>Ga0209442_1000615_pt1 | contig 20758 bp, 18 predicted proteins | sample LauGreSBDMM110DD_2_FD_187565 | JGI IMG/M metagenome (GOLD analysis project Ga0209442, IMG submission 187565) | Freshwater lake microbial communities from Lake Michigan, USA - Sp13.BD.MM110.DD (SPAdes) (version 2) | ecosystem: Environmental > Aquatic > Freshwater > Lake | place: Lake Michigan...
TCCTGCTGCTTCAAGTATAAGTTTCAGGTTTTCAAAGGACCTTCTGCATTCTTCTTCAAAAGTTCCCTCCACAATTTTTCCTTCCTTATCTACTGAGGCTTGTCCAGAAACAAATACAAATTCACCCGACGTAGTCCAATAACTAAAATTAGGTTCTATATGACCTAATGCGATGACAGCCAGTGCGCCACCCATGCCACCCATGAAGGCAGCTAATAAATAATTCGTAGCAATTAATTCTTGTACTGAGCTACCTAAATACTCAACACGAATTTCATTATCACGCGCAGCTAATGAAACTAAGCCTCGTGTGGAGTTAAAGTAAATATACGTTGCTAATGTACACAGACCTGAAAGTGTGATGGTGACTGCGTAGTTGAGATAACTACTCCATTCATCAGCAGCACGTATGCCAAATAATGTAGGACGTCCCATATTGAATCCATCAGAGCCACCCATGGATTCAGATTTAATCAATATGCCATACAACACCATAGATAAAGAGAGTGACAGCATGGCAAAGAAAATGCCGCGATAACGTGCAATCAGATAAGCGAAGGGAGCCGAGAGAATTACTGCGACAAGTCCACCACCGAGAGAAAGCACAAGTGCATCTGTGATACCTAGCTTGCCATAAGCTAGTGCAGCAGCATAGCCACCCAGAGCGAACACCATACCTTGACCAAACGAGACAACACCACTGCGCATTAAGATCACAATGCCTAATGAGACTAAGCCATTTGCTGCAGCGATGGTGACAAGAAAGAGTAGCCATTTTGGGATGACAAGACCAATCAATAACAGCGCGATTATGCTACCTAGTCCTAAAAGTAGAGCAGGATAAAAATAAGCATTCTGTGAAGCAGCAGCAGACGAAGAAGAGGAAGTAGTCATGGTCATCTCATATCTTCCTTGCTTGACTACGTTGAAACAAACCTTCAGGTCTGAACATTAAGACCACTGCCATAACGAGGTAGATAGAAAATAATTCAGCGACTGGCATTAAGTGCACCGCAGCTGACCGTGCAATGCCAACGATGAGTGCACCGATGGCAGCGCCTGGAATACTACCTAAGCCACCTATGATGACCACTGCAAAAGAGAGAATGACGACACCAACTGAGATACCAGGCTGCACAGAAATCATAGGTGCAGTCAGTGCACCGCCTAATGCGGCAAGAAAAATACCGGTGCCAAATGCGAGTGTATAAATACGTGAAACATTCACGCCCATGCTGGCAGCGATCTCTTCACTGTGAATCACTGCAAGAACAATTTTTCCTATGCGTGTACGGTTTAAACCCCACCACACAATAAAGCCAACAACGATAGCCACAATGACTAATAAGAAGTCATAACCTACATAAGATTGTTTACCTATATCGACATTACCAAATAAAGCATAGGGTTCGGAGAGATAAAAAGGATTTACACCCCAGATGATTTTTGTGACATCTTCTAAGATTAAAAATAATGCGTACGTCACCAATACTAATAAGACTTCATCACGGCCATAAAAAATACGCAGTAATCCTCGCTCACATAAAGGCGCAACAATCACAGCCACACCGACTGCTGCTAATAACATAGCGATTAAAGATAGTTCAGGCGCTAATTGCATGCTCGCAAACCATCCCACTAAACTAGCAGCGGCATACGCACCGAGTGCATAAAAACTGCCATGCGCAACGTTGAGAATTTTCAGCACACCAAAAACGAGTGTGAGTCCTAATGCCACGATGAAAAGCCATGACGCATACGTCAGGCCGTCTATCATGATGGTAAGTGCAATATTCATGGATGATATTTTCAGAGATGAGACTTTGACCTGTTCTATAAAACCACTCCGACCTAGGTCGGAGTAGTTATTCAGATCAGCGTTTTAAGCTTGCGTGATTAATTACATTTCGCACCTGGGAAACCGGCTTTAATCCATTCATCAGATTTCATGTTGGCAGGTGGATTTACGCATTCTGCAGCAAAACGTTGAATGTCATCGAGCACCACCATTTTCTTAGCAGCGTCGTAACGTGTGCGGCCAAATGCAGCAGCTTGAATCGCTTGATGACCATCACCTAAAGCCATTTTTATACGACCCGCAGGCGCTTCCCATTCAGAACCACGCAATGCTTCTGCAATTTGTTCTATGGATGGTTTGCCACCTTTTTTATTTGCAGTCATAGCTTTTTCAACAGCGAGTTTTAATCCCATCAGTGCTTGCGCCATACGATAGGGCGCTTGTACCGGATAAACACCTGCATTCGCTTTTTGATATTCAGACCACCACCAATCATTGAGTGCTGATTTCGGTGCCATCTGACCATAGGCACCACGTGCACCGATGATGACGCCATCGGGCATTTTGTCGCCTAATGGTGTGAGTACATGATCTGCAGCTGTGAGAACGACTTGTGATTTTTTAAATAAGCCACGAGGAGCTGCTTGCAAGATCATGGCTTGTAAATCACCACCCCATAAACTGGAGTGGGTGACATCAGCGGGATTTGACATCAACTGTGAAATTTCAGTGCCGTATTGTCCTGCACCGAATTTAGGTCTTTGATCTGAGAGTGCTTTAGATTGTGGATACAAGACTTGCATAGACAGCGTGAAGTCTTTGAGTGAATCATGACCCCAAGCATAGTCTTGGTTAATCATGTTAAAGCCTTCGATTTTTACATTACGCGCTTTTAAATAACGTACTGCACCTACGTTATCCATTGCGGCATGCGAAGCGGTACGAAATACATATTTATAGTTCGCTTCTTCAAAGATACGTGGTGTGCCGCAGTCATACAAAATCAAAAAGCGTTTCATTTCTTCCGCAACGGGTGCCACTGCGAGACAATCGCCTGAACCTACATAGCCCACCACTACGTCAACATTTTCACGTTCATAGAGATTGCGTAATTCTTGTACTTGTTTGGTTGCACCGCCGTTTTCATCGACATACACAGGCACTATCTTCATGCCGCCAAAACCTTTTTTGTTATAAGGAGCGGGTGCAGTACCGTTGTTGAAGGCTTCAATCAGGACTTTGGCACCATTCACAGCGGGAACGCCAAAGCTATCTGCAGCTTGTCCAGAGAGAAAACTCACAATACCGATTTTGAATTCATCGGCAGCGTTCGCGCTTGCTGCTGCACCTAGTGTGAACAACATGGCTGCTGCAATTATGCTGATCTTACTTAGGGCACGCTGTGTTGTTATGGTCTGCTGCATAGTCTCCTCCTAGTTAATTTCATTCATTCTTGTTTTAAATGTTTTTTAATTTGAATTTTGTGCAGTGCTTTACCTGCATTATGCGAATCAGACAATTGCTTAAAACATAGCAATCGCTTAGTTTATTAATTCGCACAAAAAAACGAATAATGGATAATCGTTTTGGATAGACTGCGAGTCAACCGCTATCGATGTTGCATCGCGATAGGAAGTGCAGAGTGAGCGCTAATAAAGTGAAAATTTGACATTGAGCGTAGCAGCCAGAAAGAGAAAATCCCTTGTAGAACAAGGGATTAGAATTGATTTGCGACGAATGCTGAAATCTGTCTTAAGAAGATCCAAAGAGGCTGTTTAAGTATTCGGAGAACCCGATGTACTCGTGCCAGAGTCGGTGCCTTCCGGTGCAGGTGTATTAGTTGGAACCAGTCGTATCACTTGTGTTTCACCGGGGACTTTCACTCGCAAACCTTGCATATACATTTCAAGGTTGGGTAAATTCTCTGATCTCACCACATAAGGTGGTTTGCCTGTGAAAGCTTGTCCCACCATAGGGCGTAGGCTAACTAATTTTGATTTGCCCGAACCATCGGTCACGCACACAGTGCCACCTTTAGGACTGATGACAAATAAACGTGAGTCGGATTTACGTTGATAAGCAGGACTCCAACTTTTCAAATTGCCAGTTGCTGCTTCTGCTGAACAGCCTTCATCACTAGCGCTTGCTACTTTAGTAGATTCTTGTTCTATTACAGGCTTTGAAGTTTCGGCAACGGCAGGAGCTGGAGCTGGTTTTTCAATTTTTTCAGCAGATGGCTTCGCAGTTTCAGGAGCAGGTTTGACTGCAACGGATGCAGCTGCAACTTCAACAGTAGCCGCAACTGGGGTCGCAACAGGTGGTGCAACTGGTTCAGGTGCCGCGACTTCTACTGGTGTGACTGGTAAAGGAGGGATTGGATCTATAGCCACTGATTCTGCTTGTGTTTCTTGTTTTACTTCAGCTTCTTCTGAAGAACCACGTAATTTTGCATAAAAAGCTAACAAGATAGTCAAGGCAACAACTGCATACATCACACGGTTACGTCTAGTCGAATTGCGGGCGACATTCTCCATTCTTTCATCGGTCAAACTGATTTGATTGAGGTGAGCGTTATAAGGTGTTTGACCTGGATAAGTGCGCATGCTTTCAGGCGCATCTTCTGGTACGGGCATGGTTTGATTGGCGCCGTCACCGGTTACGACTTCTTCGTAAGGCAGCTCTAAGGCCGCAGCATACTTACGAACTGCGAGCAATTTATGGGCTGGTGTGTAAAAAGGCTTATCGCCACCTTCTTCCATATGGATGATTTGGGCGCGGGACAGAGTGAGCTGACCGGCAATGTCAGTAATGGAGATGCCCTTGCTCTCTCTGGCATCTTTCAATTTTTGACCGTCAATATGGAGTGACTCTAAATCAATATGCTTTTTCATTAGCTGCTGCCCAGTCTGCGGATTTGCCTTTTGTGCTGCTTACTTGTCCAGATCCCTACTGTAATGGATAGTGATGATCTGCACTAGTAATCCCTTTGTAAATTTCGCTCTGTTTGTCAAATTTAGTGTTTAAGAAAAAAATCTCTCTAGATTTGCGAGGGGAATGCCGTAACCGCGTGCCAGTCTGAGCATGGTACGAAAGCCTGGCTCGCCATAGACGCCACTTTCTATTTTTGAAACAGTGGGGAGTGAGACACCGGATGCAGGATCGCCATTGATCTGACTAGCGCGACAGACATCGACTTTGCTCATATGTCGAGCGAGCCTGACCGCGGCGAGATATTCATGACAATCCTTGAAATTTTCGGGCAGGATTTCGGCCAGCCACTTACGTGAAATTTCCGCTAATGGACCATCTGTTTTTAAAGAGGAATGAGGTAAGCGCTGTTCGGCGATATAAGCAACCGAGCTATTCGATCTTGCAGTCATGTCGAAATCATCCCTCTCTTATTATTTTTAAAGGTAAAACCAAGTAGTTTTATCAAAAAACCAAATGTTGGTTGTCGCATACAAAGAAACTTAGTAATAAATACGCATTACCACAATTAGAATAACTTGCGTTTGTGAAATTTCCTATAGCACCAAGGGGCAGGGGAAGGGATTATTAATGCGGGATTTAGTTGAGTTGATCGATTAATTTTGCTAATTCAATAACATTATTAGCACCTAGCTTACGCATCATATTCATACGATGTAATTTGACTGTACGAACCGCAATTCCCAACTCGTCTGCGATATCACGATTTAGTTTTCCTTTTGCCACCATGGCTGCGATTTGTTTTTCACGTTGAGAGAGCAGCGAGAGTTGTGCGCCAATTTTTTGATGGTGTTCAAGGTCGAGTTGTTGTTCACGGCTTTTTTCCAGAGCACGTTGTATGGCTAGCAGTAATTCCTGATCTTCAAAGGGTTTGATTAGAAAATCAATGGCGCCATGTCTAAAGGCTGTGACTGCTTCACTTGCTCCACTGCCGCCACTCATGAAAATCAGCGGTGTCATTTCGGATAATTCTATGATAGCACTTTGTAATTCCAGTCCTGTCAGTTCAGGCATTTTCACGTCTAACAAAATACAGTGCGGACCAGGAAAAACAGAGGTCGCTTCTTCTAGTTGGTCTAAATAAAGTGATGCCGAGTCTAGGGATGTGGTGGCATAGCCTTCGAATTCTAATAAGGCACTTAATGCATGGCGAATCGCCTGATCATCATCGATGATAGTGATTCTTCCTTTTGCATGGCGAGCAGCCTCACGTTCATCATGAACGGTGACGATTTGACGTACATCATGCGTTTTCATCCTTACTCCTTAAAGCGTCGCAGCATTTGCGCTAAACCTAGGTAGCGGATTATAAACGTGTCATACAAACTATAAGTTCAGAAGAAAATGTCAGCAACAACCTGCAGGAGAAAAGTGCAATATCAAATACAGAAAAAGCACAGTGAATGGATGAAGGAAGTCCATGGCGAAGGACTAATGATTATAATGACCTGAGTTTGGTTTATTTTTTGCCTCAGCATGTTCTTCATGTGCATCTATTATTTTTTTTTGTTTAATGTTATTGGTGAAGTGATAGGTTGGAATCATTTTTTTTATACTGATAGCCATGTCGAGTTTATGTTGACTCAAGGTTAATCTTTGTAAGCTATAAAGTGATTCACGTAAAAAATAACGTTCACGCAATGTAGTCGATGGCGTGGCAATCGATGCAAAAAAAATATCCATGAGTTGATTCATGGTGGGTTGTGGGTTCATGTTCTCACTCACGATGTGCCTTGTAAGTTATGTGTAAGTAAAGCGAGTCTATCTGGAATCGTTGTGTAAACACGCATATGAGAATTGAGCAAAATCAACAGGACAGCAAGACTGAGTTGAAGAAAAATGAGAAAAGAATAATTTCTTTACCCTTTAGAAAAATGTATTTTTAAAAAGTGATTGTTTGATAAAGAAAATCTAGCAAAGCCTATCTAACTTGAATCAAAGACTTAAGAAGGGCTATCGGCTAAAAATTATTTGGCGTTGATTTAATCTTGGCTTACTCAGCTTTCTTGTGAAATATCAAACCTTTTACCCCATCCCAATAACACAATGAACGAGGTGCAAATAAAGTTATATGCATCCTGATTCAATATAAAAGTCATTTAATGGGAGTGGTTTATGGATGCCTTAAGCGATCAGCAGAAATCACTGCTACAGCATCAATTAACGCAGAGAGAGCATGTGCTGCGGGAAGATATACGTCGTGAAATGAATTTAAAAGATGACTATGTTCAACTAGCGAGTGAGGCACCCGATACCGGCGATCTTTCTTTTGCTAATTTATCGGTTGATTTAGGGAATGCCGCTGTTACCCGCGATGTGACAGAGTTGCGCGCAATTGAATTAGCCCAAAAGAAAATGCTCACAGGTAGTTATGGAGAATGCGTTACCTGTGGCTATGCCATTCCTTTTGAAAGACTGATGGCAGTGCTCTCGGCTGAGCGCTGCGCACCTTGCCAAGAGAAATTCGAACGTACCCATATGGATGGCATGCGTGGCGCCAGTATGTAACTAAGCTTAATTGCGATCTGCTAAGTGGCCCACAGCAGCTTTTCGCTTGACTCATTACAATGCACACTTCTATCTGCACTCAGCAAATAGGTTTTTGATAGGGTGTGCTGGTATGTCTATTCCTTCATCTGGATTCTGGTTGTTTGCTCAAGCATGGCGCATGACCCGCCGTGACTGGCGCGCAGGCGAGTTACGTTTCTTATTAATCGCTTTAATCGTTGCCGTGGGTGCTGTTTCTTCTGTTGGCTTTTTAGTCGATCGTATGAATCGTGCGTTGGTACGTGATGCGAGTGAATTGCTAGGTGCAGATTTAGTTGTGCGTAGCGACTACCCGATTCAAGCGCAATGGCGTGAACAAGCGAACAAGCTAGGTGTGACGATGGCAGATACCGTTACCTTCCCTAGCATGGTGAGTAGTGGTATTGGCGCTACTGAGGAATCACGTTTAGCTGCGATTAAAGCAGTCTCTGCAACTTATCCATTGCGTGGCCGTGTCAGTATAAAAACAGATCAAGCACTACAACATGCAAACAGTAATCCCAAGCGTGGCACAGTGTGGGTGGATGAAGGATTATTACTTGCGCAATCCCTCAAGCTAGGCGATAGACTACGTGTGGGTGAAAGTGAGTTTACGGTTGCTGCCACGATTGTGACTGAACAAGATCGAGGTGCTGCCTTTATGAATTTTGCACCGCGTGTGATGCTTAATCTTGAAGATTTAGCAGCTACGCGTTTAGTGCAACCAGGATCACGCTTAAGTTATCGTTTGCAATGTGCTGGAGAAAAAGCAGCAATTCAACAATTTCAAGCTTATATAGAAGCGGAGATAAAGACGCGTAGCTTACGTGGGGTGCAAATTGAATCGCTAGAGTCGGGTCGTCCTGAAATGCGTGCAACCCTAGATCGTGCCAGACAATTTCTTGCATTAGTTAGTATGTTATCGGCGATGTTGGCAGCCTTGGCGATTGCTTTAGCAGCGAGACAATTTTTACAACGTCATCTTGATGCTTGTGCCATGTTGCGTTGTTTAGGTATGAAACAAGATCAAGTCACACAGTTATATGTCATTGAATTCATTATCATAGCTGTAGCAGGAAGTGTATTGGGTGCGGCATGTGGCTTTATTGCGCACTTTGCTTTGTTGTATTGGTTAGCGCCTTTAATGTCTACTGCATTGCCAGCTGCAGGTTGGTTACCTTGTTTACAAGCGATCCTCACTGGACTCTTACTCTTAGTCGGTTTTGCGATTCCACCTGTACTTCAATTACGCAATGTGCCGCATAACCGAGTGATACGTAGAGAACAAGATGCACCGCAAGCATTTACGCTAGTAGGTTATGTAACAGCCTTAAGCTGTTTTTTAATTTTATTAATCTGGCAGGCTGGCGAAATTAAAATAGGCGTCATCACAGCAGGTGGCTTTCTAGCTGGTCTTGCCGTATTTTGGTTGATCTCATGGTTGCTACTAAAATCATTACATCAATTACGCGGATTATCGACTCAACCTGCTTGGCGCTTTGCATTGACTTCGCTAAAACGTAGGCCAGCTGCAACCTCCATGCAAATCGTCGCACTTGCATTAGGACTTATGGCTTTGTTGTTATTGACCGTGATACGTGAAGATTTACTCACTGCATGGCGTCAATCAGCACCACCTGATGCGCCGAATCATTTCATCATCAACATTCAACCAGAGCAAAAAGTAGTAGTTGGCGAATATTTATATGCACGTGGTATTTCAGAGGCGCAGTTGTATCCTATGATACGAGGCCGTTTAATTAAAATCCGCGCACAAGACATCACGCCTTTGAGTTTTGATGATGAACGTGCACGGCGTTTAGTGGAACGTGAATTTAATTTATCGACTATGTCTGAACTACCACTAAAAAATAAAATTATTGCGGGATCATGGTTTGATAAAAATAATACGCAAACTGAAGCTTCGGTAGAAGAAGGTTTAGCAAAAACCTTAGGTATCAAACTCGGCGATGAATTAGGTTTTGATGTTGCAGGTGAAAGCGTACAGGCGAAAGTCACGAGCTTAAGAAAATTAGAGTGGGGCTCCATGCGTGTGAATTTCTTTGTTATTCTCAGCCCATCCCACGTTCAGCAGTTACCGCAAAGTTGGATTACTGCTTTTCGTCTACCGCCAGATCAACACAGTCTGATTAATCAATTAGTGAAAAATTATCCTAATCTCACGATTGTCGATGTAGGTACTTTGTTATCGCAGATACAGCAAGTGATTAATCAAGTGATTGCAGCAGTTGAGTTCTTGTTTGTATTTACCTTAGCAGCGGGCGTATTAGTGTTAGTTGCAGCGATGTTGGTTTCACAACAAGAAAGGCAGAGAGAATCTGCTTTATTGCGTGCATTAGGTGCTACGAAAAATCAGCTCAAGCATGCGCAAACTCTAGAGTGTTTATTAATTGGTTCTGTAGCAGGCTTTCTTGCGGCGACGGGAGCTGGCTTGACTGGTTGGTTGTTAGCGCGTCAAATTTTTGATTTCAATTGGAGTGTAAGTCCCTTGCTCTGGATAGCAGGTATAGGCATAGGTATCATAGTTGCCTTACTAGGTGGATGGTTTAGTCTGCGATCTGTGTTAACGCAAGCTCCTTTGCAAACTCTCAGAGAAGCCTGAGCAATCTCAACGGCTAGTAGGTGAGCGCATCGTAAAGTGATCTATCGCTAACAGTCTGCATGCTTCTGTCATAACAGCAAGCACTTTGCGCCGCCTTCAATGTGATGCGGTGCCATCCTAATTAACGGGCTTTTTTTAAGTGTTTGGTCAGATGCGATATCATGCGCGGCATGACAAATCCAGACACACCTAAAGACAATTCGCAAGAGAACTCAGTTAGCTTATATGGGCTAGTTGGGGGCGACGAAAAACTAAGAGAATTAGTTGATCGCTTCTATGATTTAATGGATTTAGAGCCTGATTTTGCTGCGCTACGCGCTATGCATCCTCCTAGCTTAGATATGTCACGTGACAAGCTCTATCATTTTTTATCAGGTTGGACCGGTGGGCCGGATTTATATACGCCACGTCATGGCAATGCTTTTTTGCGAGCGCGGCATTTACCTTTTGCGATTGGTACCTCAGCCCGAGATCAGTGGCTGACTTGTATGGTGTTGGCGATGCAGGAATGTAAGATTAGCGAAGATAAACAGGATGTTTTATTAGAAGCTTTTTTTAGAACGGCAGACTGGATGCGCAATAAGCCAGATAACTAGTTGATAGTTGTCGTCTGTTTTAAAGCAGTCCTTCGAATGGAATGACTTCTACACTAGCACCGGCTGCAATATCACCTTGATCATGCTGCAGTATCACCATGCAGTTTGCTTCTGACATAGAGCTGAGTATGCCTGAGCCTTGTGATCCCGTGATGCGCACTTGCTGTTGACCTTGCTCATTCATGAATAAAATCCCACGTTGATATTCTGTTCTGCCTGGTTTTTTGCGTATCGCTTGTGCGCTTGTGACCTGCATAGGTAGTATTTCAGTTTTATTTCGACCACTGAGTTGATATAAAGCGGGTCGCACAAAAAAATAAAATGCCACCATCACGGCAACAGGATTACCTGGCAAACCAAATAAGACAGCACTATCTTCACCGGATGTGATTTTTCCAAATGCCATAGGTCGTCCTGGGCGCATGGCTATTTTCCAGAACAAGACATCCCCTAACTTATGCATTAAGGCGCGTGTGTAATCTGCATCTCCACCAGATACACCTCCTGATGTGAGGATCACATCAGCTAGTTTGCAAGCTTCTCGCAATGTGGCTTCTAATGAAATGGGATCATCTTTTACTACACCCATGTCTATAGGTGTGAGGCCCATTTTTTGTAACATACCCTGTATCGTATAGCGATTGCTATCGTAGACACAGCCTTCTGGTAAGGCTTCACCCAAAGAACGCAATTCATCACCAGTTGAAAAAAACGCAACGCGTAGTTTTCTTTTGACGCTGACTGTAGCAATGCCTAAGGAAGCGATCAGACCTAGATCTGCAGGGCTGAGTAATTTACCTGCTAAAAGTGCAGGTTTATCTTTAGCGAGGTCTTCGCCTTTAAGGCGGCGGTTGGCTTCAGCAGTAATCAGCTTGCTAGAAAATGAAATCGTTTCTTCGCTATCGTGTTTATGCAGTGTGATGAGTTCTTGTGGAATCACAGTGTCACACTCATCTGGCATTTGTGCGCCAGTCATAATGCGTATGCATTCATTCGTCTGCACTGTGCCAGTAAATTTTTTCCCAGCGACAGCAAGCCCAACGACTTGGAATTTTGTATTGGTATGTTTGCTTAAATCCGCACTACGCAAAGCGTAGCCATCCATGGCAGCATTATCATGCGCTGGTACATGAATCGGTGAAATAATATCAATGGTAAGAATACGATTGAGCGCATCAGTTAATCCGACGGTTTCATGCTCTTGCAGCGGGAGTAGATGTTGTTGAATCAGAGATTGCACAGTAGCGACAGGCAATCCGTTGCTATGGCTATTTGCTTGCGTTTGTGTGATCTCTGAGTGTGGTGATTTCAGCATAGACTTACAGAGAGTAATGAAACGCTGTGTGGTGAATTAAACAGTGATGAAGAAATTTTTAAACTTAGCCGCCTATGTATGACATTTCTACTTTGCGAATTGGCTGCGAATTATCGTTAGTTTGACTGGTACGTAGTTCAGAATAGCGATCATCGCGTTGTTTCCAAATATGGGAGACTGCTGCAATGATTTGTTCATCCGTATAGTTCTCACGTAATAGCGCACGTAAATCATGTCCTGCTGTGGCAAATAAGCAGGTAAATAATTTACCCTCGGTAGAGAGTCGTGCACGATTACAGTCGCTGCAAAACGCTTGCGTCACACTCGAGATGACACCGACTTCACCAACGCCATCGGCATACGCCCAACGTGCAGCAGTTTCACCGGTGTAGTTAGGTTCAATTTCCTTTAATGGCATGCTGGCATGTATGCGTCGTATTACTTCAGCTGAAGGAATCACTTCATCCATTTTCCAACCATTGGATGCACCAACATCCATGTATTCAATAAAACGTAGGATGACAGGTTTATCTTTGAAGTAGCGTGCCATAGGTACGATCTCTTGATCATTGACACCTGCCTTCACTACCATATTGACTTTAATCGATTCTAAACCGACTGCATGCGCCACATCTATGCCGTTGAGTACATCAGATACAGGGAAGTCCACATCATTCATGCGTTGAAACGTGGTCTCATCAAGTGAATCAAGTGAAACAGTGACGCGCTTTAAACCTGCATCTTTTAATGATTGAGCTTTCTTTGCTAATAAAGAGCCATTGGTGGTCATGGTTAGATCAAGCGGCTTGCCATTCAGCGTGGTGAGGCTAGCTAGCATCTCTATTAATTTCTCAATATTTTTTCTGAGCAGAGGTTCGCCACCAGTGAGACGAATTTTTTCCACGCCATGTGCAATGAAAATTTTTGTAATGCGTGTGATTTCTTCAAACGACAATAAAGATTGATGCGGCAGATACGCATAGTCTTTATCGAATATTTCCTTAGGCATGCAATAGACGCAGCGGAAATTACAGCGGTCTGTCACCGAGATGCGTAAATCGCGTAAAGGACGCGCTAGTTTGTCAGACAGCAGGCCATTCGCGGCTTCAGGTTTTACCGGCACGAAAGGCGTCGCATGTGGATAGCGCAGGTCGGCAACTGGGATAAATCGTTGAGTCATTGATAGCTTAGTTGTTCTAGTTTTTTGTTACTGTTTGCGTAAAGTCATGCAAGAGGCAGATAAGATACCACGAGCCCTGCAAGCGCACAGAGTGCTATGAGTTTTATGGTGCTAAGTTTGAAGCGCCACAGTGCGAGTGCTGCAAGAATGGCAATACTTATGGAGACGACATCCCAATTTACTAACGGCTGCGATATATGAAAGACATGTTCAGCAAAAAATACCGCCAGACTGAGAATCACACCGACCACCGCAGCGGAGATGGCTGTGAGTGGTGCGGTGAATTTAATGTTATTTCTGGTTGCTTCCACCAAAGGTGCACCGGCTAAGATAAAAATAAACGAAGGTAGGAAGGTGAAAAATGTAGCTACTGTGGCACCGGCTATCCCAGCTAACAATAAATGACTCGCTCCGAAAATTTCCTTACTCCAGCCACCGACAAAACCCACGAAAGCCACGATCATGATTAATGGACCAGGTGTGGTTTCACCTAATGCCAGTCCATCTATCATTTGTTCAGGACTTAACCATTGAAAATGCGTGACCGCTCCTTGATAGACATAAGGCAGTACGGCATAAGCACCTCCAAATGTGAGCATGGCTGCTTTCGTAAAAAACCAGCTCATTTGTGTAAGTGTATGAGTCCATCCTGTGAGTGCTATTAGTATTCCCCACACACTGATTCCTAGTGCGAGACCGACTCCAACCACGATAAAAAATTTTCGCCATATGAATTGCGTATGATCTGGTGAGATGGTGTGGTCATCAATCAGTGCAGAACCAGACGATTTTTTGCTCGCGCTATGTGCGCTACCTAGTTGAAATTGATCTGGCAAGACACGACTACCAAGCACACCCAATAAAGCTACAATCAATACAATTAAAGGGAAGGGACATTGAAACAGAGTGATGGCTATAAAAGCCAGACCAGCGATACTAATTAACCAGCGATTTTTTAAGCTGCGTGAACCTATACGCAGAGCTGCTGCTAAAACAATCACGACTATGGCAGGTTTAATGCCGAAGAGGATGCCAGCAATAATGGGTAGATCACCAAAGGAAAGATAAATCCACGAGAGTGCAATTAGTATGATGAGTGATGGTAAAACAAACAATATACCGGCGATGATGCCACCGATTGAGCGGTGCATGAGCCAGCCTATGTACACAGCTAATTGCATAGCCTCAGGGCCGGGTAACAACATGCAGTAATTGAGTGCATGTAAAAAACGTTGTTCAGATATCCAACGTTTACGTTCCACTAAATCCGTATGCATTAATGCGATTTGACCTGCGGGACCACCAAAGCTAATGAATCCGAGTTTTAACCAATACCAGAAAGCTGCATTCAGACTGACTGCAGCTGGTGCTTCTGGTGTTTCCTCATGCTGTGATGCATTCATTACATGTTGGGATAATTAGGACCGCCGCCACCTTCTGGTGTGACCCACACAATATTTTGTGTTGGATCTTTGATGTCACAGGTTTTGCAATGTACGCAGTTTTGCGCATTGATTTGTAATTTATCTTCACCTTCTTCACTGCGCACATATTCATACACACCTGCTGGACAGTAGCGTGACTCTGGACCTGCGTAACGCGCCAGATTCATATTCACAGGTAGTGCAGCATCTTTTAATGTGAGATGAGCAGGCTGATGTTCAGTGTGATTAGTGTTGGAAATAAAAACAGAAGTGAGTCGATCAAAGGTGAGTTTGTTATCAGGTTTTGGATAAGTGATCGGTGTGCATTCAGCAGCAGGCTTTAAGCATTCATGATCTGCATGCGTATGATGTAATGTCCAAGGTGCTTTGCCTCTGAACAGAACTTGATCTATGCCCACCATCAGCGTACCTGTATAAAGACCTTTACTCATCCACGGTTTGAAGTTGCGAGCTACGTGTAATTCTTCATGCAACCATGATTGTTCAAATGCTTTGGAATAGGCAGTGAGTTCATCTTGCGCACGACCTGCATTGAGTGCATCGAAGGCTGCTTGCGCTGCCAACATGCCGCTCTTAATTGCAGCATGACTTCCTTTAATGCGACTTGCATTTAAAAAACCTGCATCGCAACCAATTAATGCACCACCAGGGAAGGTGAGTTTAGGTAAAGATTGCAAACCACCTGCAGTAATAGCACGTGCACCATAGGAGAGTCGTTTGCCGCCTTCAAAGAAACCTCGAATCGCAGGATGGGTTTTATATCGTTGAAATTCTTCAAATGGTGAAAGATACGGATTTTCATAGGCGAGTCCTACGACATAGCCAACCGCAACTTGATTATTTTCTAGATGATAAAGGAATGATCCGCCATAAGTGCTGTTATCCAGTGGCCAACCTGCAGTGTGTATGACTAAACCTTGTTGATGTTTTGCAGGATCGATTTCCCATAATTCTTTTAAACCTATGCCATAGGTTTGTGGATCGCGACCTTTATCAAGTTGATAGCCGCTAATCAGTTGTTTACCTAAATTGCCACGCGCACCTTCTGCAAACAGAGTGTATTTCGCGCGCAATTCCATGCCGAGTTGAAATGCATCAGTAGGTTTACCGTCTTTATCGACTCCCATATTGCCGGTAGCAACACCGACTACAGCGCATTGTTCGTCATACAAAATTTCAGCTGCTGCAAAGCCAGGGAAAATTTCTACACCGAGTGCTTCTGCTTGTTGACCTAACCAACGCACCACATTGGCGAGTGAGATGACGTAGTTACCATGATTTTGAAAACAACCCGGCAACATCCAGTTCGGTGTTTTTATGAAACCTGTTTCTGTTAAAAACAGAAAGCGATCTTCTGTGACCGGTGTGTTGAGTGGTGCGCCGCGTTCTTTCCAATCCGGTATGAGTTCAGTTAGCGCTTGTGGATCCATGACTGCACCGGACAAGGTGTGCGCGCCGAGTTCTCCACCTTTTTCTAATACGCAAACAGTGATTTCTTTATTTTGCCGCGTTGCTAGTTGTTTGAGTTCGATTGCAGCTGCTAAGCCTGCAGGACCGCCGCCGACGATGACGACGTCGTATTCCATCGCTTCGCGTGGACCAAATTGCTCTAAGAATTGGGGGTTTTGACTGGGGCTCATAATAGCTAGAAATAATGAATGAAGACTGCGAAAAAAATACGTGTCTAACTAAATAGTAGTCACAGGACAAGCGTAATGTCACCTTTTTTATCGCCTTTTCTGACGGCTTTAAACAGGCGATTTATGTAATGATACGGGCTTCTTGAATTTAGGCCAAAACTTCATTGGGAGAAATCGTGAGTACAGAAGTCAATTTCAGCGGAAAAGTCGCTTTTGTAACGGGTGCGTCGAGTGGTTTAGGGTCGCGATTCGCTAAGGTTTTAGCCGATGCGGGAGCCCAAGTGGTGTTGGCAGCACGCCGTACTGAGCGACTTAAAGAGTTGCGTGCAGAAATTGAAGCCAGTGGTGGAGCAGCGCATGTGGTGCAGTTAGATGTGACGGATTACGCCAGCATTAAATCCGCCTTGGCACATGCTGAGACGGAAGCGGGGCATATCGATATTTTGGTGAATAACTCTGGTGTCTCTAGCACGCAGCGCTTAGTGGATGTGACGCCAGAAGATTATGCGCATGTGATGGATACGAATTTGCGTGGTGCATTTTTTGTAGCGCAAGAAGCAGCGAAACGTATGATACAGCGCGCTAAAGCTGAGCCGCATCGTCAACATCGCATTATCAACATAGCTTCGGTGGCTGGTTTGCGTGTGTTATCGCAAATTGGTGTGTACTGCATGAGTAAAGCAGGAGCAGTACAAATGACAAAAGCAATGGCATTGGAGTGGGGACGCTATGGCATTAATGTGAATGCGATTTGTCCGGGTTACATAGAGACTGAAATTAATCGTGAATATTTTCATAGCGAAGGCGGACAGAAGCTGATTGATATGTTGCCGCGCAAACGTGTTGGTCGTCCTGAAGATTTAGATGGTTTATTGTTGTTATTGGCATCGGATGAATCGCGTTTTATTAATGGCGCGATCATGACCGCTGATGATGGTATGGCAGCGTTCTAATGAAAGAGGGATACACATTAGTACATCGTTATCGAACTAGCATACGTTGGGGCGATATGGATGCGATGGGACATGTGAACAATACGATTTATTTTCGCTATTTGGAACAAGCGCGTATTGAATGGTTTCTTGCTATGGATTGCCCACCTGATCCTAGCGGCATAGGTCCAGTCATTATTAGCGCGCATTGCACATTTTTAAAACAACTACGTTTTCCTGGTGAGATTGAAATCACCACGAGCACAGGTGAATTTGGAAGATCAAGCTTTCATACTCACCATGAGATTCGTCGTGTAGATGATCTACATACGTTAGCTGCCGAAGGTGGTTCTAAAGTAGTGTGGGTGGATCAGCGTTTAGAAAAATCTTGTGCTCTGCCAGAAGAAATGCGTGCGCGTTTACTGCAGCCGATAAATTAACTGAATGTGCTTCATATTTTTAATACCCTACTTGTCACTTGCTGCAGACGCATCTAAGCTACGAGGCTAAGTGGTATTTGCTAGATTTGTTTAAATAAGGAATTTCATGAAAAAAGTATTTCCTAATGCCGCCGCTGCTCTGGCTGGCATCGTGCAAGACGGTCAGACTATTGCCGTTGGCGGTTTTGGTTTATGCGGTATCCCAGAGGCATTGATTGCCGCTTTAAGAGAATCTGGCGTACAAAATTTAACCGCAATTTCCAATAATGCTGGGGTTGATGGTTTTGGTTTAGGTCAGTTACTTGCTACGCGTCAGATTAAAAAAATGATCGCTTCTTATGTGGGTGAAAACAAAGAATTTGAGCGTCAGTTTTTAGCGGGTGAATTAGAACTGGAATTTACACCGCAAGGCACGTTAGCTGAAAAACTGCGTGCAGGTGGTGCAGGTATTCCTGCATTTTTCACCAAGACAGGTGTGGGTACTGTGGTCGCTGAAGGTAAAGAGATACGTGAGTTTGATGGTGAAAAATATGTGATGGAACGTTCACTCGTTGCTGACATCTCTTTAGTTAAAGCTTGGAAGGCTGATCCAACTGGTAATTTGATTTTTCATAAAACTGCGCGCAACTTTAATCCAAATGTGGCGATGGCAGGCAAGATCACGATTGTGGAAGTGGAAGAGATTGTCGCTAAAGGCGAACTAGATCCAGATGCAATTCATACACCGGGTATTTTTGTACATCGTATCGTTGTCAATGCGCATCCAGAAAAGCGCATAGAGCAGCGCACGATTAGTGCAAGTTAATTTCGGATTAATTCAGAATAAGAGCGGAGAATCAGCATGGCATGGACACGTGAACAAATGGCTGCACGTGCAGCACAAGAATTAGAAGATGGTTTTTACGTTAACTTAGGTATAGGTTTGCCTACCTTGGTAGCGAACTATGTTCCGAAAGATATAGAAGTGTGGCTGCAATCAGAAAATGGTTTGTTGGGCATAGGACCTTTTCCGACTGAAGATAAGATAGATCCTGATTTAATCAATGCAGGTAAACAAACAGTGACTGCATTGCCTGGCTCTTCAATTTTCAGTTCTGCAGATTCATTTGCGATGATACGCGGCGGTAAAGTGAATATTGCGATTTTGGGTGCGATGCAAGTTTCTGAGCGCGGTGATTTAGCAAATTGGATGATCCCTGGGAAAATGGTCAAGGGTATGGGTGGTGCGATGGATTTAGTCGCAGGTGTGAAGCGTGTGGTGGTGTTGATGGAGCATGTGGCACGTGGAAAAGATGGATCGCTTTCACATAAATTACTCAAAGAATGTACATTGCCATTGACTGGTGTGGGAGTGGTGGATCGTATTATTACTGATCTTGCTGTTTTGGATGTGACTGAGCGGGGTTTGAAATTAGTAGAGCTCGCTGAAGGTGTGACGAAAGAAGAATTAATTGCTGCCTCTGATTGCCCGATTCATTAAGATAGTGCAGTGTGATGTGAAATAAAATTGTTGGTATTTAAAAAGCCTGACAGATTGCTTCTGTCAGGCTTTTTTATTTGCTACATTTTTTTCTGCTTGAGCTTGAATCTTTTATGAAATTTAATTTTGTTAAGTTTAAATAAATAAACTATAGATTTTTCGATAAGCGAATGCGTAATTCTATTAGTGAAAGTTTTTTACTTTTCCAATCGGATTGCTAATTTTTATTTTCAGTATGAAGATAAATGAGAATACTCCTACAAGAGCAAAAGAATCTCATTGTTAATTATGAAAATTCTTTTTAAGAAATTGAATAATGACGAATCATTTTTTATATTCTTGGTGAGCGAGGTGATGTAGTGAAAAATCATGTGTTGGTAGGAGTCAAGGCGAATAAAAAAAATCTTAAAGAAAGTGTGAGTGCCTATCCTGATAATCAGCAAGCTGTTGCTTGTACTAGAATTTTAACGCCTATGTATCAGCCTCCCAATACCGCTAAGATTAAGGCTAGACTTTATATAGATGATCAAGGTTTGTATTTATTAGAATATTTTGGTGAAAAACATCTCTCTAGTTGTTGTGGCGATATTGATGTCTCTAAAGTGACTGCGGCATGGGTAGCTGCATGGGCAGCTGAATTAACAACTTTATCCAATTACACTTTTCATGCAATTTTAGCGATACAGTCTAGAGAGGTAGCGCTGACTTTTGAAGCAGCGACATCAAAGTTGATGGTAATGGCACGCTCTAAAATGCAGTTAGCCCATAATAAAAAAATGACGAGGTTGAGTTTACGCTTACCTAAAAAGTCAAGCCGTAGTAGTAAGGCGAAATAAATATTCTGTTTCCCCCACTTGTAAAGCTTGCGGCCATCTTGTTTTACTCGTTGCTCCCTTAGGTGGCAAGGCGAGTTATTACGGAAGTTTTATCTTGTAAAGATAGATGCTATACAGACAAGCTTCATGAGAGAATTGAAACACTGCACAATATGAGGCAGTGATTAATTTCATGAAACTTTCCAACTAGCGCAGGATGATACCTATGAGCCCATTTCAAATAAAAACAGTGCAGTGTCTATCTCCTGCGGGCCTACACAACATGGCTTATAAGGAATGGGGTGATCCAAAAAATCCTGCTGTCTTGCTGTGTGTGCATGGTGTGACAAGAGTGTCGGATGATTTTGATGCATTGGCAGCGGTGATGTCGGATCGTTATCGTGTGATTTGTCCTGATGTGGTGGGGCGAGGACGTTCTTCTTGGCTAGCTAATCCACTCGGTTATCAACTGCCACAATATGTGAGCGACATGGTGACACTAATAGCGCGGCTAGATGTGGCGCAAATAGATTGGTTTGGTACTTCCATGGGCGGTTTAATAGGTATGGGTGTTGCAGCCTTAAAAGACCATCCTATTCGTAAGATGTTACTCAATGATATAGGCCCTACGATTAACTATGCTGCATTAATGCGCATTGCTGAGTACATGGGCAAGGAAGTGCGGTTTCCTACGTTTGAAGCAGGTGTAGATTACATACGCACTATCGCTGCTCCTTTTGGTCCGCATAGTGATGAGCAGTGGCACAAACTTGCAGGAGATGTTTTGCGTGAGCAAAAAGATGGTCAGTGGATTCGTCATTATGATCCCGCGCTTGCGCTAGCATTTAGTTCATTCACTGAAGAGAGTGCGGCACAAAGTGAAGCTGCACTGTGGGCGATTTATGATGCAATTCAATGTCCAGTCTTACTCGTGCGTGGCAATGAGTCAGATTTATTGAGTCGTGAAACAGCAGATTTAA
>Ga0209442_1000618_pt1 | contig 20705 bp, 18 predicted proteins | sample LauGreSBDMM110DD_2_FD_187565 | JGI IMG/M metagenome (GOLD analysis project Ga0209442, IMG submission 187565) | Freshwater lake microbial communities from Lake Michigan, USA - Sp13.BD.MM110.DD (SPAdes) (version 2) | ecosystem: Environmental > Aquatic > Freshwater > Lake | place: Lake Michigan...
TCAAGAACACATTGACGATGCCGGTGTCTTGGCACATGGGGCGGTGGCCCATGGCGCTCATTTTGCTGTTGGTCAAAATTTGTGCAATGGCGTCTTTGGCCGCTGGGCTTTGTTCGCGGTGGTAGGCTGTAGCCAAGTGCGAGATGAAATCGGCAGGGTGGTAATAACTGATGTATTGCAGGGCGGCTGCTACGGATTCAATCAGGTCTTCTTCTTTAATCAGGGTGGTCATGTCGTTTCTGAGCGAAGTCTTATTTAAATTTTTAAAATAAAGGTGCTGGAATCCGCCTATTCTATGCTTTTAATGGTTGTTGAGGTGTGAACTCAGCTTGTCGGTGTAGGCAATGGCTATAGCACTGAGAAGGAAGCTGATGTGGATGATGGTTTGCCACATCAGCACTTGCTCTGTGTAATTGGCTGCATTGATGAATGTCTTGAGCAGGTGGATGGAACTGATGCCGATGAGGGCGGTGGCCAATTTCACTTTCAAAACAGACGCATTCACATGACTTAGCCATTCTGGTTGATCAGGGTGGTCTGACAAATCCATACGAGAAACAAATGTTTCGTAGCCACCCACAATGACCATGGTGAGCAGGTTCGAAATCATGACCACGTCAATCAGTGCCAAGACCACCAGCATGATGATGGTCTCGTTCAACTGCGTGATGGGGGCGTCAACTTTGTAACCAATGCCAGAGACCAAAGATTGAAGGGCTGTTTGACTGCCACATACGGCTTCCAAAAGATGCACCAGCTCCACCCAAAAATGGAACACATAGACACCCTGCGCCAAGATCAAGCCGAGGTAGAGGGGAAGTTGCAGCCACCGGCTGGCAAAAATCAGCTTGGGCAGGGGGCGGAGGTCCGTTTTTTTGGGATGGGTTTGAGAGTTTGAGGCCATGGGTGATTTCAAGGGGTTGTTTATTTTTAAAACCGTGCCTTTGCATAAATGTGTCGGTTTCGACAAGATATGAAAGAATACTGTCAGTCAGGGCTTTGTAAGAGCCATGCACGACATTCAGCAATAGTTACTTGACGTGAGCTTGCTCAGTCATTCGTTGAAGAGCCATTTTTGACTGAGTAAGGTTTAATATTTGACATGGAACGGCCCCTCGTGAACTTAGTTAGTTGGTGCGAATTAATTGATCACATTCCAACATTAATGACACGACTGCTAAAAGTCTGACCAAGTCTGACAGGCTAGAAGTTGTAAAAATATTTCTTAAAATAAACAATAACTTTTAGCCTTGTCTAATGAAAAAAATTTCTAATAATGATAATAATAAGATGCCTTTTGATGGGCGTATTTGCGTGGTTTGCAAACGCTTCAGTTGGTGACGTTCAGTACAAAATTGAAACGTTCGAATAAGTTCCCTAGGAGACACAAAATGAGCGCCAAACTTTTCCAGCCTAGTGCTGACTTCGTTAAAAATGCCCACATTTCAGGCATGCCAGCTTACCAAGCCCTTTGCAAAGAGGCTGAAACCGATTACGAGGGCTACTGGGCTCGGCTGGCAAAAGAGTTCATTTCTTGGAAAACGCCTTTCACCAAGGTTTTGGACGAATCCAAGGCACCTTTCTTCAAATGGTTTGAAGACGGCACCCTGAATGCCTCTTACAACTGTCTTGACCGCAATGTGGAAAAAGGCCTAGGCAATAAAACCGCCCTCATTTTTGAAGCCGATGGCGGTGAAATCACACGCATCACTTACAGCGAATTGCTGGCCAAAACATGTCAAATGGCCAACGGCCTCAAATCCCTCGGCGTCCAAAAAGGTGACCGAGTTGTCATCTACATTTCCATGTCCATTGATGGCGTGGCGGCCATGCAAGCTTGCGCCCGCATTGGCGCCACACACTCCGTGGTGTTCGGTGGTTTCTCAGCCCAGTCTTTGCGCGATCGCATTGAAGACACTGGCGCCAAAGCTGTTATCACAGCCGACCATCAAATTCGCGGTGGCAAACAATTGCCTTTGAAGTCCATTGTGGACGATGCGCTGGCCTTGGGCGGTTGCGACAGTATCAAGAGCGTATTGGTGGTGAAGCGCAGCGGTGCCGATGTGGCCATGACTGCAGGTCGCGACATTTGGATGCACGACTTGCTGGCCAAGCAAGCCAGCACCTGCGAGCCAGAGTGGGTGAGCGCTGAGCACCCCTTGTTCTTGCTCTACACCTCAGGCTCGACAGGCAAGCCCAAAGGTGTTCAACACTCAACAGGCGGTTACCTGTTGCACGCAGCCCTCACCACCAAGTGGACCTTTGACTTAAAACAAGACGACGTGTTCTGGTGTACTGCCGACATTGGTTGGGTGACAGGTCACACCTACATCACCTATGGCCCCTTGGCTTTGGGCGGTACAGAAATTGTGTTTGAGGGGGTGCCGACATTCCCTGACGCAGGACGTTTTTGGAAAATGATTCAAGACCACAAGGTCTCTATTTTTTACACGGCGCCGACCGCCATTCGTTCTTTGATCAAAGCGGCTGAAGCCAAAGATGAGGTGCATCCAAAGAGCTACGACCTGACAAGTTTGCGCTTGCTAGGTTCTGTGGGCGAGCCCATCAATCCTGCAGCGTGGGAGTGGTATCACAAGCATGTGGGCGGCGGCAACTGCCCCATTGTCGACACCTTCTGGCAAACCGAAACCGGTGGTCACATGATCACCCCCTTGCCTGGCGTCACGCCCATGGTGCCCGGTTCTTGCACCCTACCTTTCCCAGGCATTCAAGCCGCCATCGTGGACGAAACGGGCAAAGACATGCCCAACGGTCAAGGTGGTATCTTGGTGGTCAAGCGCCCATGGCCTTCCATGATTCGCACCATTTGGGGTGACCCCGATCGCTTTGTGAAAAGCTACTACCCAGCCGACTTCCAAGGCAAGTACTACTTGGCCGGCGATGGCGCAATTAGAGATGCAGAATCTGCTTACTTCACCATCACAGGCCGCATTGACGACGTTTTGAACGTGTCGGGTCACCGCATGGGTACCATGGAAATTGAATCGGCTTTGGTCAGCTGCACAGAGCTGGTTGCTGAAGCCGCTGTGGTGGGTCGTCCAGATGAAACCACCGGCGAAGCCATTTGTGCGTTTGTGGTGCTCAAGCGTCCACTACCCACAGGCGATGAAGGTAAGGCCATAGCCAAGCAACTGCGCGATCACATTGCCAAAGAAATTGGCCCCATTGCCAAGCCCAAAGACATTCGCTTTGGCGAGAACTTGCCCAAAACACGCTCAGGCAAAATCATGCGCCGCTTGCTGCGCAGCTTGGCCAAAGGCGAGGAAATTACGCAAGACATCAGCACCTTGGAAAACCCAGCCATCTTGGGGCAGCTGGGTCAAACTTATTGATCTGAGCTCTTTTTTCAGGGCCTGGGGCCCATCACCACGCCTTCACGCCGAGGATCTGCGCCACCAAAGAAGCCTGCGGGAGTTACTTCAATCGCCTGAAGCCCACTGGGCAAAGGCGTTTCACGGACCTCGTGGCCCTTAGACTGCAGCGCGTTGATGGTACTTTCTGGGAAGCGCTTCTCTTCCAAAATGGTGGGGCCATTGAGTGAGCTGAAGTTGGGCAGGTTGATAGCTTGCTGTGTGTTCAAACCCCATTGCAAGGTACCGATCAAAAGCTTGCTGGTGTAATGAATGATGACGGCACCGCCAGGACTGCCGCCTGTCATTTTTAATTTGCCTGTGTCTTTTTCAAACACCAAAGTAGGCGACATAGAAGACCTGGGCCGTTTGCCAGCTTCAACGCGGTTGGCAATGGGCAAACCTTTGGCGTCAGTAGGCGCAAAACTAAAGTCAGTCAATTCGTTGTTCAGCAAGAAACCACCGTGCCGACCTTGCCCCGAGTTGACCATGAGCCTTGAGCCAAACACCGCTTCAATGGTGGTCGTCATCGCTAGAGCATTGCCGTGTTTGTCGACCACGCTGATGTGGCTGGTGCCATATTCCTCTTGCGCTGGCATGGGCGCGTAAGCGCTTTGGGGTCCTGCTGGATTTCCGGGTTGTGCGAGCTTCATACTTTGAGAGCCAATGAGGCTGCTGCGCTGCTTAAGGTAAGTTGGGTGCCACATTGTTTTCCAATCGCCGCCTGGCGCACTCACAAAATCGGGATCACCCACAAACTGACCACGGTCTGCAAACGCCAATCTGGCAGCCTCGGTGTAGAAGTGCAGCCACTCGGAAGAGGGCAGGCCTTGTTCCAGCAACATTTTTCCGGCAGGGGTGTTGTTCAAAATACCCAACATTTGTCCGATGGCCAATGTGCCCGAACTGGGGGGCGGGAAGCCGCAAAGTTGGTAGGTTTTGCCTGTGGTTTGGACAGCATGGTCAAAGCACAAAGGTTCGCGCTTTTTTACTTTGTAATTGGCCAAATCTTGAAGCGTCATGCTAGCTGGGCGCGTTGGATGTTGACGAACCTTTTGAACCAAAGCTTCAGCCACTGGCCCTTGTTTCAAGGCCAGTGAGCCACGAACTGCAATGTCGCGGAGAATGTCCGCCAGTTCTGGATTTTTCAGGACGAAACCTACCGGATGGGGCTTGCGTTGCGCATCGTAAAAATAGCTTGCAGCCACTGGGTCATTCATCAAATAATTTTCGTCAAGCAAGGCGCGGTGCAAACGAGGGCTAAGCTTGAAGCCTTGCTCAGCCAATTGAATGGCAGGTTGCATGAGGGTGGCCCAAGGAAGTTTGCCGTGTTCTTTGTGCGCTGTTTCTAGCACGCTCAATGTGCCTGGCACACCCACTGAAAGTCCGCTCACCACACCTTCAATGAAAGGCAGGGGTTTGCCTTGGAGATCTAAAAAAAGTTTGTCAGTTGCGGCAGAAGGAGCAACTTCGCGGCCGTCATAGGCTTCTACTTTTTTGCCGTCGTGGTGTAGGACAAATGCGCCACCCCCAATGCCACTCGATTGGGGTTCAACCAAAGTGAGAACCATTTGAACCGCAATGGCCGCATCGATGGCTGAGCCGCCAACTCTGAGCATTTGATAGCCAGCATCGGTGGCCAACGGGTTGGCCGCCGCAACGGCAAATCCTTGGGTGGCCCAGCCTGGCTTTTCCTGATAGCCCACCGGATCGTTGGGTTGGTCTGGCGTGGCGTAATTGAATGAGTTTTGCTTCAGTGCACAAGCACTTAAAGCACCGGCCAAAAGGACAATAGCAAGCATCAGCTTGCTGCAAGACTTTGGAAACTTCATACAGGCCATCCAAATCTGAGCAGGTAATATGACTTATTTGGGTGCCAGTCTAATGGCACCGTCTAGTCGGATGACCTCACCATTGAGCATGTCATTTTCCAAGATGTGCTTTACCAACTTGGCGTAATCATTGGGTGTTCCTAGACGGCTAGGGAAGGGGACAGCCGAAGCCAGTGCATCTTGCACTTCTTGCGGCATGCCAAACACCATGGGCGTGCCAAAAATGCCTGGCGCAATGGTCATGTTGCGAATGCCGTTGCGTGCTAAATCGCGCGCAATGGGCAAGGTCATGCCCACCACGCCGCCTTTGGACGCTGCATAAGCCGCCTGACCAATTTGACCATCGTAGGCGGCCACGGAGGCCGTGGAAATCATCACCCCCCGTTCGCCTGTGGCTTCGGGATCGTTCTTGCACATTGCGTCGGAGGCTAAGCGAATCATGTTGAAGCTTCCCACTAAATTGACCATGATGGTTTTGCTGAAAACCGCCAAGGAATGTGCGCCGTTTTTGCCGACTGTTTTTTCGGCGGGTGCAATTCCCGCGCAGTTCACCAAACCGACCAATTTACCCAATGAAACAGCTTTGGCTACGACGGCTTGACCGTCGGCTTCGTTGCTTACATCGCACTTGACAAAAGCACCGTCCAATTCTTTGGCGATGGCCTCGCCCTTTTCAGCCTGCATGTCGGCAATCACCACTTTGCCGCCAAAGGCCGCCAACATGCGTGCTGTGCCTTCGCCCAGACCCGATGCGCCGCCCGTCACGATGAAAACCTTGCCTTGGATGTCCATGAATGCCCCTTGATGAGTTGACCTTAAGTTAACGTCAATTATGCAAGGTGAGCTAAATGAAAACTATCGCACTCATAAGTAATCACAATCAGGGTTGTCACTATTAGGGTTTACGATTGGCCTCAATGAGTTTTCTCATTAAGCTTTTTTTAAAATCACCCTCAAGGTAACACCATGACCCTCATCAACACGCAAGTACAGCCCTTCAAAACCCAAGCCTTCCACAATGGCAAGTTCATTGAAGTTTCAGACGAAAGCCTCAAAGGCAAGTGGTCTGTTTTGATTTTCATGCCTGCCGCTTTTACCTTCAACTGCCCCACAGAAATTGAAGACGCTGCTGACAACTACCCAGCCTTCCAAAAGGCCGGTGCCGAGGTTTACATCGTGACCACCGACACCCACTTTTCACACAAGGTGTGGCACGAGACTTCACCCGCAGTGGGCAAAGCCAAGTTCCCTTTGGTGGGCGACCCAACACACACGCTCACCAACGCTTTTGGCGTGCACATTCCTCAAGAAGGTCTGGCTTTGCGCGGTACCTTCATCATCAACCCAGAAGGCACGATCAAGACCATGGAAGTGCACTCCAACGAAATCGCCCGTGATGTATCTGAAACATTGCGCAAGTTGACTGCCGCTCAGTACACAGCAGCCAACCCTGGTCAAGTTTGCCCTGCTAAGTGGAAAGAAGGCGCTAAGACTTTGACACCTTCACTCGACTTGGTCGGCAGGATCTAAGTTCGGACACATCAATGAAAAGTTCAACGCCCTGATTCTCAGGGCGTTGAGCGTGAGCCTGTGCAGCGCACCGACTTGAATTTGAAATTGCATTAGGAAAAAAACCATGTTAGACGACACCCTCAAATCGCAATTGCAAACCTACTTGGGCATGCTGAGAAACCCCATCCGCTTGATCGCCACATTGGACGACAGCGAGACCGGCCTTGAGATGCGCAGCCTGCTAGAGACCATCGTGTCTTTGTCAGACAAAGTGATGCTCGACACATCGGGTTCGGATACCCGTACTCCCTCATTTGTCGTGGTTCGGGAAGGCGAAACGCAAGGCGTTCGATTTGCAGGCTTGCCACTGGGACATGAGTTCACATCCTTGGTGTTGGCATTGTTATGGACCGGTGGCCATCCGCCCAAAGTAGAACAAGACGTACTCGATGCGATCAGGGTGCTCGACGGCGATTTCAATTTTGAGGTTTACATGTCATTGTCATGCCACAACTGTCCCGACGTGGTTCAGGCTTTGTCGCTGATGGCCATTTTCAATCCCAAAGTGAAAACTGTGGTCATTGAAGGCGGTGCCTTCCAACAAGAAGTGACCGAGCGGGAAGTCATGGCTGTGCCCATGGTGTTTTTGAATGGCAAGGTGTTTGGTTCAGGGCGAATGTTGGTGGAAGAAATTGTGGCCAAAATTGACACAGGTTCTGCCGACCGAGAAGCCATCAAAATCAATGCCAAAGAAAATTTCGATCTGCTGATTGTGGGCGGGGGCCCTGCTGGCGCTGCAGCTGCCGTTTATGCCGCACGCAAAGGCATTCGTGTGGGTGTGGCGGCAGAACGTTTTGGCGGTCAGGTGAACGACACCTTGGCCATTGAAAACTACATTTCAGTCTTGGAAACCGATGGCCCCAAATTTGGCGCAGCCTTGGAAGCACAGGTGCGCCAGTATGGTGCTGACATCATGAATTTGCAGCGTGCGGCAAAAATCATTCCGGCAGAAGAACAGGGTGGTCTGATTCAAGTGCACATGGAAAACGGTGGGGTCTTGAAAGCCCGAACAGTCATTTTGTCGACCGGCGCGCGGTGGCGCAATGTCAATGTGCCTGGCGAGCAAGAGTACAAAAACAAAGGCGTGGCCTATTGCCCGCATTGCGATGGCCCCTTGTTCAAAGGCAAACGCACTGCCGTCATTGGCGGGGGTAACTCCGGCATTGAAGCGGCCATCGATTTGGCAGGCATCGTGGCGCATGTCACCGTCATTGAATTTGCCAATCAGCTCAAAGCCGATGCTGTGTTGGTCAACAAGCTCAACAGCTTGCCCAACGTGACCGTGCATACCAACGCTCAGACTACCGAAATTACAGGTGACGGCAGTGTGGTCAATGGCATTCGCTTTAAAGAACGTGCAACTGGCCAAGAGCAGCACATTGCCCTGGAGGGTGTGTTTGTCCAAATTGGTTTGATTCCCAACACCGAGTTCTTGAAAGACACCTTAGAGCTGTCTAAGTTCGGCGAAATTGTGGTCGATGCCAAAGGCCACACCAATTTGCCAGGCGTGTTTGCAGCCGGCGATTGCACCACCGTGCCTTTCAAACAAATTGTGATTGCAGCTGGCGACGGTGCCAAGGCGGCACTCAGTGCGTTTGATCACCTGATTCGGACACCGGTGGCGGCTTAAGTTGTGGGCTCTTGCGCACATAGGACAGGGCAAGCGCCAACCATCCTAGGATGAAACAGGTGCCACCCCAAGGCACCAAGCTTCTGAAAGTTTGGACGTCATACCATGCGCGCATCAGAATGTTGATCGAAAACATCGAGCAACCTAGCAAGAACAAAACGCCTGCAGCCAGCAGGCGTTTTTCGCTGGACCTAGATTGTCCCAAGATGCCCACCAAAATAAGGCCAATTGAATGAAATTGCAGCAAGTTCAAGCTGGCTTGGACCATGGCGGGTGAACTGCCGATTAAACTGTTGCCATGCGAGGCGTAAGCTGACGCAATGACCGACAGGGCTGCCATGAAAGCGCCCATCGCAATGAACCCCTTTGGCCAACGCGGCAAAGTTGTTTGTTGAAGGTGTTCCATTAAAACCAATGCATTTCAAAATTAGATTCGACATTATGCAAGTGAAGCCATGGCCCTTAGGGCCAATCCCTGTTTGGCCAGATGTTCTTAAGCTCGTTGCGTGCCGCATGAGTTTGATCGGTGTACTTGTTTTGACAGGCTGTGCCAGTGTCAAAGCGCCGGATACAAATGTTGTCAAAACGCCTGGTGCTGTTGAGACAACAACGACAGGCACAAAGCCTGTCGTACCCATCGCGATTGAACCTGTCGTTTCCCTTAAAGTTCTTCATTTGGGCTTGGCCCTAGGTGGGGGCGCAGCCAGAGGATTTGCACACGTAGGCGTCATTCAAATACTGGAAGAGGCTGGCATTCAACCTGATTTGGTTGTAGGCACGTCGGCTGGCAGCTTGGTTGCCGCTTTGTACGCCAGTGGCAAAAACAGCACCCAACTGAGGCGTGTGGCGGAGACCATGGAAGAAGCCGAAATTACAGATTGGATGATGCCCATTCTGAATCGGGGCGCATTAAGAGGCGAAGCCTTGGCCCGATACGTGAATACACAAGTGGGAGGCCGACTGATTGAGCAAATGAAAATACCCTTGGGCATTGTGGCCACTGATCTGCACAATGGCGACCCCATGTTGTTTAGAAGAGGCAACACCGGCTCAGCTGTGAGGGCCTCTAGCGCAGTGCCTGCGGTTTTTCAACCCGTCAAAATTGGAACCAGAGAGTATGTAGATGGTGGCCTGGTATCACCCGTTCCAGTTCGGCAGGCGCGTGAAATGGGGGCCAATGTGGTCATTGCCGTTGATATTTCCACTGACCCTGAAGGCAGCCCCGCATCAGATACGTTTCAAATATTGATGCAGACCTTCAACATCATGGGCAAAAGCTTGAACACTGTTTTGTTGAAAGATGCCGATTTGGTGGTCAGACCCGCATTGATGGGTGTCAAGAGTGCTGACTTTGCGGCCCGGCGCAAGTCCATTGAAGCGGGCAGGGAGGCCATGCTCAAAGCATTGCCAAAGCTGAAAGAAATACTCAGCGGCTATGCAGCGAAGCCGTAAACATGGCTTAAAACCCAGAAATAAAAAAAGCCGGTTCAAAAACCGGCTTTTTTGTCAGAGAAAGGCCAGAGCGGCTCGGGCCTTTTTCAGAGCGCGTTGATTAACGCTTTTTAGCAGCTGTCTTGGCAGTTGCAACAGCTGTGTTGGTCACAGCAGCCATGTTGGCTTCAGCCATATCAGTGGCTTGCTTTACAGCTTTTTGAACTGATTCATAAGCGTTGTTGGCAGCATTCACGGCGCTTTTCATCATGGCAACAGCTGTCTCGGAGCCAGCAGGTGCGTTAGAAGTTGCGGAGTCAACCAAGTTAGAAAACTGCTTTTGAGCAGCAGCTGTTTGTGCTTCTAAAGCTTTTGTGTATTCGTTAGAAGTGCCAGAAGCGATGTCATAGAGGTGACGGCTGTAAGCAGCTGTTTTCTCAGCCAAAGGCTGAAACAGGTTGGCTTGCAAAGCCATCAATTCTTGGGCGTCTTTCACGCTCAATGCAGCTTTGGTGCTGTGAGCTGATTCGCTCAAGGCAGCTTTAGTGGCTGTCAAGTTCAACTCGACCAATTTTTCCATGCCTTCGAAGGCTTTGGATGTCAAACCAAAGAGGGTTTCGACGTTGGCTTTGTGTGAAGCAACGATTTGTTCTGTAGTCATCATGATTTCTCCGTTAATTTAAAAAAGTTAAAAGTCTAAAAAGTCTCAAGGGGACTGCTCTGAACCGGCTTCGCATGTCGCTTGGCCTAACATCTTGTTGCAGTGCAGCATGGGTTGGATTTTAGGGGCTTTGAATTCAATTACAAGGGATTTTTGTTGCATTGCAGCATTTTAGAGTCGGCGTTCTAGAAATTGAAAGTAATGCGAAAAGGTCACAATTCAGCCATGAAAGCTTTCTATTCGGACCACTTTGTATTGCCCTTGCCAGAGGGGCATCGCTTTCCCATGGCCAAGTACAGCATGCTCCGCAACAGAATGGCCTCTGCCATTCCTGAGGTGCAAATGTTGGAGGCGCCTGCAGCCTCGGATGGCGAGTTAGCCTTGGCGCATGAGCCGGAATACGTTCAGGCAGTCAAATCGGGAAGTTTGAGCCCGCAAGCCCAAAGGGAGATTGGATTTACTTGGACCCCGGCCATGGCAGAGCGGTCCCTTCGGTCGGTAGGCGCTTCTGTGGCCGCAGCCAGGGTGGCCATGCAAGAGGGCATTGCAGGTAACTTGGCCGGTGGCACACACCATGCCAGTGCGGCACAAGGGGGTGGATTTTGTGTTTTCAATGACATTGCCGTGTCTGCCAGGGTGCTGCAGATGGAGCATTTTCGAGTTTCAAAACAGACTCTCAAGGTCATGGTGATTGATTTGGATGTCCACCAGGGCAATGGCACAGCCAGTATTTTTGCTGAGGATGCCAGTGTTTTTACCTTGTCCATCCATGGTGAAAAGAACTTTCCATTCCGAAAAGTTACCAGCGATCTGGATGTGGGTTTGCCAGATGGTTGTACGGACCCAATTTACTTAGAAGCTTTGGAACAAGCCCTGGTTCAGGCCTCAAGTCGTTTCTCGCCCGACTTTCTCATCTATTTGGCGGGTGCTGACGCCCATGAGGGCGACCGGCTTGGCAGGCTAAAACTCACTGAGGCTGGAATGGCTGCCAGGGATCAAAGGGTGTTTGATTGGGCTAAAGAGAAAAAAGTACCCATGATCATTTGCATGGGCGGTGGCTATGGCCATGACTTAGAGACCACCGTGGCAGTGCAAATGAACACATGGCACTTGGCGCATTTGCACTGGCTTCACTGGCAAAATCGAGGTTTCTAATATCTGCATCTCACAATCCCACAATGGACACTTCTAAACCCCAAGCGTTGCCTCGAAGTGAGTACCGCGCTTTTCGCCCCATCACCACCCGGTGGATGGACAACGACGTGTATGGCCATGTAAACAATGTTGTGTACTACAGTTGGTTTGACACGGCTGTCAATGCGCACCTGATTGAGCAGGGTGTGTTGGACATTCACCAAGGTGAAACCATTGGTTTGGTGGTAGAAACTCTATGCAATTATTTTGCACCGTTGGCATTTCCCCAGACCATTGAGGCTGGCATCAGAGTGGCGCATCGCGGCACATCTAGCGTGAAATATGAAGTGGGCTTGTTTGCAAAGGATGCGCCACTGACTGCGGCACGTGGGCACTTTGTGCATGTCTATGTAAACAAACAAACCCGCAGGCCGCAAGCCCTGTCTGAATCATTTATCAAAGTCTTGGAGAAACTCTCATGAAAGAACTGACTACAACCCAAGTAAGCACGGTCATTCCTGACCCTGACAGCGTCGATGCGGCTATCTTGAGTCGATTTTCTACGCGAGCCTATTTGGACAAGCCTGTCGAGAAGTCTGTGTTGGCGGATTTGCTGCAAGTGGCAGCGCGTTCTCCTAGTGGAACCAATACGCAGCCTTGGAAAGTTTATGTGCTGCAGGGCGTTGCCAAAGACAAGCTGGTCAATGATGTTTGTGAAGCACACAACGCCATGGCTGCCAATCCTGCATTGGCCGCTGAGTATGCAGAAGAATACGATTACTACCCTAGCAAGTGGGTGAGCCCCTATATTGACAGGCGCCGTGAGTGTGGATTTGGTTTGTATGGGGTGTTGGGAATAGGCAAGGGCGAAAAAGACAAAATGCATTTGCAGCACCTACAAAACTTTCGATTTTTTGGTGCGCCCGTGGGCCTGATCTTCACCCTTGACAAAGTCATGGGTCGAGGAAGCTTGCTTGATTACGGCATGTTCTTGCAAAACGTGATGGTGGCAGCCAGAGCGCGTGGCTTACACACATGCCCCCAAGCCGCCTGGAATACTTTTTCAAAAATCATTTACAAACACGTGGGTGCAGGCGAGAAAGAGATGATGGTCTGTGGCATGTCATTGGGATACGCCGATGAATCGGCACTGGTGAACACGTTCAAGACCACACGCGTCGACGCCAGCAGCTTCACGCATTGGATTGAATGAGTTTTTGGCTCAATCAGTGTTTGAATGGCTTAAGCCACGCAAGCACACTTTTCATCATGGCTGCGGGCTTGACGTTGGTGTTTGGCGTCACCCGCATTGTCAATTTTGCGCATGGTAGTTTTTACATGTTGGGCGCATTGATCGCTGGCACCATGGTCACCCAATGGTTGCCTGCTTGGTCTGAGCATGGCACCACCTACTTGTTGGCCATGCTGATTGGCGCCACAGCAGCAGCCGTGCTGGGCGGCGTGACTGAAATTTTTCTATTTAGACCTTTGCGCCATTCGCCGCCCCTTTATCCCTTGGTCGCCACCTTTGGTTTGAGTTTGGTCATTCACGATGTCTTACTTTGGGTCTTAGGGCCCGGAGAAGTCTTTGCCCCGCGCTTTCCGGGTTTGAAGGGCGCTGTTCAAGTGGGGGAAGATTTCTTTCCTCAATGGCAAATTGTGACGCTCTGTTTGGGTCCTGTCGTGTGGGGGCTGTTGCATGTCCTTCTCACTCAAACTAAGTGGGGGCAACGTGTACGCGCCGCTACGCAAGATCGCGATATGCTGGATGCTTTGGGAGTCAATCCAGCACCCCTCCTGTTGAGTGTGGTGGTTCTGGGTTGTGGCTTGGCGGGGCTGGCGGGTGCATTGCAATTGCCAAGAGAACCCGCTAATTTGCAAATGGACTTGCAAATGGTGGTCGAGACGTTTGTGGTGGTCGTGATGGGCGGTCTAGGCAGTATCGCTGGCGCTTTTTTTGCCGCCATCTTGATTGGGTGTGTGCATGCTTTTGGCATTCACTTTTTTCCTCAAGCCACTTTGGTTTTGGTATTTCTAACCATGGCCTTGGTGCTGGCTGTCAGGCCCCAAGGTTTGATGGGAGAGCTGCCAGGTGCAGCACCTCGAGAAAAGGTCATGGCATTTCAATTGGGTGCTGCCAATCGATTGTTTCAATGGATAGGCTGGACGGCTTTGGCCGCTAGCGGCTTCGTCCTGTTGTCTGCAGGCGAATACACGCAAAGTGTCGTGGAAAATCTGCTCATCATGATGCTGTTTGGCTTGAGTTTGCAGTGGATGATGGCCTTGTCGGGATGGGTCAGCTTTGGCCATGCGGCTTATTTTGGTTTGGGCGCTTATGCTGCGGCCTTAAGTCATTTGCACTGGCAATTTAATGCGATCATGGCTTGTCTGGCAGGAGTGGTGGTAGCCTACTTGGCTGCACTTTGTATGGGGAAATTACTCCAGCGCAGTAGGGGCGTTTATTTGGCCATGTTGTCATTGGCGTTTGCTCAAATGGTGTGGGCCAGTGCCAGTCAATGGGTGTCGTTCACGGGGGGCGACAACGGATTGATTGGCTTGCAATTTTTTAACAGCATGCCGCGCTGGACTTTTCAAGCGGTCCTTATTTTGCTGTGCTTTGTGTCCATGTTCGGATTCTCTCGATTGATTCGTTCTAGTTTTGGCGCAGCCTTGCAGGCAGGGCGTGATGCCCCACAAAGAGCGCAAGCCAGCGCACTGGATGTCTCGAAGTTGAATCAGTATGTATTTTTAATGAGCGCTAGCTTGGCGGGTTTATCCGGTTCTTTGTGGGCCATCAGCAAAGGCGCTGTCTTTCCCTCAGTGGCATCTGTGTCCAATTCAGTGGATGCTTTGATGGTTGTTTTATTGGGTGGAGTGCATCAGCTTTGGGGTGCATTTGCAGGAAGTCTCTTCTTGGTGGGGGTGGGCTCAGAAATAGGGCGTCACTTTGAATACTGGAGAGGTTTTTTGGGACTTCTCATCATGCTGTTGATGGTCTTTGCACCTGAAGGAATTTTGGGGCTCAGGAAATTTGTAAAGCACACAGGCGTTCGAGGTCTATGAATACCGTATTGAGCGTTAAGGATCTGCGGCAAAGTTACGGCGGTGTCCAAGCGCTGAGGGGAGTGAGCTTTGAAATAAAAGCCGGGGAATGTGTGGCCCTGATCGGGCCCAATGGCGCGGGCAAGTCAACCTGCTTTGCTTGTTTGGCAGGTCAACAAAAAGCCCTGGCTGGAAGCCTTGTGTGGCGAGGTCATGATTTGCAGTTGTCGACGGTTGAGATGCGCACCCGCTTGGGTGTAGCTCGAACTTTTCAAGTGGCACAAGTGTTTGAAGCGCTCACAGTCCTTCAAAATTTGCAATTGGTCCTGCAGGCATCTCGTGGGGTTTCAATGCAAGATCTCTTGGATGAATGTTTGCTTGACGAAGCAATGCATTGGATGGCTCAAACTGGCTTAAGCGATCTGGGTGAGGAGATGCTTCGGTCGCCTGCAGCACGGCTTTCGTATGGTGGCAAAAAACGTTTGGAATTGGCCATGGCCATGGCAGGATTGGCAGACGCCAGTCAGGGCCTGATGTTGCTTGACGAACCCGCTGCAGGGCTCGCACCTGAAGAGCGAGCCGACATGATGGAACGCATCAAACGCATGACCCATTTGGGCACAACGGTTTTGTACACCGAACACAACATGGATGCTGTGTTTGGTGTGGCCGATCGTGTTTTGGTCTTGATCGACGGCCAATTGGTGGCGCAAGGTTCGCCGCAAGAAGTGGCTGTCAATCAAGTGGTGCGTGAAAGGTATTTAGGTCAAAATTTTTCTCTGAACAAGGAGTCTGCTCGTGCTTGAGATTCAAAACCTCAATGCCAGTTATGGACAAGCCCAAGTCTTGTTCAATGTGTCCTTTGTTGTTTCTCGTGGCAACATGTTGTTGATTCGAGGTTTGAATGGTGCAGGAAAGTCCAGCTTGCTCAAAGCGATCATGGGCCTGATGCCGCAGTCGACGGGCAACTTACTTTGGCTAGGCCAAGCCTTGCATCCCTTAAGCCCGCATCAGCGATCGCTCAAGGGTATAGGCTATGTGCCTGAGGACCGCCGTCTTTTTTCTGCTCTGACAGTTCGACAAAATTTGGAAATAGCCATTCCAAGCCTGCCTAAACTCAGGCCTGACGGACAGCCTGGCCTCAATCTTCAAGAAGTCTTGGATTTGTTTCCAAGCTTGGCAACGATGTTAGAAAGACCTGCTGCGCAAATGAGCGGGGGGGAGCAGCAAATGCTGGCCATTGGCAGAACCTTGATGACGCAGGCTGATGTGTTGATTTTGGATGAGCCTTGTGAGGGCATTGCACCCGTTTTGGTCCAGGCCATTGCGCGTGCTTTGGCAAAACTCAAGTCACAGGGCTATACATTTTTGATTGCCGAGCAAAATCAGACCCTAACGGCCATGGCAGACAAGGTGTTGACCTTATCAGGAGGCGTGATTCAGGAGTGAAATGAGCCTGATCACCACGTTTATCCTGATACCTCTGCGCCTTCAAATTGACTTGCTTCACGTACACTTCTGACAACCCTATCAATAAGCCCCTTTTGACATGATCATCACCAGTTTGCTGGACACAGACCTCTATAAGTTCACCATGATGCAGGTGGTGCTGCATCAATTTCCAGGTGCACAAGTGGAATATCGCTTTCGGTGTCGCAATCCGGGTGTGGAACTGGCGCCTTATGTTGATGAAATTCGCAGCGAAATCAAGTCACTGTGCAGTTTGCATTTTAAAGAAGACGAATTGGCTTACCTTCGCAATTTGCGCTTTATCAAAAGTGACTTTGTTGATTTCTTGGGTTTGTTTCGGCTTAACGAAAAATACATTCAAGTCACTCCCAGTCTGACAGGCGAAATAGAAATCATCATTCAAGGACCATGGCTTCACACCATCTTGTTTGAGATTCCTGTATTGGCCATCGTCAACGAGGTTTATTTCAGAAATACGCAGCGCTTGCCCGATTTGTTGGAAGGCCGGAAGCGACTGGATACCAAAATCAAGCAATTGCAGGCGGATGATTTAAAGGCACTCAAAATTGCTGACTATGGCACGCGTCGCCGCTTTTCAAGAGCTTGGCATGAAGAGGTTTTAAGAGTTTTGACGGGGCGCTTGGGGTCAGGCCAGGCGGGTCAGTTTGCGGGCACCAGCAATGTATATTTTGCATACACACTGGGCCTCACACCTTTGGGTACCATGGCTCACGAATATTTGCAGGCATGCCAAGCTTTAGGACCCAGACTTCGCGACAGTCAGGTCTTTGCCTTTGAATCGTGGGCCCGCGAATACCGCGGCGACTTGGGCATCGCTTTAAGCGACGTTTACGGATTCAATGCCTTTCTGCGCGACTTTGACATGTACTTTTGCAAACTGTTTGACGGTGCCCGTCATGACAGCGGCGACCCCTTTATGTGGGGTGAACGCATGCTGGCCCATTACCGTTCCAACCGTGTTGATCCGCTGACAAAAACATTGATTTTCAGTGATGGGCTCACAGTGCCTAAAACCATTGAGCTGTTCAGGCAATTCCATGGGCGCTGTATGCTGGCTTTCGGCATTGGCACCAATTTGACCAATGATTTGGGCTACGAACCCCTTCAAATTGTGATCAAGATGACCCGCTGCAACGATCAGCCGGTCGCTAAATTGTCTGACTCTCCAGGAAAAGGTATGTGTGAGGATGAGAAGTATTTGGCTTATCTTGCCCAAGTTTTTGAAATCACGCCAAGCCCCTGATCGATCGCCGATCTATGCCCACTTGGTCTTATTGAATAAGGTGTTGTGACATGAAATCTTTTATTTCTCACCGACTTGTGCGGGTCGCCTCATTGGGTTGGCTGTTCGCTTCCGGTAGCGCTTATGCTGCAGACTTTGATGGTTCTCAACTGAGCGCTATTTGGGGCGTTCCGTTTGCCGGCATCTTGTTGTGCATTGCCCTGATGCCACTTTTAACACCTCATTTTTGGCATCACCACTACGGCAAGGTAGTGGCTGCTTGGTCCTTGGCATTTTTCATTCCTTTTGCAGTCTTGTTTGGCGCCGATGTTGCAGGTGTTAATTTGGTTCATGCGCTATTTGCAGAGTACATCCCGTTCATTGTTCTCTTGACAGCGTTGTTCGCGGTTTCGGGTGGTATTTTCATTCGCGGAAATTTACATGGTAGCCCCGGCCTGAATACATCCATCTTGGCCATTGGCGCTATTTTGGCTAGTTTCATGGGCACAACAGGCGCTTCGATGCTCATGATTCGCCCGCTCATTAGAGCCAACGACAATCGCAAGCATGTGGCACATGTGGTTGTGTTTTTCATTTTCATCGTTGCCAACGCGGGTGGGTCGCTCACCCCATTGGGTGATCCGCCTTTGTTTTTAGGATTTTTGAAGGGCGTTGATTTTTTCTGGACAGTGAAAAATATTTTTCCAGAATCACTTTTTTTAATCGGTTCACTGCTTTTTATATTTTTCGTTTTGGATTCTTGGTACTATCACAAACGGGAAGAGCTCCAAGCTGCTGACCCCACACCTGATTCGCGTCAGATTGGATTTGATGGGAAAGTGAATTTTTTACTACTCGCTGGCGTAGTGGCCTTGGTCTTGATGAGTGGTCTTTGGAAAACCGATGTGTCTTTCCATGTCGCAGGAACTGACGTTGGCTTGCCAGGTTTGGTTCGAGATCTGGGGCTGGTGTTGATCATTTTGAGCTCACTCAAGTTAACGCCATCGCAAGTGCATTCAGACAATCAATTCAGTTGGGGGCCCATGCAAGAAGTTGCCAAACTTTTTGCTGGCATCTTCTTAACGATCATTCCTGTGATTGCCATGTTAAAAGCGGGTGTCAATGGCCCGTTTGGTGCTGTTGTTTCGGCTGTCACCAACCCAGATGGTTCGCCCAATGTGATGATGTATTTTTGGATCACGGGTTTGCTCAGTTCCTTCCTCGACAACGCGCCTACGTATTTGGTATTTTTCAACACGGCAGGGGGTGACGCGAAGGTTTTGATGACCACTTTGGCGCCTACTTTGGCGGCCATTTCTGCCGGTGCTGTGTTCATGGGCGCCAACAGTTACATTGGCAACGCGCCCAACCTGATGGTGAAAGCCATTGCTGAAGACCGTGGCATCAAGATGCCTAGTTTCTTTGGCTACATGGCTTGGTCTTTCTGCGTTTTAATTCCTTTGTTCATTGTGATGACATTCATTTGGTTTCGAACATGACGCAAACTTCTATCTTGGTCGCACGCGCTATTTTTCCGGAAGTGCTTGAGGTGCTTTCGCAGCATTTTCAAGTTGAAAGCAACCAGTCTGACGAGGTCTTGACTGCTGAAGTTTTGAAGCAAAAAATGCATGGCAAGGTAGGAGCGCTCACCACGGGCAGCGAACGCATTGACGCCGCACTCTTGCAAGCCAACCCCCAACTTAAAATTGTGGCTAACATGGCGGTTGGCTTCAACAATTTTGATGTTCCCGCCATGACGGCAGCAGGTGTCACCGCAACCAATACGCCCGATGTACTCACAGAAACAACAGCTGACTTTGGCTTTGCATTGCTCATGGCCACAGCCAGGAGAATCATTGAGAGCGAGCACTATTTGCGCCAGGGTTTGTGGACAAAGTGGAGCTATGACATGTTTGCTGGCGCTGAAGTTCATGGCAGTACGCTTGGAATTATTGGCATGGGCCGCATAGGCCAAGGCATTGCCAAACGGGCTGCTCATGGGTTTGGCATGCGTGTCATTTATCACAACCGAAGCCGCCTCAGTGCAGACCTCGAGGCGACTTGCAAGGCCACCTATGTATCTAAAGATGAGCTACTTCGCACCGCTGACCATGTCATGCTGGTGGTGCCCTACAGTGCTGAGTCACATCACACCATAGGTGCCCAGGAGCTAAGTCGGATGAAGCCCTCTGCAACCTTGGTCAATATTGCTCGCGGGGGCATTGTGGACGATGCAGCTTTAGCGGTCGCTTTGAAGAACAAACAAATTGCGGCAGCGGGTCTGGATGTGTTCGAGGGTGAGCCTGCGCTCAATCCTGCGCTGCTGACGGTGCCCAATGTGGTGCTCACCCCTCACATCGCCAGCTCAACCGTCAAAACGCGCCTGGCCATGGCCCAACTGGCTGCCGATAACTTGGTTTCCTTCTTTACTTCGGGTCATGCGCTCACGCCGCTAAACCAAGTTGCTGCCAAGTCAGCGACTTGATGAAACATTGAATCAAACAGCCTTCACACATGGACAGCAGCATGCTACTTTGGACTCTGACGGCTATCAGCTTTTTGACGCTGGTGTTGCTGTTTGCTTTGTGGCGTCAACGGCGTGAAGGTCAATCATCTTCTGATGAGTTAGGCCAATTGACGTCTTCTCTCCAATTGGCCAATGAGAGATTGGAGCGAGAACTTCGCAGCGCCATCAACGAGTCAGCTAGGGGCGGGCGCCAAGAGCTGATTCAAACTTTGGGCACTTTCCAACAAAGCTTGGTTCAACAAAGCGCAGAAGCCACCCGAACCCAAAACAGCCAGATGGATGCATTTGCACAGCAGTTGGCCTTGTTGCAAAAAACGCTGTCAGATACGCTCACCTTTCAGGTACAACAATTATCGGAGACCAATGCAAGACGCCTCACAGAAATGCGCGGCACTTTGGAAACTCAATTGGCCCAGCTTCAACAAAGCAATACAGCCAAGCTCGATGAAATGCGCCAAACAGTCGATGAAAAACTGCAGACCACCTTGCAAGCACGCTTGGGCGAAAGCTTCAAACAAGTGGCCGATCGCTTGGAGCAAGTGCACAAAGGCCTTGGAGAAATGAACACCTTGGCGCAAGGCGTGGGTGACCTTAAACATTTGCTCACCAACGTCAAAACGCGCGGTATGTTTGGCGAAGCTCAGTTGGCTACATTGCTAGAGCAGGTGATGGCGCCCGATCAATATGCAACGCAACACGCCACGCGGCCAGGTAGCAAAAATCGTGTGGACTTTGCCATTCGATTGCCAGGCCGAACTGACGATGGCGAACCTGTTTGGTTGCCCATTGATG
>Ga0209442_1000619_pt1 | contig 20702 bp, 24 predicted proteins | sample LauGreSBDMM110DD_2_FD_187565 | JGI IMG/M metagenome (GOLD analysis project Ga0209442, IMG submission 187565) | Freshwater lake microbial communities from Lake Michigan, USA - Sp13.BD.MM110.DD (SPAdes) (version 2) | ecosystem: Environmental > Aquatic > Freshwater > Lake | place: Lake Michigan...
CGTTGTGCTTCTGCAACTGTTTCAAACCAGTCATTCGCCATTGGGGGTTCCTCTCGTGGACGAGTGTTTCTAGGTTACTTGGGGAAGATGTATTCGATGTCGGTGAAAGAGTCAGCAGCAAAGAAGTACAGCAATCGCAATGGCTCTGTGCCCGTGTTCACGGCAACATGTTCAGAGTTTCCGGGGATAAAAACAGCATCGCCAGTACGTACGTCACGTCGAGATCCGTTCACCACTACATGGCCAGTGCCCGATAAGAAGTAGTACACCTCTGATTGTGCGTGCATATGGCCACGCTCTGGTTCAGGCGCCCCAACAGGTATTTCAGCCACTCCAACAGTCAGACCATGGGTGTCTGTACGGTCACTGCTGAAAAGCGTCCACCAGTCGACAGTTCCTGGCCACGATTCGGTCTCGCAGTCGTCTTCGCGCCGAAATATTGCATCCCCAGTTGCCATGGTCTCCCCTTGTGTTGTTCTGACCTTATTACTGATGTCTTTCCCAGTGATTCTCATTATTGGGAATGGTTCTCATTATGGATATCCTCGTTGGCGTGAACCGTTTCCTTGTTGTGGCATCTTGCGTGCTTGCGCTGTCTGCCTGCGGCGGCTCATCGTCACAGCTAGACACAGACACAGACACAACCCAGGTCACCATTGCGGCGTCCTTCTACCCCATCGAAGAAATCGTACGCAACGTTGGCGGCACACACGTCAACGTTGTTGAACTCACCCCGTCTGGTCAAGGGGCCCACGACGTGCAGTTGACCGCAAAGCAACTGAACGTTCTTTCGTCTGCATCAGCAGTGTTCTACATAAGTGATGGTTTTCAGCCTGATGTTGAAAAAGCAGTTGCTTCGTTGCCTAACAAAGTTTTACCCATTGACTTACTGCAATCAGTCACTCTTCTCGATGTAGTTGCACAACTTGACGGCACAGAAGGTGAAACCGACGGTGAAGTATTGGCATCAGGAAAAGATCCACACGTGTGGCTCGACCCAGCAAACATGATTGCAATGACTACAGCAGTTGCGGATGCACTGTCTCAATTGAGCCCGGAATTTTCTACACAATTCAACGCTGCAGCAAAGTCATACGTTGCGGAACTGCAGTCACTAGGTACTGAAATTGATACTCAACTTGCTACCTGTGAGTCACGAGTACTCGTCACTTCACATCGCGCATTCGCGTACCTTGCCAAACGCGCCAATCTTCGCCAAGTAGCAATTGCTGGCGTTAATCCTGAAGAAGAACCGTCGGCCAAAAGCCTCGAAGTAATTGCAAACTTCGCCAAGTCCAATGCAGTCAGCACTATCTTCTTTGAAACACTTCTTCCTGCAGATCTTGCCAAGACTCTGGCAGACAAAGTAGGTGCAACTGCAGACCTACTTGACCCAATCGAAGGAATTAGTAGTGCAGACATTGCAGCTGGTGCTTCATACATTTCAATTCAACGAGACAACCTGTCACGCATAGTGAAGGGATTGCGTTGCTCGTGAGCGACCACTCAGACTCCACTGTTCTTGCAGCCGTTGACGTAGCCGTTTCATACGGCGATCATGAAGCGTTAACAGCAAGCAGTTTTTCGGTTGACGCAGGCGAACTAATCGCAGTGGTTGGCCCCAACGGAGCCGGAAAATCAACCCTGTTTAAGGCACTTGCTGGTTTCATTGACCACGAAGGCGATGTTGTGGTGCACGGAGAACAATGCCACCACCTCGAGCGTCAAGCCATTGCCTATATTCCACAACAATCGGATGTTGACCTTCGCTTCCCTATCACTGTTGCCGAAGTAGTGATGGCAGGACGACGCCGTTTTCATGGCGTACGCATGCGGCCATCACGCAGCGACCATGACCACGTTGCAGATTGTTTGTCGCAGGTAGACCTCGCCGATATGGGTACCCGTTCGCTCGCAACATTGTCTGGTGGCCAAGTGCAACGGGTACTACTTGCTCGGGCATTGGCCCAAGAGGCTGATGTGTTGTTGCTCGACGAAGCTTTGTCTGGTGTTGATGTGCGTCACACAGGTGACCTCATTGATTTGTTCACCCAGTTATGCGCACGAGGAACCTCGGTCCTTGTATCCACCCATGATCTTGGCCTTGTACGCACTCACTTTTCACGTTGTCTTTCTCTGAATGGTCGAATCATTGGCGATGGCAGCCCGGCCGTTGAACTGGGCGGCGACAAACTGGAAGCAGTCTTTAGCCGCACGTCTTCCCAAGGACGTTCATAATGCATTGGCTATTAGACCCCTTCCAATCTGATTTCTCACAGCGCGCTGGCGTCGTGTGCCTCATGGTTGGCGTACTCGCCCCCGTGGTTGGCACGTGGGTATCACTGCGACGGCTTGCATACATGGGTGATGCCATGTCTCACTCGCTTCTTGGCGGTGTTGCCTTGGCATTTGCATGGTTCGGTACAGCAGCAGTTCTTCCTGGTGCGTTAGTTGCTGGAATATTCATGGCTGTTGTCATTCACTTGCTATCGCAGAACCGCCGCATTGCACACGACTCGATTATCGCGGTAGTTGGAAGTGGCATGTTTGCATTCGGCGTACTTGCACTTGGCAAAGTTGATACCTCTGTCTCACTCACACATTTCTTGTTCGGACAATTGCTCACCGTGAACACGCTTGATATGTGGATCACCTTTGCGCTCACCATCGGCAGCTTGTTCTTCGTATGGTTCCGTTTCGAAGACCTGAAGATTGCAACCTTTGACCGCGACCATGCCACTCAAGTGGGCGTGCGTGCGCAGCGACTTGATGCAGCAATGCTGATTCTCTTGGCCATTTGCGTTGTGGTGTGCTTATCCACTGTCGGCACAGTACTTACTGTGTCACTGCTGATTACACCAACGTCTACTGCCCGACTGTTCTTTGATCGAGTGGGTTCCATTACGCGAGCTGCAGTAGTTATTGGATTAACAGAAGTTCTTGCTGGTTTCATTGTGTCGTATCACGCCAATCTTGCACCAGGGCCAACAATCACTCTCATCACCACTGTTGTTTTCATTATTGTGTATGCAACACGGTTTGCAACTTCTGATCGTGCCTATGTTCATCACACGCACGAACATGAACATCGTTAAATTATTTGTAATAGTTACACCTAACATTAGTTTTACCTAACAGCACACAATTTTTGTAACAGGAATTTTCTGCTGGAGTGTGTCCTAACATGAATGCATGAGTAATCACACACCACAAAAACGTCAGATCATTGTCGGAGTTGATGGTTCGCCCAACTCAGAAAAAGCAGTCGATTGGGCAGTCGCTTATGCGCACGCCGGTGACACTGTCACACTCGTATCTGCATGGAGCCCTGTCATTATTCCTGTTGAAATGGCAATGTCATACACATTCGACGACACCGGTGCTCGCACAATTCTTGATACAGAAAATAAACGCATTGCAAAAGCTGCAGCTGGTCGCGACATCACTATCAATCCGCATTTCGAAAACAACGACCCACGTAATGCCCTTCTCGGTTTGAAGTCTGACCACATTGTTGTGGGCGCTCGCGGCCACGGCGCAATCATGGGACTTCTTCTTGGTTCCGTTGCAGACTACGTTTCACGCCATGCCAAAGTGCCTGTGGTGATTGTCCCTGCCAACTAGTCGGTACCGTACGGGGAATGAATCCCGACCCGCTTGCAGACTCAGGACTTGATCTCACCACATTGACATTGTGCGACTATGCCAATGTTCGTGAAGGAATGCTGAATATTGTCAGTAGTGGCGTTACACGTATCGCTCTGCATTCAGGGTTTCCATCCGAAGTTGATTCATACATTGCAATGTCTGTCTACGTGCAACCCCACCTAGTTGGTACCGCTCACCACGGCCGAGTCATCATTCGCTTTCCTGACACTGCAGAAGAAGTTGCTCGTATCGACTTTGAATTCAATGTTGATGCAGATCGGCACCCTGGTGAAGGTTTGTTCTTTCCATTCGCACTACCTCTGCGCGGCATCGGGTTTCCTCATGCCGGGCAAGTTGATATCTCAGTGAGCTTGAACGACCAGCCCGCAGGCTTAGTGAGCTTCTGGCTCATCGATAGCTCCATTACCCAATAGCCATTTTCTGGTCTACTCTTCGACAATGGAAAGCCTTGCTCTACTAGCTGCTGTCATCATGCTCGTCATGATTCTGTTGGGGATTGTCTCATTGATTGCAGTTTTCCGTCGACCGAAATCTTCTGGGGGTCGTGGATTCTTTATCGCCATGCATATTGCGTCAATTTTCGCTGGCGGATGGCTGATGTCGTTACCCGTCGGAATCGGCGCGCGGTGTCTGGGGCTCATTGTTTTTGCTGCCGGCTGCGTCGGACTGCTGCGAATTTTCCGAGCCACTTCTCGGGAGTAACTCAGAAATGCAAACGGGCCGCCGGTCCGAATGAACCGACAGCCCGCAGCTGAAATATGTGGCGAGAATTTAAGCGCGAAGGCCCTTGTTCACCATGTTGATTACTGCATCTTTCACCGGAATCATTCCGAGAATAATGGCGCCATTAGCGACATAGGTCATCCAATCATCTGAGAAGGTGACTCTCCATTCTGCGATCGGATTCATCTTCAACAACCACACCATGCCGATGGCAATGATGAGCGAAAGATGCGCTCCGATAATTGGCAACTTGCTGATGGCGCCATGGGCGCCGACAAGCTTTAATACCGACTCGATGACCGAAATAACGGCACCAAGTAGGAGGGCTGATAGGAGCAATGCTCCGAGTGTGTACATAAGGTTTCCCCAATTCTGCGGCACTTGGTCCGCAATGCGAACTGTAAAGGTGCGCTTGTGAAAATTGGGGGATATCCACAGGCTCTAAGACCCATAAGGGTTTCCCGAGGTATTTTTCCACAGGCAGACACACGGGCGTGACGGTCGTCACAAAAAGTCACCTAAGTGACCAAGGGGTTAATGCTCGAGATGAGCCAGTCGTTCGATGGCAGCAAGGATTTCTGTTTCGGCAGCTTGGCGGCCTTCCCAGCCCTTCACGGTGGTGTCTTTGTTCGGTTCAAGAAGCTTGTACACCTCAAAGAAGTTGCCGACTTCGTCAAGTAAGTGCTCGGGTAAATCGCCAATGTCGACATATTGATTCATACGTGAGTCGTGCGACGAAACGCACAATACTTTTGCATCTGGCCCTTTTTCGTCTGTCATCCAGAACACCGCAACAGGGCGTACCCACACATGGCAACCGGGAAATGTCGGCTGGCTCAGCCACACCAACGCATCAAGCGGGTCTCCATCTTCGCCATGAGTACCTGGAAAGAAACCGTAATCAAGCGGATACTGCGTTGCCGTAAACAGCGTGCGATCAAGCCAGATGTCACCGGTGACGTGATCCATTTCGTATTTGTTACGAGACCCTTGCGGAATCTCAACAATCATTTCAACTTCCATGGTGAGAGTCTACGGTCGTTTGTGCACCTGCTGTAATAACGGAGTTGATAATCAAACGAAGAAGTACTTTCATTTCCTCAGCTGCAGCTTCCCTGTCTTTGATATCGACAAGATCATCAAGAACGGACCCAAAAGATTGAGTCATAATCAAGGAAGCCAGTGGTGGAGCAAGCGACACCGCTGCACGAATTGATGCGTCCGTGTGATCTGGTTGCTGGGAAACCACCGCTGTCAACGCAATTGTCAAAAAGCTAATCACTAGTTTCTGATGCCGGAGGTGAATTGTTGCCATGCGTTTTTGCAGTTCAGGGAGTTCAACAGACGCTGCCAATATTTGTAATCTTTGCCATCGTCCAGGCATTCGAAATTCTTGCTGAACCGTGGCGAACAAAATGGCGATGTCGTCGATGGTTGGATTCTTCATTTCAATGAATACTTCCGAATATGCAGAGAGTTTTTCGTAACTATCACCGTCGTAGAGCCGACTCAGCACTTCGGTTAACAGACCATCGCGACTGCCGTAGTACTTGTAGATCAATGGAACTGAGACCTCAGCCTTTTCTGCCACCACTTCCATGCGCAATCCGAGAATGCCAGAATCCAACAGTTCTTGTTGGGCTGCTTGGACTATGCGCTGGCGCGACGTGAGTTTTCCCACTGGATACATCGTTGCAATCTATCCACGTTTGGATCCGACCGTTTTTTGTTAGGCCTTCACGGTCAGTATGTTGCTTCGCAATACTGACCGCCCTTTTTTGGTAGAAAAATGACCACTATTGTGCACTTTCCCTTACGAACTGCCTTCAGGCTCGTGCCGACAAATGCGCAGTACTGGCCGCCCTTCGTAATGCTTATTCGCATTGAGCCCACTGACCGCTTCGGGATGGTCATTGAAACAGATGCCGCTAGCTTTGCGGCACTCACTTGCGTCCCTCGTCGCATCGTCATTGGGTGAACCAGCACCACCGCTTTTGTTAACGCCACCACCGTCACTGGAACAGTGCTGCTGGTTGACGTGGTTGTTGAAGTAGTGGTTGACGTGGCTTGCGTTGTCGTTGGAGCGACAGTCGTTGGTGCAATTGTTGACGGCGCAACTGTCGTTGTTGTTGTTGTCGTCGTCGTTGTCGTCGTTGTTGTCGTCGTTGTCGTCGTCGTTGTTGTCGGAATAACATTCAGACTTGTAATTGCGGTGGCCGTTGCGACATTGGATTGCGTACCGATACCCAATTGGCCCTGATCGTTCAATCCCCAGCAACGCACTTGCCCTGTTGACATCACGGCGCATGCATGGCTAGCACCCGCTACTACATCAACCACTGTGCCAGTAAGTCCGGAGACTAGGCCGGGAGTTTCGCGAGCAGACCCTGACGTACCTGAACCCAGTTGACCACTTGCATTGTCGCCGAAGCAATCGACCGAGGCGGTTGACAACAACGCACAGGTGTATTGACCACCAGCAGTTACATGCGTTGCTGTTGATGCGAAAATCACAATGGTTGGCGTGGAACTTGAAGTTGTAGCGAGTGCTTGGCCCAGTTGACCCATGTTGTTATTGCCAAAGCAACTAATGGAGCCATCAGTCAGCAATGCGCATGTATGCGCACCACCAGCAGCCACTTGCGATGCTGTGCCCCGCAATGATGCTGTGGCAGTAGGAGTCACTGCATTCGATAAAGCAGATGTACCAAGACGCCCATTAGTGAAATCACCCCAGCACCATGCAGAACCCGCTGCCGATATTGCACAGGAATGTGAAGAACCAATCTCAAGATGCGCAACTGTAAATGGCGGCACAAACGATGTGTACACCGGAGTTGACACTGCGACAGTGCCCGAGGTGCCATTGCCCAATTGTCCTTTGTTATTTCGACCCCAACATTGCACGCGGTCATCTGACAAAACAGCGCACGTTGTAAACCCACCTGCTGCAATAACGGTTGCGGATGCACCCAATGTCACCTGCACCGGGTTTGCTTGGTTTCCACCTGTGACTCCGATGGAACCATAGCCATTATCTCCCCAGCACCACACAGTGCCATCTGTTGCTAATACACATGTGTGGTTTGCACCGGCAACAATACGTTGCGCAATACGTGAGCCAGGTAATGCTGTTGTTTGAACTGGGATAAGCGAGAAATCATCTGTAAACGAAGACGATCCAAGCTGACTAACGAAATTATATCCCCAGCACCAGATGAGATTATTTACTGCAATAGCGCACGTGTGTTTGTCACCAGCTGCAATGCGTCCTGTTGGATCTATTGCAGAAATTGAAACATTCGCACGAACACGAACAGGGGTTGGTACGGCTAGGTACACACATGCAGTGAGAAAAATTGCCCCGATTGAACCAACGCGTCGCAAGCGAGACACATGTTCATGATTGAAGGCCCCCATGTGGGGAACCTAATTACTTTTGATTGTCTTTTTCAAGCATCTCAATTTCAGCGCGAACTTCGTCCATGTTGAGTTCTTCTGCTGAAGTGAGTATTTGTTCCAAAGAGTGCGCAGGTAGTGCTCCTGCTTGGTTGAACAACAAGATTCCATCGCGAAACAACATCAATGTTGGAATCGATTGAATGTGCAATGCAGCTGCTAATCCTTGTTCTGCTTCGGTGTCTACTTTTGCGAATTTTATGGAAGGGTGACCTTCCGACGCTTTTTCAAAAACAGGACCAAACATTTTGCACGGCCCACACCACTCAGCCCAGAAATCAATGATGGTGATTCCTTCGCCGAGGACAGTGGCTTCAAAAGTTTCTTCAGTAAGTGTGATAGTTGCCATGGTGTGTTTCCGTTCTTTTTTTAATCGGTGATGATGGGTAAACCCAAAGATTGTGCTGCTGTTTCGAGTGCGCCAAGATCACGCACTTCAGTGAACCCGGCTGTAGCCATTAGTTCTGCTGCAATTGCCGAGCGACGACCACTACGACAATACAGTGCGTACCCCACTGATTTATCAAGCGAAGACAACTCGGCTTCAAATGCACCGTTCTCGATATCAAGATTGATGGCCCCTTGAACGTGGCCTTCTGCAAACTCAGTGGCGGATCGAACGTCAATCAGAATGGGTGCTGGTGTAAGACTCATAACAGGCGTGGTGTCTTTCGTTTCAGACGATGAAGAACACGACGAAATGACAGGAATTAACCCGAGCAATGCTGCCGCAATAAGGAGAGATGGCTTTCTCATACCCCCTAGGGTATCAGGTATTTAGCTATTCGTCCCACTTGACAGTCGCCTTCAGTTTTGTGCCCACACAGCAATTACTTCTGCAAATCGACGCTTCAGACCTGAACGCCTTGCATCGCAGCTGCGTTCACAGTGTTTTCCATAAGACAAGCGACGGTCATGATGCCCGTTCCACCAGGCATCGGTGTGAGAGCGCCAGCGATACCTGTAACTGAAGTTGCATCAACATCGCCGACTATTCCAGCTTCTGTTCGTGAGATACCAACATCAATCGCTGTTGCACCAGGTGCAATATGTTCTGCAGTAATCGAGCGAGCAACCCCCGTTGCAGAAATGACAATGTCTGCTGTTTGACAAATTGCTGCAAGGTTCGTCGTACGTGAATGCGCAAGCGTGACAGTGGCATCAATACCTTTGCGCGCCAGCAACACTGACAATGGAAGACCAACAAGAGTGGATCGGCCGATGACGACTGCATGTTTTCCGCTTGTTGCAATTCCGTAATGCTGCAGTAGGCGCAACACGCCAAGCGGCGTGCAGCTGACATGGCCCGGCACGTCGCGAACTAGACGGCCGAGAGATTGTTCCGTGAGACCGTCGACATCTTTGTCAGCAGGAATAAGCCGTAGTACAGCGTCTGTATCAAGATGCGAAGGAAGTGGTAATTGAACCAAGATGCCATGCACGCGCGGATCGTTCGCCAAGCGAGATACCGCAGCTTCGAGATCTACTTGTGTTGTAGTAGTTGGCAGTTCTACTTGCACTGATTCGATTCCGATTGACTGCGCGATCGTGTGTTTGCTGGCTACATATTTGCGGCTTGGCGCATCATCGCCGACCAGAACTGTGGCAAGCGCAATGTGCGGCGAGCCGGCCTTTTGGATTCGCTCAGTAAGTCTGGCGAGAATGGCGTCACGTGCCGGGGCGCCAGCCAAAACAATGGTGGATATTGGGGAGCCCGACATGACTCTTATCCTACTTGTGCACCTCTTTGACGAGTTCAGCGTTATTGAAGATTGGGTAAATCCCTGTCAGTTCCTGGTGACGATGGCAACAGAACTAGAGCAATTACTGACCCAACAAGTGCGACGGCTGCAGCCACAACACATGCGGTTCTGAACCCATGGATAAAGGAATTACTGACCGCTTCTTGGACCTGGCCTTGAATTGCTTCAGGTGATCTGCCCACCACTTGATACGCAGCCCCAACAGACTTTTGAGCAATTTCATAAACACCAGCTGGAAGATTCTGAACGAAATTTGGAATACCAGAAAAGTTGCTGGCCAGTTTTGGTGTGTACAAGCTGACAAATACAGAACCGACAATCGCAACACCTAATGTTCCGCCGACTTCACGACCGACGTCGTTGATAGCCGAGCCGACACCAGCCTTGTCTCGATTGAGTGTTCCCATGATTGCATCGGTACTAGGCGACGTAACCAGTGAGAGTCCGTTAGCCATGATGACCATCGAGATAATTACATGACCCCAGTACGAAGAATGCTGATCCATGCGACTCGCAATTGCAAGACCAATCGCCATATTCAATAGTCCCATCGCAACAACGCGCTTTGTACCAAAACGCAAAGCAGCGCGAGCCGCAAATGGTGCCGTAACTCCTGCACCAACAGCAAACGGAATCGTGTGAACGCCTGCACTTAATGTGTCGTATCCGCGGACGAATTGAAAATACTGTGTGACCAAAAATGTAAACCCGAAAAGGCAGAAAAATGCAATGAAAATGCTTCCTGCGGCAGCGCTAAGACGTGGGTTAGAGAAGACACGGACATCAAGAAGAGGCTCTTTGTTACGTATTTCAGCTGAAATAAAGGCTGCAAATGCAATAACTGCAACTACAAAACCAGCATTGGATTCAAAAGAACCCCAGCCCCAGTTAGGCGATTCAATCACAGTGAACACAAGCATTCCGACAGCGATGATCGACAACACGAAACCTGGAATATCGATGCGATGTGGATTTTCATCGCGGGATTTGGGAATAAGAATTTTTCCAGCGACTAAAGCAATCACAACGATTGGAATGTTGACCAAAAACACTGAGCCCCACCAATAGTGCTGTAGTAACGCACCACCAACAATGGGGCCGAACGCAACAGCCATACCTGATACTGCAGACCACAAACCGATTGCTTTGGCTCGTTCTATCGGGTCAACGAAAATATTTGTGATGATGGCAAGAGTGGCGGGGAAAACAAGAGCTGCTCCTACGCCCATTGCACCACGCCAAAAAATTAGTTGATTGCTTGTTGTAGCGAAGGCCGCGAATGTGCTGCAGATAACAAACAACACAAGACCAATTTGCAATGCACCCTTGCGTCCGAAACGATCACCAAGCCCACCACCGGCAAGTAGCAATCCTGCAAATACCAAGGCGTATGAATCAACAATCCATTGCAAGGAAGTTGTGGTGGCGTTCAATTCGCTCTGCAATGTGGGCAGTGCCACGTTCACAATGAGGTTGTCCACGACGACGAGGAACACACTGATCGCAAGTACTCCAAGCACCCACCAGCGACGGTCATAAGTTTTTTGATCAATAGTCACTTGACATTGTCTAATCGTTGTACTTGACACTGTCAAGTTGTACGGTGAGGCCATGGTTCCTGCCCCGTCCGAGCAACATGGCGATGTTCGCCGTCTGGTGCTCGATGCGGCCATTGCCATCATCGAATCTGACGGCGCTGATTCGGTTTCTATGCGCGAAGTCGCACGTCGCGCCGGTGTAAGTCACCAGGCGCCGTATCACTATTTCGGTGATCGAAGTGGAATTTTGGCTGCAATTTCCGAAGAAGGTTTCGCGGGCTTGGCACAAGCATTTCGTGACGTTCACCGAACCGAGATGCCTGCTGCAAAGGCTGGTTTCATTGCTTATTTGAACTTTGCACGCGAACACGTTGGGCATTTCCGTGTGATGTTTCGAAACGATATTTGTGGTGTCACTACGCATGAGTTGACGCAGACTGCTGCGGATTCTGCATTCGAAGAATTGCGACTAATGGTGTCGCGTGTTACTGGCCCAACTATCGACCCGGATCACGAATTCACCTTTGCCGTCATGTTGTGGTCACTTGCCCATGGACTTGCCACATTGGTCATTGACGGCCCACTTCCCAACAAGCTTCCACCGGACACAAACCTCGAGGATCAGATTCAGGCCATCGTTGATTTGTCCTCTCACATGGTTGCTTTGCAAGTGGCTGAAATGGGCCTCACACAACAGACTCGGTAATTCCCGACCAAAGTTGTCGGGTTTTGGGAATTCGGCCATATCCTTACCGTAGGCACCTATTTCAAGGAGAACATCATGACCGTACGTTTAGGCGACACCGCACCCGATTTCACAGCAGACACCACACAAGGAACCATCAATTTCCACGAGTGGTTGGGCGACTCATGGGGCGTTCTCTTTAGCCACCCGAAGGACTTCACACCGGTCTGCACCACAGAGCTTGGCTACGTTGCTCGCATCAAGCCAGATTTCGACAAGCGCAATGTAAAAGTCATTGGTCTTTCTGTTGACCCAGTTGATAGCCACGTGAAGTGGGAAGCAGACATTGCTGAGACTCAGGGCACAGCAGTGAACTTCCCAATGATCGGTGACGGAGACAAGAAAGTCTCTGATTTGTACGAAATGATTCACCCAAATGCAAGCGACACCATGACGGTTCGTTCAGTGTTCATCATTGGGCCAGACAAGAAGATCAAGTTGTCACTCACCTACCCCGCTTCGACAGGCCGTAACTTCGACGAAATTCTTCGTGTTATTGACTCATTGCAACTGACAGCCAAATTCAAAGTGGCAACACCAGCTAACTGGGTAAACGGCGGAGACGTCATTATCGGTGCTGCAGTTTCTGATGAAGATGCAAAAACTCTGTTCCCACAGGGTTGGAAGACCGTGAAGCCATATCTTCGCGTTCTTGCACAGCCAAAGTAAATACAGCCTTAGTAACATGGGGTAATGACCCCACAGACAACGACAATTGCTGCTTCCGCCATCTCTGTAACAAAGGAGTACGGCTCCGGCGAAGACAAGGTATTCGCACTTCGTGACGTATCGGTTGATTTCTACGAAGGACAGTTCACTGCCATCATGGGCCCTAGTGGTTCTGGCAAATCAACGTTGATGCATTGCATTGCCGGCCTTGATGAACTGTCGTCTGGCTCCGCAATCATTGACGGAACCGACTTGTCCTCGCTGAAGGACAAAGAACTCACAGAGTTACGCCGTGAAAAAATTGGCTTTGTATTTCAGTCGTTCAACCTTGTTCCAACCTTGACCGCAAATGAGAACATCCGCCTTCCACTCATGTTGGGTAACAACAAAGGCGACGAAGAGTGGATTCAGAAAGTGATTGACACAGTTCACTTACAAGATCGTTTGACACATCGTCCGAGTGAACTGTCTGGTGGCCAGCAACAACGTGTTGCCGTAGCGCGTGCACTTGCATCGCAGCCTCACATTATTTTTGCTGACGAACCAACCGGAAACCTTGACTCCATCACCGGAGCAGAAATTCTTACGTTCATGCGCAAAGCAGTTGACGATTTGGGGCAAACAATTGTGATGGTCACGCATGACCCTGTTGCTGCTGCGTATGCAGACCGCATTATCTTTTTGGCCGACGGCCACATAGTCAACGAAATGACAGAGCCAACAGCTGATCGCGTTCTTGACCTCATGAAGAGCATCGGACACTAAGCCGTGTTTCGTATTGCACTCAAGGGAATCTTGGGTAGAAAAGCCCGACTGATTCTCACATCGCTTGCCGTCATTTTGGGCACTTCGTTCTTGGCGGGTACATCGGTTTTCTCCGACACTCTGAACCGAACATTCGACAATTTGTTTTCTGACGTGTTTAAGAACGTTGATGCCTATGTTCGGTCAACACAAGTTATTGAAGCCGACTTTGGATTAGAGGAGCGCCAACGGATCACATCAGATCTTGTTGCAATCGTTGAAAAAATGCCAGGTGTACGTGATGCTTCTCCCGATATCCAAGCGTTTGCACGCATAATTGGCAAAGACGGAAAGCCACTTGGTTCTGATGGCCAGGGACCGCCAACATTTGGAAGCATTGGTGAAGAATTTGCTGGCGCCCTGTGGGACACCGCAGAAGGAAAATGGCCAGTTGGCCCTAATGAAGTCGCTATCGACGAAGCATCAGCGAAAGCTGGGAAGTACGTCATTGGCGACTCAGTGAAGGTAGTAGCTCAATCGGGAAGCCGTACGTTCACTCTTGTTGGTATTGCATCATACGGAGACGTTCGTTCGCCTGGTGGAGCCACGTTTGCGTTGTTCGACTCAATTACTGCAGCTGAATTTCTTACAAAACCTGGCTACATAGACGCAATTCTTATAAGTGGAGACGGATCTGTCTCTGACACAAAACTCTCTGCGGCAATTCAGGCTGCGCTTCCCGCAACTGCTAAAACTGAAACCCTTACAGGTGCTGAGATCACTGCTGAGACACAAGATCAAATTGGCTCTGCTCTTGATTTCTTTGGCATATTGCTTCAGACATTCAGTTTCATTGCTTTGGGCGTCGGTTGCTTCGTTATCTACAACGTCTTTTCCATCAGCGCAGCACAACGTCAACGCGAGAATGCGTTGCTCCGTGCGATCGGTGCAAGTCGCAAGCAAATTACTCGCGCAATGTTGATTGAAGCAATTGTGGTTGGTCTTGTTGGTTCCATCGTTGGAGTTGTTGCCGGAATCGGGTTGTCGTCCGGCCTCAGCGCGCTATTGCGCGCCCTGAATATTGATATTCCAAGTAGCGGACTAGTCGTGTCACAGAACACCGTGACTTCAACCATCTTTATTGGTCTCATAGTCACAGTGCTCTCAGCAATTTTGCCCGCACGACGAGCCGGAAAAGTTCCACCACTAGCAGCAATGCGTGCAACGGCATTAGAAATTGCCGAGCCTGGCCGCAAGCGTTTGTATGTCGGTCTTGGTTCCATCGCTCTCGGACTGGCCATTATCGTTGCCGTGGTTGTTGGTGCCAGCAATACGTATCTCGGACTTGGCATCTTGTTTGTATTCATCGGGACAATCGTGCTGGGACCAATCATCTCTCGACCAGTCGCTCTGTTCTTGGGAAGACCTGCCGCGCGCTTTCGTGGCATTACGGGTGCCATGGCGCGTCAGAACTCTGCACGTAACCCGAAGCGCACATCTCGTACTGCATCCCCAGTACTCATCGGCGTAGCTCTCGTAACGGCAGTCACTGCACTTGCTGCTTCAATCAAGGGCCAGATCGATGATGTCTTCACTGTGCAATTCAAGGGGGACTATGCAGTCACTACCGACAACCAGTTCACTGGCGGCCTCAGCCCGTCTTTAGCTCTTGATCTCAATAATCTTCCAGAAGTGGAAAAAGCCTCTGGAATTGGATTAATCACAGTAAAACTGAATGATAAGGGCCAATACTTCACAACAATTGATCCGAGAACCGTTGAAGGAGTTTTTGACATTGGTCTTATCAATGCCAAATACTCGGACTTGACTACAAACAGTATTTTCCTATCGGAGTCGTATTCAATACGTAAAAAAATTCCGATGGGGAGCGAAGTCAAGATCACCCTCGGCGATGCCACACAGCGAAAACTCACAGTACGAGGCTTGTACGAATTCGATGAGCTGGCAGGGAACTTCGTAGTCAATCGCGCGATGATCGCAAAATCACTAGTGAACAACTTTGACATTGGCGTCTACATCGTTGCAAAGAAAGGTCTACCCGATGAGGAAGTTCGGGGAACCCTTGAGAAAGCTGTGAAGAAATACGGGCAAGGGACGTTGCTCTCCAAGAGTGAATACATCAACAAGCAGTCAGGTCAAGTGAACCAACTCCTTGGCCTCATCTATGGGCTATTGATGCTTTCAATAGTTATTGCATTTGTTGGCATCATCATTACATTGCTCCTCAGTGTCTTTGAGCGACAGCGAGAACTCGGGCTGCTGCGTGCGGTAGGAATGACTCGGTCTCAAGTGCGTACAACTGTGCGTTGGGAAAGCGTCATCACATCGCTACTTGGAGCGGTGCTTGGAATAATTCTGGGTATTGGCCTCGGGTGGGTCATCGTGTTTGCGTTGAAAGACCAAGGCCTCACCTCATTCAAATTGCCAATTATTCCTACAATCTTCATCATGATTATGTCATTCATCGTTGGATTGTTTGCCGCCATCTACCCAGCGTGGCGTGCAACACGAGTCAATATTCTCGACGCACTGAACACAAACTAACCATGAGTACAGCCCCACAGATCACCGACGAAATGCTCGCGTTTCTTCGTGAGTACCATCTGGCTTCGCTTACCACATTGCGCGCAGACGGCTCACCACATGTAGTTCCTGTTGGTTTCTCGTATGACCCTGAACTAAAAGTTGTGCGCGTCATCACATTCCCATCATCAGTGAAATACAAAAATGCATTGCGTGGTGGACGAGCTGTTGTTTCGCAAGTAGATGGTGGGCGTTGGCTAAGCCTCGAAGGCACAGTGGCGGGTACTAATGACCCCGCGCGTGTTGCTGCTGCTGTAGCGGGTTACGCGGCTCGTTACCGAGATCCCAAAGATCGTGAAGATCGAGTAGCTATTGAAATTGCTGTTGATCGAATTTTAGGCCGCGCCTAAATCTACGAAGCGGGACGGCGGCGAAGAATATCGCTGATGAATTGCGACCCAGCCGGGTGTGGGTCCATCGCGCGTGCAATGGGGTCTGAATCATCGCGCACTGGGTATGGCTCGCAACCCACCTGGCACCCTGGGCACCAGTACAACAATCGAGCCATTTCGCCCATTTTTGTTAAGCGAATCACGTCGCCACAGCGCACACACTTTTGACCATTGCGGCCATAGACAGCTAAACCACCCGGAACATCAGGAGTAGTTACTCGCACTGGCGAATACTGATTTGCACGTAATTGTGCAGCTGATGTCAACACAAGATCAAGACATGTTGATTGCGGTACGTCAGAAACTTTTGCCCACGGGTGAACACCGCATGCCCACAACACTTCACACCGGTACACATTGCCAACTCCACCCATTACACGAGAGTCAAGCAACGCATCGGCAATTGTTGAGTTGGGTTTGTCATAGTGAAAAAGACGCGCAGCACACTCATGCAAATCTGCTTCGAGATTTGTTAGGTCTGGGCCGCGCCGTCCGGCACGAGGATGACGTGTCTGATCAAACTCACGATATGTCTCAACAGTGGGAACCCTGAAAGCAACTGCAATCCACTCTTCGGTTTCAATAATGACGCGTGCTAAGTGTCGGCGAGTACGCCATTTTTGTCCGCGGTGATACAAATTCCACCTACCACGGAAACCCATCTTTGTGTGCAGAACAATGCCGTCATCAAAGACGAGTTCAACATATTTTCCGTGGCTCGTAACACTTTCAACGGCTGAACCTAATTGCGGAACAGGGCCGTCAAGATCTGGTGCCTCGAATCGGGAGATAGTTTTCCCAACTAATGCCGTACGCAGCGCGGCGGCTGCTCGATAGTTGGTGTCGCCCTCTGGCACACACCAAATCTAGTTCAGGGAAGTTGACCGACGGAGGCAAGCGCTAAACGAATAAGACGGTCATGACCGCTTGTCATTTCACGAATGACTTTGTCGCTCACTGCTTCTTTCGGAGTGAACCATGCAAGGTCAAGAGCCTGTTGGCTTGGCTGGCACTCGCCTGTCACTGGCACTACATAGGCCAAACTGACTGCGTGATGGCGAGGGTCATAAAACCCAGAGACAGAGGGGTCTTGGAAGTACTCAATGACTGTGAACGGTGCTGGCTCTGGCGGAATGCGTGGCAAAGCCAATGAACCAAGGTCTTTTTCAAGGTGGCGCATGAGGGCGTCACGGATGCGCTCATTCAGCATGACGCGGCCTGACACGACCATACGGCTGATGCTGCCGTCAGCAGCTTGGCGCAACAGCATTCCGATATGGGTGACTTCACCGTCTGGGTTGACCCGCACGGGCACCGCATCGACATAGATAATGGGAACTTGGTTACGAACCTGTGCGATGTCCTCAGGAGACAGCCATGCGTTCTGAGTATCGGTTTTCTGGTCGCTCACCCATGCGACATTACTATGCCAAATGCACTGTGGCTAGAGACTCAGCCAAGTTTCACCATTCGGTGGAGACGTACTTCGTTTCCATAAATGCGAGAAGCCCATCATGTCCGCCTTCTCGACCAAGGCCGGACTGCTTCACTCCGCCGAACGGCGCTGCGGGGTCTGACACCAAACCACGATTGAGTCCGACCATTCCGGTTTCTAGTGCATTAGCAATTCGCATACCCCGACCGTGATTACGTGTGTAGATGTATGACACCAGCCCGTGATCCACAGCGTTGTACAAAGGAATTGCATCTTCAATATTGGATACTCCGATGATTGGTGCAACGGGGCCAAAAACTTCTTGCTGAACTATGAAGTGATCTTGTTTGACACCGGTTAACACGGTTGCGGCATACCCGTGCATTGGCGCGGGTGTTGCCGTGCCGCCACAGAGCGCAGTTGCACCGTCTGCGACTGCCCGCTCTACAAGTTCAGCAACTCGCTTTTGCTGCACTGAACTAACAAGCGGCCCGAGTGTTGTTGTTGCATCGAGCCCATTGCCAAGTACCAACGCCGACATCCGCGCAGTGAACTTTGACGTGAACTCATCAAGCACTGACGACTGCACATAGAACCTATTTGCTGCGGTACACGCTGCTCCCCCGTTGCGCATTTTTGCAATCATCGCGCCATCGACAGCTGCATCAATATCTGCGTCGTCACACACGATGAACGGAGCATTCCCACCCAGTTCCATTGAGCAGTTCACAATCTTCTCTGCGGCTTGTGCAAGCAATACAGAACCCACTCGCGTGCTACCAGTGAATGACAACTTGCGCACGAGGCCAGACGACAACAACGCCTGCACAGCTTCCCCAGGTGGGTCTGGGGTAATTACTTGAACAACCCCTTCTGGTAATCCGGCACGTTTCAGAATGTCAGCAATTGCATAGGCCGTCATTGGCGTTTCGTGTGCCGCCTTCAACAGCACGGTGCATCCTGCTGCCAATGCTGGCCCTATTTTGCGTGTTGCCATGGCAGCAGGGAAATTCCACGGTGTGATGCACAAAGCAACACCAACAGGTTCACGAGTCACAGCTAGCCAGTTAGTGCCGTTCGGTGCCTGGCGTAGGTCTCCATCAATGCGCACAGCTTCTTCGCTGAACCAGCGAAAGAACTCTGCTGCATATGCCACTTCGGCGCGGGCATCAGACAGAACTTTGCCGTTCTCGCGCACAATCAGTGTTGCCAGTTGCTCTTGCTCGGCAATCATGATCTCAAAGGCCCGACGCAGTATCTCAGCGCGTTGACGAGGCAATGTGGTGCGCCACGTGATGAATGCTCCGCTGGCCTGCTGAGCAGCCTCGAGGCACTGAGCCACTGTGTGGTTCGGTACTTCCCCTTCGAGGTTGCCGGTTGCTGGGTTCACGATGCGAATAGTTGCCATTCCTCTATTCTGCCCCAGAATGCCAAAAGGGCCCGGCGCTTTCGCACCGGGCCCTTTACGGAAGTCGTAGTTAACGAATCAGCCTGCGTTGATCTTTGCTACCTGAGCAAGTGCCTTAGTAAGAATTGCGCCGGTGAGTGGGGTGTATCCCGCTGCGGCTCCATTCTTCGGTGCACATGTGTTCACGAAGTAAGAGAAGAAAGACTTTGTGATTGCGTTATCCGCTGACACAGTAGTTGCAGAGAGTCCGTATGACACTGCGTTGATGGGGTAAGCATCGACTGCAGTTGACGTGAAGTTCTGTGTTACCAGGCCAGTTGCTGCCACTTCTGCAGAATCAAGCCACACTGCTGAAGAAGTTGGTGATGGAAGAACATACTTGCCAGCTGGGTTACTTACTGCAGCAGCTTTTACACCACGCTCTTCAAGGTATGACAATTCTGCATATGTGATTGAACCATTGTTGTCACGTACATAGCTAGCAAGTCCTTCGTTACCCTTTGCAGACTGGAATGAACCGTCTGTGGGAACTGTTGTAGGAAATCCGCTTGAGAAGGTGTCACTAGTTACCTTTGTCCAGATGGAAGGGAATGACTTGTTCAAATAGTTGATGAAGTTGTTTGTGGTACCTGATCCGTCACTGCGATGTACAACACGAATTGCTGTATCTGGGAACGTGATTGACACACCATCTTTTACAGTTTCCACTGCAAGAATTCCAACAACCGTCTTGCCGGCCTTGACCGTGTACACGGTGTTCTTAGTGTATGTAGCTGTCTTTGAAAGCTTTGTGGCTGATTTTGCCGAGTAGATACTCTTTGGTAATCCACCAAGCACTGCTGCCGAAATGGTGACCTTTGCATTCTTATACTTCTTTGCAGCAGCTGATGTCATTGACACTGAGAACTGAACGTTTGAAGCTTTCTTTGCAACAGAAACTGTTACACCATCCTTGGTTGCGTTCAACTTCTTAGCAACTGTTGTCGCCTTGTTTGCTGCAGCGATGGCAGGATCACTCCACCTTGTGATTTGGCCAGCAAAGATCTTTGCAACTACTTCACTCGGGAGACGCACAGTTGCAGTTGAAGGTGAAATTCCGTCGAGGCGGTAACCGATTGCGATTGCGCCACCAACAAGAGGAACATAAACCAAGCCTGCTGGAGCGCCAGAAGAATACGCGGACTCAGATCCACCAAACTTGTAGGTTCCGTTTGTAAAGCCTGTTTTACCAGAGCTAGAGCCAACCGATGCATAGGTAATTGTGTCTTTCGCGGGGTTCGCTTGCTCATTGCGGTTGTACTGTGCTGCACAAATATCCATCATGTTGGCAAGGAAGCTTGCTCCGCCTCCACCAACTGCGGCTGCGTTGGCTTGTCCTACGCCAGCGACGCTAGCGAATGAGATTGCCGCAATTGCTATTGCAGCCGTCTGTCGTAATTTCATTTTTTCTCCTGTTTAGATAGGGCATTACTTATTCCCTGCACAGAGCATAAGAAGGCCTTCTGACAGGCATGTATCGATCTACCAAACCCAAAGGGTACGGAAGATTAACA
>Ga0209442_1000620_pt1 | contig 20680 bp, 35 predicted proteins | sample LauGreSBDMM110DD_2_FD_187565 | JGI IMG/M metagenome (GOLD analysis project Ga0209442, IMG submission 187565) | Freshwater lake microbial communities from Lake Michigan, USA - Sp13.BD.MM110.DD (SPAdes) (version 2) | ecosystem: Environmental > Aquatic > Freshwater > Lake | place: Lake Michigan...
AATGGAACTAATGGTACAAACGGAACCAATGGCTCTGCTGCAACCATAGCAGTTGGAACAACTACTACAGGGGCTGCTGGAACTTCAGCATCAGTTACTAACTCAGGAACTTCAAGTGCTGCAGTATTTGACTTTACAGTTCCTCAGGGAGCTACAGGGGCAACAGGAGCCACTGGTGCTACCGGAGCTGGAGTAGCTGCTGGCGGTACTGCAGGACAGTTCTTACTTAAGAATTCAAGCACAAATTACGATACATCTTGGACAAGCACAATTAACGGAGGCACATTTTAAATGGCTACACTCATTACAAAGAATAGTAGTACGGCATCAGCTGCACCACTGGCTGCAGATTTAACTCAAGGTGAGTTGGCTGTTAACGTAACAGATAAGAAACTGTACTCCAAAGACTCTGGAGGTGCTGTAGTTAAACTTGTTGGTGGCTTAGGCAATCAAGAAGCTAACGCTGTAGCAATCACAGGTGGTGCTGTTAATGGAACTACAGTGGGAGCTACTACAGCTTCTACTGGTGCTTTCACAACCCTAGCAGCCTCTGGTGCTGTAACCCTCTCTGGAGGCACAGCCTCGGGGGTCACGTATTTAAACGGCTCAAAGGTTCTGACAAGTGGCTCTGCGCTGACTTTTGATGGGGCAAATCTTGGTGTTGGCACAAGTTCGCCAATTCGCAAGCTGTCTGTTTCAAATTCAGGGGCTGAAGGCCTTGAAATTGGGCCTGGCTCTATAAATGGCGATACTTCTGGCGCAGTTACTTCCGTTTACTACAACCGTTCAAGCTCTGCTTATGTAAACGCCATTGAAAACGCAAATTCTTTTATTTATCAGACCTCTGGCACAGAAGGTATGCGCCTCACCTCAACAGGGTTGGGTATTGGTACAAGTTCGCCTTCACAAAAACTAGAACTTTCAGCGGCTAGTGTTTTTGCCAAAACAACAGGTACTACGGGCTACAGTGGGTTATATGCCACAAATACAAGTGGAAACCTATTTTGCGCTATTGATACATCTACAGGTTCAAACTTTGGCGGTAGCGGTTATGCTCGTGTAATTTATGCTTCTGGTGCTTACCCATTGGATTTTTATACCAATGATGTTTTAAGGATGAAAATCGACTCCTCAGGCAATCTAGGCTTGGGAGTTACTCCGAGTGCTTGGGGAACTGATAACTCTGTAAGAGCGTTACAGTTTAATGCTGGCTCAATTTACAGTTTTGCTACCACTGTAATGTATTTCAATCAGAACGCATTTCGTAATTCTTCTGGTAATAGACAATACAGCACAACAGCGGCTGCTACTGAATATGAGCAAAGCGGTGGCGCACACAAGTGGTTCAACGCCCCATCAGGCACAGCAGGAAACACTATCTCCTTTACCCAAGCAATGACGCTAGATGCGTCTGGCCGACAACTTCTTGGTCACACTAGCTCACAAGGAAATAACTCAAGACTTCAAGTAAGTGGAAGCGCAGAATTCTTTGGCTCACAAGGTGGTAATGGGCCTTTAACCACACTAAGTTTTTATAACACTAATTCAAGTGGTTTTCAAATTGCCACAATGGATGTAATAACTGGCGCAAACTTTTATGAAGGTATTATCCGTTGGCAAACAAAAGATGCTGGCGGCACAGTTGCAGAGAGAGTCAGAATTGACTCGTCAGGCAATTTGCTTGTGGGGACTACGAGTGTTGATGGGGATGGTTCTAAGATTCAAAAGTCAACTTCTCAAAATCGTGTTTTTACTGTTCAAAACACAGCCAATGTAAATGGCGACCAAGGATTATGGATAAAACTTGGAAGTAACTGCAACACCACGGCTTCACCTGCTTTTGTTTGTGATACAGGCGGCACAAACAGATTACTTATTTGGGGCAATGGTAATGTTGTTAACACTAATAATAGTTATGGTGCTATTTCTGATGTCAAATTAAAAGAAAACATTGTTGACGCATCCCCCAAACTTGCTGACTTAATGCAAGTCAAGGTGCGTAGTTACAACATGATTGGTGAGACAACAAAACAGCTTGGTGTTGTGGCTCAAGAATTGGAGACTGTGTTTCCTACAATGGTTGATGAATCACCAGACCGAGACAAACAAGGCAATGTTCTTGAAACAAAAACTAAGTCTGTGAAATACAGCGTGTTTGTCCCAATGCTTATCAAGGCTTTGCAAGAACTCAAAGCAGAATTTGATGCCTACAAAGCATCACACCCTTAATCTTTAAAGGACTAACATGACCTTAACACAAGAAGAAGCACACCGCTTGTTTGAGTACAAGGATGGTGTTTTGCTTTGGAAAGTTAGACCTGCAATGCGTAAGCGTATTGGGGATACTGTTGGCGGTACAAATGGAACGAAAGAGCCGTATCTCAGAGGCCGATATAAAGAGCATAGATTTTTAGTTCATCAAGTTGTTTTTTTAATGCAACATGGGTATGTTCCAGAATGTATTGACCATATTGATGGAAACATTCATAACAACAAAATTGAGAATTTGCGTGAAGTAACTAAATTGCAAAACTCTCACAATTGCAAAATAAGAAAAAACAATATTACAGGTATTCCAAATGTTACTTGGTACGCAAAAACTAATAGATATTTTGTAAAAGTTATGGCAAACAGAAAAACTGCTTTTACTGGATATTTCAAAGATTTAGAATTAGCAGAACTTGTAGCTTCAGAAGCTAGAACTAAATTCCATAATGGATTTAACAGATTTTAAAAGGAAACAATATGACAACCGCATACAACTGGACAATCTCACAACTAGACCGCAACACAGCTAATGGCTTTGTCACTACCGCACATTGGCAAGCCACAGCAGTAGATGGCGACTACACAGCATCCATTTACTCAACAGCATCATGGGCAGATGGCACAGTCAACACGCCCTATGAAAATTTGACTCCAGAAACAGTCCTTGGTTGGGTGTGGGAATCGGTGGATAAGACTGCGACTGAAGCGGCTTTGGCGGCTCAGATTGCTTTGCAGAAAGCACCAGTAACGGCTTCTGGCACTCCTTGGTCAGCTTCTGAGTAATCATGGCTGACGAGACAGTCACTCATGAACACATCTATGAGCGTTTACTAGCTGTAGAGGCTAAGGTAGACAACATAGAGAAGAATACACAAGATGTAATCAAAGCCTTTAACGCAGCCTCAGGTGCTTTTATGGTACTTGAGTGGATTGCTAAAGCTGTTAGACCTATCATTATCATAGGTGCTTTCTTTGGAGCTATTTACTTAGCTATAGACAATAAATTTCATGGAGTTAAATAACTATGGATATGCCTAAACGTGGTCAGCGTACAGCTAAGAACAAGATGAAGAAGGTTATGGGTGAGTACAAAGAAGGTACTCTCCACAGTGGTAAGGGTGGCCCTGTGGTGAAGTCTAGAACTCAAGCAGTTGCGATTGCTTTGAGTGAAGCTGATAGAGCTAAAAGAAAAACTGGTAGAAATAAGAAGTAAAGGACATAACAAATGGCTACGTATTTAGACGTTGTGAACAATGTGCTCAGACGCTTGCGTGAGCCTACTGTTACCTCAGTAAACGATACTGACTACTCAGCAATGTTAGGTGTATTTGTTAATGATGCTAAGCGTGAAGTTGAAGATGCTTACGATTGGAATGCTTTAACAAGTACCCTAACAGCTAATACTACTACAAGTGTATTTAACTATGTTTTGGTAGGTTCTACAACTCGCTTTAGAGTGATTGATGTATTGAACATTACTAAGTTACATCCAATGCAGTATGCTCCTACAAGGTGGTTGAATGAGCAGTTTATGCTAACAGCCACTCAAAACAATGCACCTCTTTACTATAACTTCAACGGTGTAGACTCCAATGGAGATACTCAGGTAGATTTGTATCCAATTCCCAATGGTGCATATACTCTACAGTTCAACTTAGTTATTCCTCAGGTGGACTTGGTAGCTGATAATGACCGTATCTTAGTTCCCTCACACGTTGTAGCTCTATTGGCATACTCTAAAGCTATTGCTGAGCGTGGTGAAGACTCAGGTGTATTGTCTTCAGAGGCTTATCAGATGTACAGATTAGCTCTGGCAGATGCTGTAGCCATTGAGCGTAATCACTATGATGAAGAGATGACTTGGGATGCTGTCTAAATGTCAGAACAACTCCTAACCACAACTATTCAAGCTCCGGGCTTCATGGGCTTGAACTTACAAGATTCTTCAGTGAATCTTGAGAATGGTTACGCCACTGTAGCCACTAATTGTGTGATTGATAAGTTTGGACGTATTGGTGCTCGTAAGGGATGGACTACAGCGCATACTGCACTGGCAGCTTTAACTGGATACAGTGTCAAGACTATTGCTGAGTTAATTGACAATGCTGGTAACTCATACATTGTTGCAGCTGGAAACAATAAGTTATTTAAACTTGTAGGTAGTACTCTTACTGAGTTAACCTACGGAGGTGGCGGTACAGCCCCTACCATTACAGCTGATAACTGGCAGATGGCTCCGTTGAATGGCTGTCTCTACATCTATCAAGCTGGACATACACCTTTAGTGTTTGACCCTACAGTCAGTTCAACAACCTTTAGACGTATATCTGAAAAGACTGGCTACTTAGGAACTGTAGCTAGTAACAACTGTGTAATCAGTGCCTATGGTCGTACATGGAGTGCTAACAACAGTACAGACAAGAGTACTGTACAGTTCTCAGACTTACTTGCTGGTCATGTATTGAGTACAGGTACAGCTGGTACATTGGATGTATCTCAGGTATGGCCTTCAGGCTCTGATGAGATTATAGCTCTATCTTCACATAATAACTTCTTGATTATCTTTGGTCGTAGACAGGTTCTTATCTATTCTAATGCTACAGACCCTAATAACCTTACATTATCTGATACAATTACAGGTGTTGGATGCTTTGCTAGAGACTCCGTAGCTAAGACTGGTAGTGATGTTGTCTTCCTATCGGATACTGGTGTACGTTCACTGATGCGTACCATTCAAGAGAAGTCAGCTCCAATGAGAGAGATTAGCTTGAATGTTAAGGATGACTTACTTGATGACTTAAGTGCTGAGACTGCAGCTAATATCAGGTCAGTGTATTCAGATAAGGATGCCTTCTACTTATTGTCTTTACCAGCAAGCAATACTGTGTACTGTTTTGACATGAGAGGTCAGCTACAGAATGGTGCAGCTAAGACTACAACGTGGAACAATATTACTCCTACAGCCTTCTTTTATACCCGTAATAAGGATTTATTGATAGGTAAGGAAAGTTATATTGGAAAATACACTGGATCACTTGACAACACCAGCACTTATAAGTTAAAATACTATACCAATTACTTTGACTTTGGTTCCCCTACATCTTTAAAAATACTTAAAAAGGTTAACTTAACCTTTGTAGGTGGTAACGGAGCTAATGTTATTATTAAGTATGGCTTTGATTTTAGCCCTAGTTATATCTCTAGAGTTATTCGCTTAGGTGATATTACTGTTGCTGAGTACAATGTTGCTGAATATGGTATTGGTCAATACACAGCTGGTATTGTATATGACAACAAAAAGATTAATGCCAGTGGTTCAGGTAATGTTATCCAGATTGGCTTAGAAACAGATATTAATAACTTTGAAATATCTTTACAGAAACTCGATTGCTACATTAAAGCAGGAAGGACACGATAATGTCTAGTTACACAAAGAGCACAGACTTTGCAGTTAAGGACTCACTATCTACAGGAAATCCTGCTAAGTTAGTAAAGGGTACTGAAATTAATACTGAGTTTGATGCTATTCAATCAGCAGTTAACTCTAAAGCTGACAAAGCTAGTCCAGCATTCACAGGTACAGTGACAGCAGTAAATCTTACTGTCTCTGGTACTTTTACAGCAACAGTTGACGGAGGCACATACTAATATGGCTATCGATTATACAAGTTTACTTGGGGGTCTTGCCTCCAGTGCCGTAGGTGCTCTAGGTACAAACTACGCAGCTAACCAAGCAGCTAATGCAGCCACTCAGTCAGCTAACCAAGCTGCTCAGATGGCTCAATTCAGACCTGTAGGAGTTACTACAAGGTTTGGTAAGTCAGGCTTTAACTATGACCCTTCAGGACGGTTAGTAGGTGCTGGCTACCAAGTAGCTCCTGATGTAGCTGCAGCCCGTGAAGGTTTGTTAGGCTTAGCAGGTACTGGTATCGGTCAAGCTCAAGCTGTACAAGCATTCCAGCCTAATGTTAACACTGCAGCTCAAGGCTTGTTTAACTTAGGTCAAGGCTACATAGCTCAGACACCTCAAGCACAAGCTCAGCAGTACATGACACAACAGCAGCAGTTACTTGCTCCCGGTCGTGAACAGGCATTGGCTAATCTAACGAATCAACAACAGCAACAAGGTCGCCTAGGTCTTGCTACAGGTGCAACCACTGCAGGTTACACTGCAGGTGCTCCCGGCTTAGCAGCTACTAATCCTCAGATGGCTGCATACTACAATGCTCAAGCTCAGCAGGATGCACAGTTGGCTGCACAGGCTCAGATGGCTGGACAACAACAAGCTACGTTTGGTCAGGGCTTGATGACTGGTGGCTTAAACTTAGCAGGTCAAGGCTTTGGATTACAGACACAAGCTCTTGCTCCTTACACTCAGTATATGCAAGGTGCTACTAACATAGAGAATCAAGGTATGAATGCTTTGACAGCTGGTCAGAGTTTAGGTTCTTTAGGTGCTGCACAGGCTCAAGAGGCAGCTAGACAGTATGCAGCAGGTCAGTCAACTGCTAACCAAGCTCAACGTGCAGCCTTGCAAGGTACTGTAGCTGGCTTAACAGATCCTATTAGTCAGTTGATTGCAGGTTTAACAGGTAGTGGTGGTTCTGGCGGTGTTAACTACAATGCTGTTATTAACCCTTACTTCCAGACATCTTAAGGAATAACATGGCAACACAATCAATTCAAGGTTTGTTTGGAGGCATGGGTACTCCTGAGGAAATGCAACAACAAGCAACTCAAGCTAAGGCTATGCAGTTTGCTCAACTAACACCAGACCAGCAACTAGGTACAATGGGTTACAAGGGTGGTGCTAATTTAGGCCGTGGCTTAGCTGGAGCCTTTGGAGTACAAGTACAAGATCCTATGGTTCGCCAAGCTACTCTGCTTCGTCAGTTAGCTTCACAGTATGATACTAATACACCTGAAGGTTTGAAGCAGATGGCTCAAGCCTTACAAGGTACAGACCCTGAGCTTGGCTATCAGGTTATGCAGCGTGCTCAAGCTATGGAATTAGCTCAAGCTAAGACAGTTACACAGAAAGCTCAAACACTGACACAAGAAGCTCAAGCTGCTAAGTATCTAGCTGAACAAGGTAAGATACTTAGTGGTGAAGCCAAAGATGAACAGTTGCGTGCTGAATTAGCTTCATTGCCTACTGAGGCCGATGATAAAGCTGTTGAAAAAATTGTACGTAAGTACGGAAAACCTGATGACATCTTTAAGACATTAGAGCGTAGGTCTACCGCTGAAGCTAATCGTATTGCTAAAGCTGAACTAGAGCGTGAGAAGGCTGAACAACGTGCTATTGAAAAGCAGCGTGACCAAGAGTTTAAACAGCAAATGTTTGCTATGACTGCAGCTGCTAAATCATCTATGACAAGTGTTCAAAGAGAGCTGGCTGAACAACGCCTATCAGATCTTAAATCGAAGCAAACAGACAAAGAAGAAAAGAAAGAAGCCTCTAAACAGTTTGCTGTTAATCATGCAAATAAAGTTATTGATGATGTGACTGCAGCTAAGTCATTAGTGTCTGGTACTACCACAGGTTTAGTTGGTGCAGGTTCTTCCTTTGTTCCCGGTACTGATGCTTATAACTTGAAACAACGCTTGTTAACAATTAAGGCTAACTTAGGCTTTGATCGTCTGCAACAGATGCGTGATGCAAGCCCTACAGGTGGTGCTTTAGGTCAGGTTGCTGTACAGGAACTTCAAGCCTTGCAAGCCACTGTAGGATCTTTAGAGTTAGGTCAGACAAGGCAGGAACTACAACAGAACTTAGATAAGATTGAACTTCATTATAACAACTGGTTGAGTGCTGTAGGGGGTACTCCTACTAAGCCTCCTGCTCCTGCAGCGGCTGGCTGGTCTATTAAACCTAAGTCTTAATACAAGGATTCATAATGCCTACATACGTTGTTACAGCTCCAGATGGTAAGGAGTATGAGATTACAGCACCTGAAGGGTCAACACAAGAACAAGTACTTGCTTATGCACAACAGAACTACTCTAAACCTGCTGAAAAGCCTCAGCGTAGTTTAGCTGAAGAAACTGGTCGTCAGTTAGGTCTTACAGCTAGGGCTGGCATTACAGGTTTAGCTTCACTCCCTGCTATGTTGGCTGAACCTGTGGCTGCAGGTGTTAATCTGTTAGCGGGTAAGCAAGTAATGGCTTCACCTACTCAAGGATTGCAGAATGTGCTAACTGCTGCTGGTCTTCCAGCTCCTGAGACAGGACTTGAGAGAGCTGTGCAGACTGGTACAGCAGCTATGGCAAGTATTCCAGCACAGGCTGCTTTTTCAGGTACTTCAGCAGCCTTGGCTCCTTTACGTCAGAACCTATTACAACAAACTGCAGCGGCTGGTGCTGGTGGTATGGCTGGACAAGCTGCCGCAGATGTGGTGCAAGAGGCTACTGAGAATCCGCTTCTAAGTGCTATTGCAGGTATTGCAGCAGGTACTGTAGCTGGTGTGGGAGCTGCTAAAGGTGCTACAGCTGCAACTACAACTCGTGAACCTTTAATAACTCTAGATCAGATCAAGCAACGTGCTCAAAGATCTTATGCAACTGTAGATCAACAAGGCGTGTTCCTTAAACCTAAGAGTGTCTTAGATAACTTTAACAATATTGAAGCTGCTTTAGTTAAGGAAAACTTTAATCCTAAACTCAAAGCACATGAACCTGTTGCCCAAGTGCTTGAGCAAGTTAGAGACATGGTAGGAACTCAAAGAGTTTCTTTCACTAAGTTAGAACAGATGAGGTCTGCCTTAGTAGACTTGAAGTTAGATAAAGACTCAGCTACTCGTAAGTATGCGGGTCAAGCTGTATCTGAGTTGGATAACTATATTACTAAGCTAGGTGCTAAAGATGTGTTAGCTAGTCAGGGTAATTTAGGAACAGCTGTTAAAACTGTACAGGATGCACGTAAGGACTGGCGTAACTTGTCTCGTGCTACTGTCTTAGAAGATGCTTTGAATGTTGCTGAAGCTCGTGCCTTAGACCCTAAGGCTTCTGAGGGTGAGTTGATTCGTAGACAGTTGATTAACCTAGCTGCTAATAAAGATAAGATGAGATTCTTTTCAGAGCGTGAGAAGAATGCTATTAAGAGTGTAGCTTCTGGGCCTGTAGGAGATCCTTTACTGTCTCTTGTAGCTCGTCTGAATCCTGAGCGTAGTGCTCTTATGCAAGCCAGTACTGTTGCGGGTTCATTTGCTAACCCAGCAGCTGCAGCTACAGTGGCAGGCTTAGGCTATGGTGCTGATAAGCTTCAAGGTGCTCTACGTCAACGTGGTGTAAATAGATTAATGTCAGACATAGCTTCTGGACAACTACCACAGATTCCTCCTAATATGGCATGGCGAGGAATGTTGTCAGGTGTTCCTCAAGAGCAACAACAGTAACTTCAATGAAGAGGCTAACTCTAGCCCTTCTAATCATCTTTACGAGTTTTATAGCTACGGCTGGCTTCGACCCTAACGCAGATAGATGTGTTAAATGGAGGTGGAAGTGGGCTGCTGACTATAAGACTCGTATTGTCGTGTGTCTTGAATGGAAGAAAGCATATAACAAATGATTGATCCTCTAACGGCTCTAGCAGGGATACAGTCTGCAATCAACATGGTCAAGAAGGCTAGTAAGGTAGCCAATGACTTAGGCTCTCTTGCACCTATGATTGGTAAGATGTTTGATGCCAAGAGTGTAGCTACAAAGTCCATGCTACAGGCTAAGCAGTCAGGCAAGGGTAGCAACATGGGTGTTGCCTTGCAGATTGAGATGGCCTTAGATCAAGCAAGAGTCTTTGAAGAAGAACTTAAGATGCTCTTCATGCAGACTGGAAAGATTGATGTCTGGAATAAAATTAAGGCTAGGCAAGCTGAGATGGACTTAGCTGATGCCAAGGAGCTTAGTGCTCTGAAGAAAGCTGAGAAGGCAGCCAAGGAGAAAGAACAAGAGATGAATGAACTAGCCATGATTATAGGTGGTTGTTTCTTTGTTCTCTTCTTAGTATTTGTTGGTGTTAATGAGTTAGTGAACTTCTGTGCAACTACTCAACGGTGTGGACGCTGAGGCTGGTAGATGAATGAATACCAAAAGACCTTTGACCTTTGCTTAAAGATATTTGTCTATGGTTGTGTAGCTCAATACTTTTTAGGTTTCCTTAAGTTTCTCCCTGATGATCTTTCAAATAAGATTGTTGCTTTATTACTATCTAAGATTGGACTTTAATGTTATCTTTATTCTCAACCCTTGGTGGTCTATTAATCTCAGGTCTACCTAAACTATTAGACTTCTTCCAGAACAAGAATGACCAGAAGCATGAGTTAGCTTTAGCGCAGATTCAAGTTGAGATGCAGCTTCAGATGATGGCTCAAGGCTTTGCAGCTCAGGAGCGAATGGAAGAGATACGTACAGATCAGATTGCCATGCAGACTGATGCTGAGATGACTGTAGCAGCTTATGACCATGATAAGAAGATTATGGACAAAGCTAGTAGATGGGTGGTTAACTTCGTAGGCACTGTACGTCCTATGGTGACTTATATCTTTGTATTGGAGTTGTGTGCCATCAATGCTTGGATTGCCTACTATGTCTACTCTAATCCTCATCTTGTCTTGAACATGGGAGACTTGATTAGTCTTTCAGACATTATCTTCAGCAGTGATGAGATGGCTATGCTAGGAGGTATCATAGGCTTCTGGTTCGGTTCACGTAGCTGGGCTAAGAAATGAAGCTAAGTAAAGCTGGAGCTGACTTGATGCACAGGTTTGAGGGATGCAGGAATAAACCTTACCTGTGTCCTGCTCATATCTGGACTATAGGTTATGGTCATGTCCTTTATCAGGAACAGATCAGATTACCAATGGTAGCTAAAGAGGGACAAACTACAACAATTCGTAAAGAGTTACCACTGAGACAGGAGGACAATCGTGTATGGTCTAAAGAGGAAATCGAAAAACTATTCGCAGATGATGTCAACCTTTTTGAACGTGGTGTTCTACGACTTGCTCCTACTCTATCTGGTCATCAAGGGGCTTTCGATTCGTGCGTCAGTTTTGCCTTCAATGCCGGATTGGGCAATTTTCAGCGGTCTACTATTCGGATGAAGATCAATAGAGGTGAATGGAAGGATGCTGCTGAAGCTTTTATGCAGTGGACTAAGGGAGGTGGTAGAGAACTCCCCGGTCTAGTTAAACGTAGGAAAGCTGAAGTAGCTCTATTCCTAAGTAGCTTTGAGGATGAAGAAGAATAAATATACAGATATAAGTTTTAAACTTACAATTACAAAGAAGCCCCATGTACATAAAAGTAGATTATCCTGAAAGATGTTGTTTACAATGTGGTCTAAGTTTTAAACCTGCAAGAAATGATAAAGTATTTTGTAAGCCTACTTGTAGAAAACTATACGGTAAAAAACATTTAGGTCATTCTACAGGAAATAGAAAAAATATAAATAGAAAACAACATTTAAAAAGAAATCCTTATATACACCATAAAAAAGATACCTGTTGTTGTTGTGGTTTTATTCCTGAACATACTTGTCAATTAGATGTAGATCACATTGATGGAAACCATCAAAATAACAATCCAGATAATTTGCAGACACTATGTGCAAACTGCCATAGGTTAAAAACTGCAAAACAATTAGGATGGATATAAAAAGCCCCAAAGTATTTTTAGTACTAAGGGGCTTTTTAGTTACTATCCTAGTATATTCTTCAGTTCATGACGATTAATCAAGGATAAATGCTAAGGTTAAGAAGCCTATATGCAAGTAGATGACTTGGTTAGCTTCGTCTGACATCTTATTATCATCATCCATGATGTACAGTTCATCAGCTTCAATGCCAAAGACTAAGCCAGTCTTGAATTCAAAGTCAAGCATCATATTTCACATACGCCTGCAACACAAGCTAAGGTCTGAGCACCTTCAACATTGTCAGTGCCTTCAACCAGTTTATCCCAGTCAATACCTAGAGGCATACTGGCAACCATGTCGTGATATTCAAACTCAGTCATGGCTTCATAAGGAGCTTGTCGGTATGTTCCACCATCCATCGGTAGGAAGCTCACACCTGTAATCTCATCAAAGTTATTCCACACCCATGCTCCAACTTCAGGCCACTCAGTCTCAGTCACTGAAATAGTCACTGAAGGCTTATGCTCACAGTAATGACGCTGGAACAGTAGCCACAAGCGCAGGTGCTTAATAGCATTCAAGTCTTCACGCAGTACAGCACCCTTCTCAACTCGCATTGGGAAGCTAAAGATAGTTGTGCTATCAGGTTTCATCACACAAGCCTCTGAAGGGAACCCTTGAGCTTTCAAGAAGTCAGTCAGAGGATCTTTGTTATCAGACCTAACACGACGAATAAAGTACTGACTGTGCTGAGGATGGATACCAGAAGCAGTGCCTGTAAGCTGCGATACAGTACCTTCGGGTTTAATTGCAGTAATGGCAGCACTGCGATTAATACCGATAGCATCAGCAAACTCAGCGTTAGTGTCAATAGCAACATTCTTCATTCCTTCCAAGATAGCAGGTAGTTCAGTACTGTCAGGGTTATTGAGCAAAGAATTGTCCAAGATACCAGTCATAGACACACCCAGCAAACGCTCCTCTTCAGTGTTTGTCTGCCACACCTTACGCAGGTACGGGAAGTGAGTCATGGTCGATTGAAAAGTCCCCAGAATAGTAGCCAAGCGCACCTTATTCCGTAGAGTATCCACACTATCATCGCTCCGCACAATAACAGAAGACAGATTACAAAATTGATAAGGTCTAAGGATAATCTCACTGCAAGGGTTTGTGCCCCACTCTTTACCCAGTTCCCTACGTCCACTCTTAGCTGCTTGAAGTTCACTTGCATAACGGTTAAAGATTCCTCGCTCTCCAGAATGTGATTCATAAATGCTTGACCACTCACGCATGAACTTACCCACATCAGGCTTCACTTCGTAGATGGCACTGTTGTTAGCCAAGGCACGTTGACCATTACCGTCCCACCAGTTTCCAGCTTTAGCGTGAGCCATGCGGTCATCACTTAAGTCTGACAGGGAAATCATTGCTGATCGTCGTACGCCACCAACAACCACGACTTCTCCGACCTTACATAGAATATCGTGTGCTTCAAGCGAGGTGAGCTTCCGTCCAGTCGCTCCACGGAACTTTGCAACCACATACTTAAAGAGGTCAACGAGGGGTTGTGGCCCTGATGCTCTTCCACCAAAAGTCTTGAGTCTCGCTCCTGCCGGACGTACACCCGAAACATCCCACTTAGGCACTTCTCCAGCATATAACAAGGCAATGACTTGTCGTAAGGCTTTAGCCCATCCCTCTTTGGAGTCCTTAACATTAATGACAGTGCCACTATTGTACAAATCAACTGGAATCTCAGGTAACTTAGATACATACTTTTGCTCCACACTAAAGCCTACACCAGTTCCGCATAACAGAATATACATGGCCTCATCAAAGGCTTTAGGGTCATCAATGGGAAGGTATGAACAGTTATAACCAGCTACGTTCTGTCGTTCAAGGGCATCACCAGCTGTCATGATGCTACGCATTGATGGCATCACTTCTAAGTTAGTCACAGCATTCTGCAACTCGTTACGCAGTGGCTGTGTCAGTGTGTAGTTATGCTTCTCTTGCAAGTGCTTGGTCATGAAGTCAAAGTAGCGGTTCACAGTCTCAGGCCAGTGCTCTCTCCGGCCTTTATCATCCAAGTAGCGAGAGTAGCGGCTCTTGCCAATGTATTCTTGGTATGGTGTCATAGTTGTTGTCATCTTAGTCTAGTTCCTTTATTAAATATTCTTGTTTCTTCTCAATCATATCATCAAATCTTTCAACAAGGTCATCACTCTGGATTCCTAACAGTTCCAAGAGTGTGACCTCATCCAAACGCTTGAGAGCCTCTTTCAGTTCTTCAAAGGTTATTGCTGCGTTCACGTTTGCTGATCTCTCTGTCAATATACCACTTAGCCTTCTTCAGGTCTTCAATGGCATCCTTCTTTAGGTCACAACGCCAGATATACTTGATTGCATTACCTAAGTTAAAGCCCATGTGTTCTGTAACTTGGATACATTCAATACCTGAGGGATGTTCAGTGTAGTGCTTAGGTTTATGAATGCTGTCATTAGCCCATTCACTGTGGTCTGAGTCTACCCATTCTTTAACTGCTTCACTTAAAGGTTTAGCTGCATCTCTAATGAAAATGCTACGATTAACCCACTTATCATAACCTTCACAGTCATTGCAGGGGTGTATTTTAACATCTAGCTCACTGTAAAAGCAAGTCCTACATTCCTTGTTAACCATATTTCCTCCCTAGGTATTCTACGCTTAAGAACATCTCATCGAAGTGTCCATCGTTAACTTCATTCATCATCAGTAAGCCCCTCCAGTGTCTATTGCTTAGTTGATCCATATAACTTTCATCGTGGAGATAGTAAGACCCAACGATGATAGCACAAATAGGCTTCCCATCAGCACGCTTACCATAGGCAATCTGCTTTCCTTGTTGATGTCCAGCAATACAAGACATGTGAAGCTTGTTAATAATAGCACTAGCAGCCCCTGCGGGTCGTCCCATAGCCCCCACAGGCCAGTAATGATTAAACCCCACCCCATTAATGAATACAGGATGTAGGAAACCGTGTACTTCCCAATCTTTCTCATACTCAAGATCCTTTGTAGATATTAAGCCTTCAAGTGTAGGATTATTGTTAACAGCTCTATCAATACGGTTCTCATGGTTGCCTAAAGTCATCACCATACGAGGCTTGTACACCTTGTGCTTCGATTCCTTCTGAGCCTTCTGAGCTTCCTTTAAAGGAGCCAACAACAACTTCATGGCCTCTTTAGCAGCTTCAACGTCCTTCTTGTAGCGTAGACCTTCAAAGTACTTACTCCCCTTGATGTCGTGGCTACTAAGGCTTGGCATATCTGCAAAGTCACCTATGTTAACCACCACATCAGGTTTGTAATCGACAATAGCTTTACCAGCCCATGTCAGGTGCTCCAAAGGTACACCCTCTTTAATCTGACAGTCCGGGATTACTAGAATCTTCATCGATGTCCTCTCCTCTGATTGTTAGTCTCTCACCTTCACGTAAGCCAGCTTTGATGGCCTCTAAGATACCAAAGCTTAGGAGTGCTTGAGCTTCCTCAGGAGTCAAATCAAACTGGTATGTAGCATCACCATTCTCATGCTCTTTAATCAGATTCACGTTCATTTTCAGCCTCCTTCAAGAACTCCTGAGCATCACCAGTGTACATGAAGTAACCTAAGACAATACCAATGGCTGCATTGACTTTCTTGTTCTCAGCAATGTCCTCAGGATGAGAACTCCAACCACCATTGATAGTATTCAAGTAGGTTTCTTTAAGTTTCTCCACAAGAATAACATCTGTGAAGTCTTCCCATACACTGCGAAGTTCTTTAGACTTCTCTAAAGCTTCAATTAGATTAGCTAACATAATCATTTACCCTTTTCGTTCGTTTAACCATGACATTGGAATATCTTTATCGGCATACTGGAATCCATGCTTGTTGCACCAATCTCCGTATGTAGTTTGGCTTACCTTTGAGAGTTTAGATTTAGAGTTACTGAAGACAAACCTAATATCAAGTTCAGGGTGTTGTTCCTTAACCATCAAATGCTTCTGTCTATCAGCAGTCATGAACCTGCCCTTGCTCTCAATGATAATACCATTACTCAGTAGTAAGAAGTCAGGAGTGTATGTACGCTTCTTCTCAGGCTGCGTATATGCAATCACTAGCTTCTCATACTCAAAAGGAACTTCTAAGGCTTTCAATCTCTCAGCTATCTTGTCTTCTAAGCCTGACCTAAAACCATGCTTCAAAGCTACTTGTCTAATTGTCAGTGGCTTTTTACGCTTAGGCTTCATCACTATACTCCTTTGTGAGGTAGTACTGATGAAGGAAAGCTCCAAAAGTATCTACAAACTCTTCTTCGTGGTTTAGCTTACCCATTGTGAACAAGATGGCATGAACTAACTCATGGTAGAAGGTTTGCTCAGTAGACTGCTTGTTCATTCCTGTACGTATGCTAATGGTTTGCTTCTCAGGATCACACTTGCCCATGTCTTCCATGTGATCTGCATAGACTACATTCCAGACTGAACCTGCAAGTTCAAAGGAGGTTGCCACATCTGGTTTGGTTTTCTTCTTAGCCATAAGAGCTTACCGTTTTCCAGTACCCTGTCAGTATTGCCGTCATAAGCTTTGATACAAGCTGCATATAGTTCCTCTTCGGTTGTACAGTCTTTCAAGATCTTATCAGCCTTTACAGGGCCAATACCTCGTATACCTTCAATGTTATCAACTCTGTCACCTGTCAGTATCTGTTTGTAGAAACTGTACAAGCCTTCAAACTCAGTAACATAATACTCCTCATCCTTTACAGGATTATAGTGCCACCCCGGTAACTGATCTAGATCCTTGTCAACGTGGACGATCCAGTAGTTACCTTCAGTGGACGCTATGCCTACAGAGTCATCAGCTTCCTCGTTCTCAGACATCTTAGCACCGAGCTTCATCAGATGTTTGCGAAGAGCCTGATAGTGTTTAGGCTTGGGAGCATCCTTACGATTACCCTTGTAAGGAACAGTGGTAGCTACCTCGAATCTAAAGTTAGTTTTACCTGTAATCCATGCTCTGTAGTCATCACACTTCAAGCGCATATAGATTATGTCGGTAAACCACTCTGTGAGTCGGTTTAGTGCCCACCGTTCCTCTTCTTCCTCATTGGAGAAGCCAACTTTATAAACTAAAAAGTCAGCATCTACAATAGCCTCAGTAGGCTTTTTAGAGAACGTCATCAGCAGTCTCTGCTTCCTCATCAGCACCTTCAGGAGAGTACACCTTGAGTTCAGTCACAATCAACTTCTTAATTGATGGTGCTGCACCAAACTTAGCTGACATCTTGTGACGGTATGAAGAGATAACTGCGTGACACTTAGTACCATTACCCATCTTAGCAATGTCTACAGGATTACCTTCTTCGTCCACAGGTGTGAACAGGTAAGTAGACTTGGCAACAATGAAGTTACCCATGCTCTCTTTGTTCTTGATGTTGATGCCCAGCTCTTTAAGCTTCTCACAGGCTGCATCACTCAAGTTACCAATGGTACATTCGTACTTCTTGTTGTCTTCGTTAAACTTTGTATTAAAGTTATTCATCCAGTTGCTCCAGAAGATTTCTCCAGCAACTTTAACGGGCTTTAATGTATCAATACTCATTTCATTTTCCTTTAGGTTAGTTTAATTAGATTCTACAGTTTCAACTGCTTGTTTCTCTTGCTCTTGAAATTGAGCTACCAGCTTCTGATGCAATGGGAATGCACCTGACTCAGTAGGTAGTTGTCCAATCACTCGAACAATGAAGGCAGCTTCATTAGGTTCTACGCTAAGATATAACATTACTTTCCTCTCTTTAATGCAGCTCTTGTGATGACGGGTGAGCTGTATTACCCGATGCCAGATCTTCTAAGTACACAAGTGCAGATAGTAGCACAGTGTATACCTCTTCAAGATCTAGATCCTCTCCTATCTTAACCTTGAAAGTTTCACCTTCAACGTTAAACAGTATTTGATTCTTCTCAATGTGTTTCACGCCAGTTTGCACCAATTTTATATTCTCCGTCTAGTGGACAACGAAGCTTGAAATGCAACCCAGCTTCAACAATACTTTGCTTTGCAGCCTCACCTACTATTGTAGCATACATCTTAGGAACTTCAAGTTGAAATTCATCATGGACATTAGCTACCAACTTGACAGGCCACTTGTTAGCCTTAGTCTTATCGTGAAATAATACCAAAGCTTTCTTCATCACAATCGCCCCAGCCCCTTGAAGGAGCGAATTGAGAGCTGCATGTTCACTGCGTATCCATATCTTACGACCATCAAGCCCCGGTACAAAGCCCTTACTCGCATATCTGCTAACCGTATTTCTAAGACGTTGTAGGGAAGGTGTGTTTTTAAGGAAGGAATCGATAAGTTTCTGTCCCGCTTTAGCATTACCACCGACAATGGAACCAATCTTAGCTGGCCCTGCACCGTATAGGAATGCGTATATAAATGTCTTCGCTTGATCCCTTGTTTGCAAACCTGCAGCTTTTTGATTCTGCGTGTGTACATCCGTCCCATCTTTCGAGGAGCCTTCAGTGACTGTTTTAACATATTCATCATCTTTCATATAATGTGCAAGCATACGCAGCTCAAGGCCACTAGCGTCACAACCAACCAATACGTTACCTGCTTCCACAGTCCAACACTCTCTGCACTCAGGCCCATAGATACTCCCAGCATTAGGAATCTGTGCCATGTTAGGACTACTGTGTGTCATCCTACCAGTTACAGCTCCATTCGTGATAACCTTACCATGCACTCTACCGTCCTTACCCACAGCTTCTAACCAGCTTTCAATCTGAGCTACACGTTTCTGTAGCATCAGGTAGGTAGCAATCAACTGAGCCTCAGGAATGTTAGTAACCTTAGACAGTACAGACTCATCGACAATAGCCTGACCCTTTTCAGTGAACACCTTAGGCTTCCATCCTAGCTCCATCAGCTTCTCTCCGATCTGCTTTCTACTTCCGGGATTGAAAGTATCAACGCAGTCTTTGATGGGCTTTCCACTTGTCTTGTGGAACCTTGGAGTGATGACTGGAGGCCACCTTTCTTGCATCTGCTCATAGATTCCAGCCATCTTTCCCTTGATGTCAGCAAGTAAGCAAGTTGCATAGACTTGATCGAGTTTGAATCCATGTCGTGTTTGTTCCTCAATGATAGCTGCTACTTTATGCTCAAGAGCAAGGCTTTCTTGTGAAAAGTCTTTCTTAGTGAGTTCATCAGTAAGATGCTTATAAAGATTAGCAGTGACCTCAACGTCCCTAATGCAATAATGCTCCAGAAGAGCCATGTGAGGAATGTCGAAGCACTCACCTTTGTATTCCTCTCGTCGTTCCATTAACCATGTCCATACCTTTGTGTAGTCAATCTTATTCTTCCCCAACCTCGTTCCCCATGCGTCTAAGCTGTGACCGTTCTCTACTGAGGGATCTAGCAGTCTTGAGGCTATCAGTGTATCGTACACTTGGTTCAAGCGAATCTTCGTACCCCAGAGCCGATTCAATGTCGGGAAATCGAAGCCTATTCCGTTCTGTGCGATTATCAATGTAACGTCCTTTAAATACGCCACGAGGCTGTCTGCTGCTTTCCATACGTTCACTTCTCCGCTGTCAATGTCCTTAGTTACTACCATCCAAATCGTGTTGTGATCTAAGGTTGTCTCTATGTCCAATACGATACGCTTCATATTCTGCTTTCAAGTCTTCATAGTGGTGAATGAGTAACTGATACTTATCCTGCATTTCATAGTACTTAGTCTCCAAGTCCAACATTCTACCAGCTATTGTGTCTAGGTCAATCATTCTTTCCTCGATAAGTTAGTTCAGGGCAATGATACACCGTGTTCCTGAAGTCAGTCCTATAACGTGACAACGTGACTACATTATTGACATTCATCGACACGACACTCTTCTTACGTTCTTTTGTAGCTGCTTTGTAAGCATTAACTTTATCACGATTACGTTTGACCCACTCACGCTGCTTGAGCCTGATACGTTCCTTACGTTTCTCATGCACTGCCCATACGTCTTTAATGGTTCCTTTGGTCATGTTGCTTGTCCCCTTGCTCGGATGGCTTCCTCTGCCAGACCAGTATCCATGTCACCTGACAAATACATTTCTTTACATAAATCTGCACACGCCTCACGCTCTATGCGAATGGCAGCTTTAATAGCATCAGCTTCCCAGTTGTAAGGCTGACCCTTCATTGAGTTTTCACGTTCAATAAGAGCAAACCCATCATCATTATCATCCATAGGTATCATTTTGCAGCCTCCATGTACAGCCCCACGTTACCTAGTGCATAACCAATGAAGGCTATACCTAAGCCAGTATTACCTTTATAAAGTAAGTCCACAGCTACAATAGCGTAGACCACTCCAATGATTGCAATCAGAATACTACTCATCTTCAGTTTCCTCAGGTTGAATCTCTTGTCCTAATCGTTGTACTTCAGCTAGGGCATCTTCACGCCTATCACGTTCTTTGTCACCCTTGTCCCTACCAAATATCATGTCCCATCGAGCATCATACTGCTCCTGAGCTACACTTAAAGGATTAGCCCTCTTTTCAGTCATGTTATCAATCTCTCGCTGTACATCTGAGTCTCTCATAAGACCTCCTCTTGCATCTCCACCATGCGTCCAGTATCCATGTCATACTTCAACACACAAGCTGGGCCTGTATAACCATTGTAACGATTCTTAGCCACTGCAATCTTAGTCATGTGACGTTCATTATCATCTGCTGCCATGCTGT
>Ga0209442_1000622_pt1 | contig 20670 bp, 16 predicted proteins | sample LauGreSBDMM110DD_2_FD_187565 | JGI IMG/M metagenome (GOLD analysis project Ga0209442, IMG submission 187565) | Freshwater lake microbial communities from Lake Michigan, USA - Sp13.BD.MM110.DD (SPAdes) (version 2) | ecosystem: Environmental > Aquatic > Freshwater > Lake | place: Lake Michigan...
GCACTGGTCTAGAAACTCGCGGCATTCACGCCTGGTTTGGAAAGAACCATGTTCTCTCAGATATCAACCTAGATTTCACAGCAGGATCAGTAACAGCGCTGATCGGACCATCTGGTTGCGGCAAGTCAACATTTATCCGCACGATCAACCGCATGCACGAATTTATTCCTGGCGCAGCGATGGCCGGTGAAGTACGACTCGATGGCAAAGATATTTATGCACCGGGCGTTGATGTTACGAAGATTCGTCTACAGATCGGCATGGTTTTCCAGAAGCCAAACCCATTCCCATCAATGACTATCGGTGAGAACGTTCTTTCTGGTTTAAAGCTGGCGCAACTTAAGGTAGATAACAAGGAAGAACTTCTTGAATCTTGCTTAGTTCGTGCTGGGCTTTGGAATGAAGTAAAAGATCGTCTTGATGCACATGGTGGATCGCTCTCTGGCGGTCAGCAGCAGCGTCTCTGCATCGCTCGTGCGCTTGCAGTAAGCCCACAGGTACTTCTGATGGATGAGCCTTGCTCGGCTCTTGATCCAGGATCAACCTTGCGCATTGAAGAAACTATCCGCGAACTCTCAGATTCGATGACAATCGTGATCGTGACTCACAATATGCAGCAGGCAGCTCGTGTATCTGATTACACCGCATTCTTCTTATCCGATGGAGGACCTGGCGAGATGATCGAAGTCGCCCGCACAAGTGAGATCTTCTCCCAGCCAAAGGATCAGCGCACGGAAAATTACGTCACCGGCCGCTTCGGTTAGTCGTTACCTGCTGTTCACCTAAAGGTTGACCAACGTTTGCCTCAAAGAACCAAGTAGTTAACCCGGGATACATAGTTTTCTCCTTGTTCGTCACCTATTTCAAACAAGGGGAAATTAATGAAAGTTTCAATGCTCGCAAAATCTGCAGCAGTAGCACTTGCCTTTGGGTTGGTAACTTCAACTCCAGCTCACGCAGTTGATCTATCAGGTTCAGGCGCATCATTTCCTGCGCTTCTAATCGAAGCTTGCAAGGCTCCATTTGCAACAGCTTCAGGACATTCATTTACATATGCATCATCTGGTTCAGGTGCGGGTCGCACGAACTCAGATAGAGCTGTTGGCGATTTCTGGTTCTCAGATGCAGCACACACATCATCATCAAAGCGCGCAAGCATTATTCACGCACCAGTGGTTGCAGCACCAATTGGAATTCTTCACAATCTTCCATCACGTAACACACTTTCACTTTCAGCATCAACAATCGCTGGAATTTTCTCCGGAACAATCACACGTTGGAACGATCCAGCAATTGTTAGAGATAACAACCGCGCATACGACAAGATTATCTACAAGACAAAGAATGGCGCTGTAGTTAAGGACTCAAAGGGTGACCCAATCGTTGCCAAGAAGATCGCAACTACAACTCGCTACACACTTCCAGATAAGCCAATCAAGGTTGTCTACCGTTCAGATTCATCAGGCACAACAGAGAACTTTACTAACTACCTAAATAAGTCAGCCCCAACAGTTTGGACTAAGGCTAAGGCTGCAGTCTTCACAACTTCATTCCCAGGAAATATCAACTCACCTGAGAACTTGGGCCGCATCGTTGGTGCTTCATCGTCAACTGGTGTTTCACAGCTTGCTGGAAAGACACCTTACTCAATCACATTCGCTGAAGTTAACTACGCTGTTGCAAATAGACTCAAGGTTGCACACGTAATTAACCCAGCAGGAAATGCTGTTGAGCCAACATCAGTAACAACATCTGCATTCTTGTCACAGGCAACAATTGATGCCAACGGAATCATGTCATTTGATTACGCGACAAAAGAAGCTGGTGCCTACACACTAGGTATCGTTTCTTACATGTTGGTTGATACAAATTACTCAGATAAGAACAAGGCGGCTGCCGTTAAGTCACTTGCATCATTTATCTTGAGTCCAGCATGCGCGAAGGACAAGGGCGAAGCTCTTGGCTTCAGCGTTCTAGATGGAGCTTTCCTAAAGAAGGCTCAAGAGCTAGTAGCTAAGATCGGTTAATTCTTTATCGAACCCCGAGGGAGAACGGCCAGGGAAACCTGGCCGTTTTTCTTTCCCCCTAAACTAAATCCATGTTGATCCGCCTTGCCACACCTGAAGACACATCGGATATTCACCGCTTGATTTACGAGCTAGCGGTCTATGAAAAAGCACCGGATGAAATGGTGGCAACTATCGAACAAATCGAGCGCTCGTTATTTAACAGCCATCCAGTCGCCTTCTGCCATGTCGCCGAAGTTGACGGAAAAATTGTCGGCATTGCGCTCTGGTTCTTAAATTACTCAACCTGGCTTGGCAAGCCTGGTATTTATCTAGAAGATTTATTTGTACAGCCAGAATTTCGCGGACACGGTATCGGTAAAGGATTTATGAAGACCCTGGCACAGCTCTGCGTAGAACGAGGATATGAACGTTTCCAGTGGTGGGTCTTGGATTGGAATACGCCATCTATTGATTTCTATAAATCACTTGGGGCTGTGGCTATGGATGACTGGACTGTCTTTAGGCTTTATGGAGATGCGCTAAAGAGATTTGCCAGCCAGGCGTAATTACTTCTTTACGACTCTGTAACTCTTTAACGTTGGATCTGTCGCATAAGCGATACGAACTCCCGCTTTTTGAGATGCGCTTAGCCCGCTAACAATCTGCTCTGTTAGAACCTCACCCGGTGCCACAACTGCAACCCCTGGTGGATATGGAGCGATTAAATCTGCTGAGATCCGACCAATCGCATCGCTTGCGCCGACCATTTCAGTCTTTGCAAAATAGGCCTCGCGCATTGAAGTTGCAATTTGTGGCACTACTGACCAACTAAGGGCGGTTGCGCTCTCTCGAGGTGCATTCTGTAACTTCTTTAGAATTGGTACCAACTTCATGGCGAGTGCTTGGAAATCTTCTTTGGTATCGGCCAGAGTTGCTAAGAAAACTATGGTGTCGTTATCGGCCATCTCAACACGAACACCTTGGGCAATTAGCGCGCGCTCTATTTCTACCCCTGCAGCGCCAAGTTGCTGAACGCGCAGTACGATCTTTACGGGATCGAATCTGCCTGCAGGAAAGTCGCTTGGATTTAAAAAGATTGGTAGTTCAAAGTTTGCTTGGACCGCTAGTTTAAATTCGGCCACATTTTCAATTAGAGCGCCAAGTAATTCTGGGCCACGGGTTTGCAGCAGCGCCCTTACCGCATCAACTGATGCCAGGGGAGCGCCAGCTGGAGAAGTTGTATGTGTAGTTTCAAAGCTCTGCTCGAGTCTTTCGGCGCTAATGAATTTTGTTTTGGCGAGCAGTAGCGCAGAGGCGCTATAGCCAGGAAGAGCCTTATGAACACTAGTAATCAGTGCATCTGCGCCTTGCGCAATAACGTGTTGTGGCAGATCAGCATGAAATCCAAAATGTCCGCCCCAAGCGGCATCAACAATAACCGGGATAGATTTTTCGTGCGCTGCGGCGATTAAAGGTTTTAGGTCAGAGAGCGTTCCGAGGTAACCAGGCTCGGTTAATAAAATTGCGATTGGGCTCTCTTTGAGAGTGCGTTGTAATTCATTTAAAGCAATTCCAATCGGCACACCTGTTGCGCCATCAAGTTCGGGGTTCATCCAAATTGGTTCTAACCCAGCAAGTACTAGCGCACTGAGAACTGAGCGATGTGCGGTGCGCGATACCGCAACTTTATCTCCAGGTTTTCCAAGCGCCAGGATTACTGCTTGATTGGCATGAGTAGATCCACCAGTTGAAAAACGGGCAAAATCTGCGCCCCAGAATTGCGCTGCAATCTTTTCCGACTTTGCCAAAATCTGATTGGTTAATTTAATTTCATCTAAACCACCGTAGAGAGGAATATCAGAATCAACAACGGCACCCAATCCAACATCGATCTGGGAAGCTCTTTGTTTATGTCCTGGAATTGTGAAAGGAGTGTGATCTACCTCAAAGTAAGATAAGTAAGCATCAAGCAGCGGAGCGCTGCGACGTAGTTCATTTCTCTTCTCCACTGGCTGAGCCTAACTCGTTGCACCACAGAAGTTAAAAAGAGGCTCTACAATTTCTCCATGACCTCAAAGGACCCTCTCCCGCAAACACGTCACTTGGCCACCGCTATTCCAGGGCCAAAATCGCAGGAGTTAATCGCGCGCCGTAAAGAGGCTGTTTCAGCAGGACTTGGGATGGCAATCCCTGCAATCATCGAACGCGGTGAAGGCGCAATTCTGCAAGATGTAGATGGCAATCGCATTATCGATCTCGGTGCCGGAATCGGCGTAGTAAATGTTGGAAACGCAGCTCCTCGCGTAGTAGCACGCGTTGTTGAAGCGGTGCAGGCATTTACACATACCAACTTCACTACCGCTCCATACATGGGCTACATCGAAGTCTGTGAGGCGCTTAACCGTTTAACGCCAGGTACTCATAAGAAGAAATCTATTTTGCAAAACTCTGGTGCAGAAGCGGTAGAAAATGCCATCAAAATTGCGCGCCATGCAACTAAGCGCCCAGCAATTATCGTCTTTGAACATGCTTATCACGGCCGCACCAACTTAACTATGGCGCTAACCGCTAAGAACATCCCTTATAAAGAGGGCTTTGGGCCTTTTGCCAACGAGATTTATCGTATGCCGATGCCTTACCCATTCCACTATGAAGGCAACCTGGCAACGATGGCGCAGGATTACCTGGACATTGTTACTTCAAAGATTGAAAAAGAAGTTGGCGCACATAACGTTGCCGCAATATTGATCGAGCCTATTCAAGGCGAAGGCGGCTTTATTGTTCCGCCGAAGGGATTCTTGCCGGGCCTTTCTAAATTTGCTTCCGAACACGGAATCGTGTTTATTGCTGATGAAGTTCAGACCGGATTTGCACGAACCGGAAATATGTTTGCTTGCGAAGATGAAGGCGTTGTTCCTGACATGATCGTTACCGCAAAGGGAATCGCAGGTGGCTTGCCACTTGCCGCCGTTACTGCGCGCGCCGAAATTATGGATTCATCACACGTTGGTGGACTCGGCGGAACCTACGGTGGAAACCCAATCGCATGCGCTGCTGCTCTTGGTGCGATCGAAACAATTGAAGAAGAAAAACTTGTCGAACGTGCGCGCCACATTGGAAAGATTCTTAACGAGTCACTAACTGCGCTGGCTAAGAAATATCCGATCATTGGCGAAGTCCGCGGACGCGGTGCCATGCAAGCGATCGAGCTTGTAGAAGCTGGCACAAAGAATCCGAACTCTGCTGCACTGGCTGCGGTCATCAAGTATTGCCAGAGCAAAGGCGTTCTTATTCTTACCGCAGGTACTTACGGAAATGTGATTCGCTTCTTGCCACCGATCGTCATCAGCGATGAGCTACTAAAGGATGCGCTCGGCGTTTTGGAAGAAGCTTTCGCCACCCTCTAAATTCACCCGCCTTACTCACCCTATTAGGGTGATTTCTACTAGCCATTTCGCCCCTTCATGCCTCACCCTTAGGCGTGGCTCCATCTCGCGTTAACTTAGGACAATCTGCAGGGGTGATTCCTGGGGTCGGTCTAACGCGAACCCTGCCCCCAGTCTTGCCGCCTAACTTCTTATCGAGAAAAAGCATCTTGGCCGGTATCGCAATCGATCGCGCCGGCCTAACCCTGATTACTGCGCCGACCGGTTTTGGAAAATCTTCAATTGTTGCCGAGTTTCTAGCCAATAGCCCTTATCCAGTTGTTTGGTACACCGCATCCGAGAGCGATGGAACTACCGAGCTAAACGCACACTTTCTGCAAGCGATCAGAAATGTAGAACCAGGTTTTGCTCCGTGGTTCTCTGGATCAGAAGAGATCTCATCGCACGACTTCCTTGCAAAAATTTTGGCAGAGGTGGCGGTAATACCGAAACACTTTATTGTTGTAGTAGATAACAATAGAACTTCAATTGCTGGCGATGAGAACACCGTAAATCGGTTTCTAGATTTAATGCCGACTAACGTACATGCCATTGCAATCCGAAGATCAACGTTAGCTGCTTCATATTCTAGACTCACAAGTTTCCAGAATTTTAAAGTATTTGGAGTCAATGAACTTAAGTTTAGTTCGAGTGAAGTTGAACAGATTTCTAAAATGTATGGTTTACCAGAGAACGACACTAAGACACGAGTGTTACTTGAATCTGCTCAAGGCTGGCCCGCTGCAGTTAATCTCATCGCGAGTAACTTAAGCCGCGGAGTAAAAATAGAATCTGCGCTGGATGTCAGTAACTTCTCCACGGTGCCACTAAATTTAATGGTGGCTGAACTTCTAAAATCACTTGAAGAAGCTGATCGATCAACACTTGAATTACTCTCGGTATTTGATGATTTCTCTACAGAGGCAGCCGAATTGGTTTTGGGAGATAAATTCTCGCTAGCAAAGATCAATAACTTTGCTACCGAGGCGCTCTTCTTAATTCATACCGCGGATCCAGTTAATAAATTTGCGCTAAATCCGCTCATTAGAAGTTCTTTAAAGATGCAATCGAAGTTAACCAGTGCAGAATTAAAGCGGATCCACTGCGATTTGAGTAGCTACTTTGAAAAACAGCAGGATTACTTAAAGGCGCTAATGCACAGTAAAGAGTCCGGGGATGCCGTTCGGTACCGTACTTTATTCCGGGAAAGTATGCCAATTCTGATCGCAACCGGCCGCGGCAAAGATTTGATTCAGATGTCATCAATTGTTGGAGATCTATCTTTACCTGGAACTCTAAAACGCCAGACCGTTCAATTAATGGGGTATGTCGCAGATTTTCAATATGAAGTGGCCCAAAGTTTAATTGATGAGATGCGGTTCTCTTCCAGAGGCTCCGAAATGGAAGGGTTTATTAAGAAATTCACCGCGGCAGTAAGTATTTATATGGATTTTGCTTCTGGCCTCACCGATGAACTAGATGATGCATATAAACAAGTACGAAGCGAAAGTGATGAGCAGTTAGATTTAGGTGCTGCCGATAAAATTTCGATCTTGCGAGTAATGGCTGCTAAGGCAATTATCTACGACAACCCAACGGAGCTACTGGCGCTACAAAAGGAAGCTCACGAAATTGCTGGGGATGCCAATTCGCTTCTAGTTCTCTACTCATTAAATGCGATTGATGCTGCAACTTTGCTTTCACTTGGCGAATATAAGGATGCGCTACTTGTGGCAAACAATGTTATTGCCCAGGCAGCAAGATATGGATACTCCGGAATCTTTGGCCCGCTTGACGCTATGTATGTAAGAGCGCGCTGTTTATTGGAGTTCTCACAGACTGCTGATTCCATCTTGCTCTTTGAACAAATACGAAATCTTGCTGGAAACTGGTCGCAATACATTTGGGTTTACGTGGCAGAGAGCTTCTTGGCACGCGATCTTGCCTTGAGCGGAAAGAGTTCAGCCGCCTTAGAGCTAGTGCGTACTGGAAGAGATCGCGCATCGGCCATGGATACCCGGAATGGCCTTGTTACCTTCTGTGACCTAACTGAACTTTTCATTAAATACACAATGAAGGATTGGGATCGGGTCGGTGTACTCCTTGGGCGTCTGCCTAATTTTCTAGTCGTAGAGCGCATACGTGTTATCCACGCTGATGTGACTGGTAAGAAATCCCCACCATTCATCGTCTCGAACCTTCCCAATGCAACGCCAAGTCAGCAGATATACAGGCTGCTAGCAGAGGCTCAAGCAGATATCGATAAAGAAAAAATTGCAGTTGAAGCGTTGAGAAAAGCTTTGGTAATTGGCGCTCGCGTAGGAGCAAAAGAGACTTTTCTGCGGCAGGACGCTCAAATTTTGAATTTGATTATCAAGATAGCCGGTGAGAAACCGACAGTTTATCTGGAGGAAATGGCTGCGCTAATTACATCTCGTCTAAAGGAAAGGTCGGAAAATACTGTGGGATTGACTTCTGCTTTAACTAAACGCGAATTGGAAATTTTGCGCCATTTGGCAACTGGGGCGCCTATCAGCGCGATTGCTACAACCCTGCATGTCTCGCTCAACACCATGAAGACCCACCTAAAAAATGTCTATCGCAAAATAGGTGCATCTGGTCGAGATGAGGCTGTTGCTAAGGCGAAGAGCCTTTATATTCTTTAGAAGTTTGGATTCTCTAGATCGACCTCACCTATACTTGCGAAGTGGATCTAGATCTTTTAGTAAATATTCTCGACTTAGTCGGCACCTTTGCCTTTGCCCTAGTTGGTGCACGAATCGCCGCGGATAAAGGTTTGGATTACGGCGGCATTGCATTTATCGCCGCCATCGCATCTCTTTCGGGTGGAACATTTAGAAATCTTCTTTTGGGGGAGCGGCCACCGTGGGTTTTAAGCACATGGCTTTTTGCCGGCGTTGCAATTGCAGTTGTAATAACTCTTGGCATTAAGCGAACCAGCCCGGTGGGCCGATTTGTCCTAACTCTCGACACTATTGGCTTAGCGGTCTGTTCGGTATCTGGTGCGCAGTTTGCTCTCACAAATGGCGCTCCATTTCTAGCCGCGGTATTTCTTGGGCTTATTGGCGCGGTAACTGGAGGTTTACTTCGAGATGTACTTTGCCAAGTTGAGCCAGTTTTATTACACCGCGAAACAATCGGGACCTCCTGTTTAGCGGGATCTCTTGTCTACGTCACTGGTGATTACTTTGAATTGAATTCCGGTTTTGTTGCGCTATCAGCAGGTCTAGTCGTCATCATCGTTCGCGAACTTTCGATCCGCTTCGACTGGCATCTGCCAAAGGTGGGTGCGCGTTAAGTGCAATTGAAGCAACCGGTTATCTCTACTCCGCGACTTGAGCTTCACCATATTTCAGCGGATCGACTTATTGATCTATTTGAAAAGCGTGATGATTCTTTTGCTCTAGTTGATGAATCTTTTTCTAACCCGCTGCGAGTTTTGATTGATTTTCAAGGACCCCTTCATTGGCGCGTGCCGCAAGTAAAGGCAGATCCGGCAACAAATAAATGGTTTGTGCGCTGGATCGTCCTTAAGGAAAACAGGGAAGTTATTGGTAGCACTAGTTTTCATGGCGCACCAGATGCACAGGGCATGATGGAGATCGGTCTTGGCATTGAGACCCAATATCAGAACCAGGGTTACGCCAAAGAAGCGCTGTTGGGAATGTGGCGCTGGGTCTTAACTTTTCCAGAAGTAAAGACTCTTAGATACACAGTTAGCCCTGAAAATGGACCATCAATTGCGGTCATTAAATACTTCGGTTTTGACTTTAAAGGTCAGCAGATTGATGAAGAAGATGGTCCTGAGGATATTTACGAGATGGATAGCGAAACTTTCTTAAAAAAGTGGGGCGCTAATTAATCGCGAGATTGACCGGATCTATGGGTGTAACGCCCTAAGAATTCCTTCTTCATATCAATAAAGTTTCCATCAATTAGCGCCTGGCGCATTTGATCTACCAAGCGGACAACAAATCTTTCGTTATGGATAGTTGCCAGAGTTGCGGCAACCATCTCTTTACCGCGGAATAAATGGCATAGGTAAGCGCGTGTGAAATTGGTGCAGGTATAGCAATCACATTCGTCATCAATAGGGTTGAAGTCGCGCACATATGGTGCATTAGAGAGATTAAATCGCCCCTGCATTGTGTAAACAGCGCTAGAACGCGCGATACGCGATGCCAGCACGCAGTCAAAGGTATCCACACCGTTTTCAACACCGACAAATAGATCTTCCGGTGCACCGATTCCGAGCAAGTGCTTCGGCTTATCTTTTGGCAATGTGCTGTTTACCCAGCCAACGATTGTGCCAAGGGATGATTTATCGAGCGCGCCACCAATACCGAAGCCATCAAATTCGATTCCTGAAGATGACATCCTGCCTAAATCGTGCGCTGCTTTCTTGCGGAGATCTTCATACTGCGCACCTTGAATAACGCCAAAGAGCGCTTGGTAGGGCTTATCGCTGCGCACATCAGTTAACCGTTTATGTTCATCTAGGCAACGGATCGCCCAATCGTAAGTGCGCTCCATGGCGAGCTCTTGATAAGGGCGAGTGTTGTGCAGCGTTGTGCATTCATCGAAGGCGAAGATTATGTCGGCACCGATTTTATGTTGGATCTGCATAGAAATTTCAGCGGTAAAGCGGTGCATCGATCCGTCGAGATGAGATTTAAAGGTAACGCCATCATCATCTACATGAGCCAAACGTTCTTTATTTCCGGCAATCACTTGATCTGATCGGAAGGTCTTGGCATCCATCGCTAAGACTTTTTTAAATCCAACCCCGAGTGAGAGAACTTGAAAACCACCGCTATCGGTGAAGGTTGGCCCTGGCCAATTCATAAATTGCGCAAGTCCACCAGCTTCATCTAATACATCTGGGCCAGGCTGTAGGTAGAGGTGATAGGCATTTGCCAATAAAGCTTGTGCGCCGAGATCTTGCATCGCTGCAGGTAGAACTGCTTTAACGGTGGCCTTTGTGCCAACTGGAATAAATGCGGGAGTTTGAATATCGCCGTGAGGAGTAGAAAGTGTGCCAACGCGCGCGAGTGAATTCTCTGCGCTCTTCTTTATCTCAAATGAGAATTTATTTGCGGCGGGAATGGACACAAGGCTTATTGTCTCAGATATAGACTGCCCTGATGTTCGCAGGTAAAGCACCCTTTCAAGAGTTCACATCTCTTTTAAATCCGCATTCGCGACGTATCGTTGCAGGAATCGCGCTTAGCGCTATTGGTCGTGGCATGACGCTCTCGCTCTTGATGGTCTATCTCCACGATATCCGCGGATTCTCTATCGCATTTGGTGGAGCGGTAATGGCTTGGGGTGCACTCTTCGGAATTATCTGTACGCCACCACTTGGTTCGCTAGTTGATCGTATTGGACCTAAGAAAGTAATGCTTGCTGGGCTCGTAATTTCTGGTGTTTCAGCCTTGGGCTTTGCCTTCGTTACAACGCAAGCACATGCCTTGATCGCAATAACTTTATTCGCCTTTGGTGGACAGTGCGTCTGGCCTTCGCAGATGGTGATTTTGACGCGGGTTACTCCGATCGAAGATCGCACCAAGATCTTTGGCTTTAACTTTATGTTGATGAACCTTGGCCTCGGAGTCGGTGGCTTTATTTCGGCTCTGATTATTCGTGAAGATTCGATTCTTTCTTACCAAGTTATGTATTTCATTGATTCCTTAACTTACTTTGTATTCATCTTCTTCATCTGGGGGCTGAATACACCTCACGCAGGTAAGTATGTAGCGAAAGAGCATGAGCCCGAAAAGGGAAGTTATCGAGAGCTCTTTGCGATTAAAGAGTTATCAATCCTAACTATCGCAGGAATTATTCTTCTTACCTTTGGATATGGACCTTTGCAATCAGGTTTGCCGATTTATGCCACGCAATATCTTGATCTAGCGCCCAACTGGCTTGGGATTATCTTTGGAGTAAATACCTTTGCGATCGTGGCTTTTCAGCCGCTCGTTTTAAAGTTAATCGCTAATTATTCGAAGTACACCGCGCTGATTTCTGTAGGAATTATTTGGGCGCTTTCTTGGCTAGCCGTTGGTATCTCTCCATACCTTTCAATGTTGATGGCCGGAATCGCACTGTGTGTTAGCCAATTAATCTTCGCCTTTGGTGAGATGGTGCATGCACCAACTAGCCCTGCGTTGACGCAAGAACTTGCTCCTGAACATATCCGCGGCCGCGCAAGTGCGCTAACTAGTTTGCAATGGGGAATCTCTGGAATTGCAGGTCCTGCCGTTGCCGGACTAATGATCGGTGCAAATCTTGAACAACTCTGGGTTTTAACTATGGCTATAGGCGTGCTTGCACCAATACCTTTATTTGCTTACTTAAAGCGAACCACAGAGAAGGCAAAGAAATAGCCCGCCCACGCAGATTGCGTGAACGGGCTATTAATTTAATTATTTAAGCGAGTTTTCCTGTAACTTCAATGACGTTTATTGTGCCATTTGAAAGTATGACTGAAATATCTTCGCCGCTCTTACCTGGGCAAGAAAGCCCCCAAGAGAAGTTGGCAGATGCGCCAGCTGCAAGTGGCGTAGTTGGTGCGCCCTCCATCTGGTTATCGCCATCGAAGATATCTACGCACTCGCCAGTGGTTGTTGAACCCTTAACGATTAGCGTTGCTAAATCTAATTCTGCAGCAGATCCGTTTTCAACGGTTACGTTGAAACGTTCATTGATCTGACCAGGAAGCATTCCAGAAGCGAATTTGCCTGGTGTGAAACTGGCAGGTGATGAAAGTGTGTATGAAACCTTGTCTGGAGTTACGACAGGTGCATCAAATCCGCCAGATGCTTGCGGTGCCTCTTCAACTTCGGCAACGAGAGTCTGATCATCAACTTGGGCAACTTCATCTGAACCACCGCATGCAGAGAGGGTTAGCGCGAGGGCGATAGCGGCGCTAACGGTTGCAAACTTAGAAGATTTGACGTTAAACATTGGAGCCTCCAAAAGAATTTTCAGATCGCAGGTGACTATTGACTAGCCTTAAGTATAGAGTAGCCCGCATGTCTCTCAACTCAGCAACCAACTCAGAAGTTGACGCGCCAGTTAGCGCTAGCCCGGTAATCGCTGGTCGCAGCCCACGCCAGATCGCATGGAGCCGCTTTAAGCGAAATAAAGTGGGAATGATCGCAGCAGGAATCAGTATCTTCCTGGTAAGTATGTCGTTATTTGCACCGATCGTATGTCGCATTTTAGGAATAAACCCGAATGAATTAAATCTTGAGGGCTTAGATGCCAGTGGTATCCCACGGGGTGATCTTGCAGGATATAGCAGAGAGCATCCGCTTGGAGTTATTCCGGGAACTGGTCGCGACCTACTTGCCCAACTTCTCTACGGTTCAAGAATCTCTTTTATGATTGCATTTCTAGCAACTGCAACCGCGCTAACTATTGGTTTCTTTGTCGGAATCGTTGGTGGATATTTCCGAGGCCGCGTTGATGGAATCCTCGGTCGGTTTACCGATTTCCTTTTAGCATTCCCGGCTTTCTTTATGATCGTCGCTCTTAGCGAACCGATGGTTGACCGAATTGAAAAATTAGGAATTGCTGAAGAAAACGGTGCTCGCATCTTGTTCTTAATCCTCTTCCTCTCATTCTTTGGCTGGCCAGGATTTTCTCGACTTATCCGTTCGCAAGTTCTCTCACTTCGCGAGCGCGAATTTGTAACTGCTGCACAAGCCATGGGCGCAACCCGTCGTCGCATTATCTTGAAGGAACTCGTGCCAAACCTTTGGGCGCCAGTCATCGTTGTGGTATCACTTTCACTTCCTGGCTATCTCGCATCAGAAGCGGTCTTCTCATTTTTAGGCTTGGGTGTTCAACCGCCGGCATCAACCTGGGGAATCCTGCTTTCTAACGCGACCCGTTTCGTAACTGTTATGCCGAGCTTCTTCCTTATTACAGCGGCATCCCTAGTCATCGTGGTACTGGCCTTTAACTTGGTCGGCGATGCGCTGCGCGATGCGCTCGACCCAAGAGCCGACAAGTAACAACCCCATAACAATCATCTTTCGGGGCTGAAATCACCCCTGTCCTTACCGTCCAGTATTCACTTTTCGGACATTTTCTGCTTAACTCAACCCACTCGTAGTGCGGCTTTGCCGTTGCTACACCCCAATTGAAAGGATTACGGAATGAGCCCTCGTTTCGCTCTTCGTCGTGCCGTAGTCGTTGCATCTGCAAGCGCTTTGCTTCTCGGAACCGCTTTGGTTTCAGGATCAACAGTTGCAAATGCTGCGACAAAACCAAAGACAGGTGGAATTCTCACTTTTCTTGAGCACGCACCACGACTTGATCACCTAGATCCAGCTCGTATCTACACCGGACGCGACCTCGCATTTATGAACGCGTTCCACACACGTACTTTGGTTGCATACAACCCAGTTCCAGGTACAGCAGGAGCAAACATTGTTCCTGACCTAGCAACTAACACTGGAGTTCCAAGCAACTCTGCTAAGACATGGAAGTTCACACTTCGTCCAGGTACAAAGTTTGAAGACGGAACTCCAATTACATGTGAGCACGTCCAATACGGTTCATCTCGCGTATTCGCAACAGATGTAATCAACAACGGACCTGGCTACCTACTTGCATGGCTTGATATTCCAAAAGATAAAGATGGAAATTCAATCTACACAGGTCCATACAAGAGCACTAAGGCTGGACAAGATGCTTACAAGAAGGCAGTCTCATGCTCAGCGGATAACCGCACAATTACTTTCCAACTGAACAAATCAGTTGCTGACTTCAACTACTTGGCTACATACGGTGTTATCTCACCAGTCCAGAAGAAGAAGGACACAGGCGATAAGTACACCCTGAACCCACAAGCGACAGGTCCATACAAGATCGTTGAAAATAGTGCGAACCAACTTCGTATGATCCGTAACTCAAACTGGTCAAAAGCATCTGACCCAGTTCGTACACCATACCCAGACGAAGTAGTTATTCAGTTCGGTCTTGATGAAGAAGTAATCGACCAGATCATGTTGGAAGACACAATCCCAACAGCGATGAACTTTGGTGGACCACTTCCTTCAAATAAGAGCAAGTTCTTCGACGATCCAAAGCTTAAGAACCGTCGCATGAACAACTCAGATCCATACGCTCTCTACCTTGCATTTAACGTTAAGGCGATGCCTTGCAAGGAAATTCGCGAAGCTATGTATCACTCACGTGATGCCAAGGCGCTTCTTGACTATGCAGGCGGACCACAGTTCGCAGGTTCATATGCAACTGGCGTTATCAGCCCACTTGTAGCTCTTGACTACGCACCTACCAACGTCGTTGGTCCAGGAAGCCCAGACTTCAAGCCTGAAGGAAATATCGTTAAGGCTAAGGCTCTAATGGAAACAGCAAAGACCAAGTGTCCTGCTGATTACAAGAAGGCAACTGAAGATGGAATCACAATCGACGTTCGTTCGTCTGCAACACTTAACGACACTATTCCAATCAACGAGGCTGCATATGCTCGCGCTGGAATCAAGGTTAAGTTCAACATCATCAGCGCGGGTTACTACCCAACTGTGATGGATCCAGCAAAGCAGAAGGATCTTTCTACTTCTGGCTGGGGTGCTGACTGGGCAAATGCTTCAACAGTTATTCCAGAACTATTTGCATCATTCGGTGGATTTAACATCTCACAGAACACTGCAGATCCTGCTTACAAGGCCTTCGAAGATAAGGTCAACATTGCGATGAAGACAACTGATCGCAAGAAGCAAGCAGCGATGTGGAAAGAACTAGATGCATATGCAATGAAGCAATTCTGGGTATTGCCAACTCTGTTTGGTAAGGCACAGGAAGTTTGGGGCTCACAGCTTGCAAACGTCTTCTTCTGGGTACCTCAGGGTAACCCTGCATACGGAAAGATCTGGATTAACAACTAATCCAAATCTTTACCTGCAAGCGCTTTAAGTAGCGCAAGTAAGCAGTAGAGACAGGTACTTCCGGCGCTGAGCAATTGGCGTCGGAAGTACCTTCTTACTGATAGGTTGATAAAAATTAATTTCAGTGTTTAGATTTAGAAGGGATTGTAAAAGATGTTGAAGTTCATCGGACGTCGCGCGATATTTGCCGCACTCACAATCCTTATCGTCTCAGCCGTTGTCTTTGGAATCTTCTCTCTGCTCCCATTTGATCCAGCCGCACTCACATGTGGTCAGCGCTGTACAGATCAGATCGTTGAAGCAAATCGAATTCGCCTAGGTTTTGATAAACCAATTTATGAGCAGTACTGGCTCTTCTTATCTGGAATCTTCCTTGGTCGCACTTACGGTTCTGGAAGTTCAGCCTTTTCCTGCCCAGCTCCATCATTTGGATATTCATTTAACGAAAATGCCTGCGTTACCAACATGCTTGTTGAAGCTCTACCAATCACAATCAGCTTGGCAATCGGTGCACTTCTCCTCTGGCTAACCGTCGGAATTGGGCTTGGAATAGTCGCTGCTAAATTTAAAAATCGTTGGCCAGATACTGGCTCATCAGTCTTCGTACTTCTAGCAACATCGCTTCCAACATTCGTTACTGGTCTTGCCCTTCTTATCTGGGTGACAATTAAATGGAAGCTAGTTCCACTTTCACTCTCGGGTTATGTCTCAATCTTTGATAACCCATTTGGGTTCTTCCAATACTTCATCTTGCCTTGGATCACCTTGGCGATCGCCTATGCCGCGATCTACACCCGCTTTACGCGCGCCGCTCTTCTTGAGACGTTGGGCGAGGATTACATACGTACCGCTCGTGCAAAAGGTGTTGGAGAACGCGTTGTCTTCTTTAAGCACACGCTTCGTGCGGTGCTAGCCCCATTGATTACTTTGGCTGGACTCGACTTTGCTGGACTAATTGGTGGAGCAATCATTACTGAAACTATCTTTAACCTGCCAGGACTTGGCCGCTTAACACTTCGCTCGGTTTATGAATTCGATTTATCTGTTGTTCTTGCAACAACAATTCTGGCGGCGACAGTCGTAATCGTTATGAACTTGATCGTTGATATGTTGTATGCAGTACTTGATCCACGGGTGCGCATCACATGAGCGAGCTACTTCGCATCGAAGATCTGCACGTCTCATTTAAGACTGATGACGGAGCAGTGCGCGCTGTAGATGGCGTTTCACTTACGTTAAACGCTGGTGAAACTGTTGCCATCGTGGGCGAATCAGGTTCTGGTAAAACTGTAACGAGCCTTTCGGTAATGGGTCTACATAAAAAGGGATCAGCCCAAATCTCCGGATCAATTTCACTAAACGATGGCGGAACCTTTAAGGATGTTGTCTCGCTAAATGATGAACAGATTCGAGATATCCGTGGTCGCGCAGTTGCGATGATCTTCCAAGATCCAATGTCTTCACTTCATCCTTATTACAAGATCGGCAACCAGCTTGCCGAGGCCTACTTGGTACACAACCCAGGTAAGAAGAAAGAAGCAATGGCTCGCGCCATTGAAATGCTAGATCTCGTCGGCATCCCAGAGCCAGCAAAGCGCGCCGTGGAATTTCCACACCAGTTCTCGGGCGGTATGCGCCAGCGCGTAATGATCGCAATGGCTTTGATGAACTCGCCACAGATCTTGATCGCAGATGAACCAACGACTGCGCTAGATGTAACTGTGCAAGCCCAGATCTTGGCGCTGCTTTCAAAGCTTAAGAAAGAATTTAATATGGGTATCTTGTTGATTACCCACGACCTTGGCGTTGTTGCACAAGTGGCAGACCGCGTAAATGTTATGTATGCCGGACGCATCGTTGAAGAAGGCCCAGTCGATGACCTCTTCTACTCACCGCTTGCTCCTTACACACTCGGACTTCTTAAATCAGTGCCACGCGTTTCTTCAAAGAACGAGCGCCTTAAGGCGATTCCGGGACAACCACCATCACTTATCAACCTGCCAGTTGGCTGCCCATTTGCGCCACGTTGTGAGTACAAGCAGCATTCCTCTGAAGCCGGTTGCAATACAACCAAGCCAGCGCTAATCGGCACATCAGCAACGCATCGCTCTCGCTGCCATATCCCTGAAGCTTTGCGCCATGATTTATTTGCTAAAGAGCTAAAGGAGTTACAGTCATGAGCGATGTAATTCTTAAGGTAGATAATCTTGTAAAGCACTTCCCAACCGGCAAAGGCAAGCGCGGTGAAAAGGAAGTAGTAAAGGCTGTCGACGGTATCTCCTTCGAGCTAAAGGCTGGCGAAACTCTTGGCCTCGTAGGTGAATCCGGTTGTGGCAAGACAACTGCGGGCCGCACAATCTTGAAGTTAACTGAACCTACTTCTGGAAAGTTAATCTTCGAAGATCAAGACATCACTGATTTCAAAGCGAGCAAGATGCGCGCCATCCGCGCCCAGATGCAGATCATTTTTCAAGACCCATATTCTGCGCTAAATCCGCGCCAGACAATCGGCAAGGTTATTTCTGCCCCATTTGAAATCCAGGGAATTACTCCACCAGAAGGCGTTAAGACTGCGGTTCAAAACTTAATGGCGCGCGTTGGCTTAAACCCAGAGCACTACAACCGTTACCCACACGAGTTCTCAGGCGGACAGCGCCAACGCATCGGTATCGCACGTGCGATCGCGTTAAAGCCACGTTTTATCGTTGCCGACGAACCAGTTTCAGCTCTCGATGTTTCGATCCAAGCCCAAGTAATTAACTTGCTCGAAGATCTGCAAGAAGAAGAGAAGATCAGCATGGTCTTTATTGCCCACGATTTATCTGTGGTGCAACATATTTCAGATCGCGTGGCAGTTATGTACCTCGGCAAGATGATGGAGATCGCAGCAACTGCTGATCTCTACTCAAAGCCGCGCCATCCTTACACAACAGCGCTTTTATCTGCGGTGCCACTGCCCGATCCACGATCTGAACGCACCCGCGAACGCATAATCTTGACCGGAGATCTACCTAGCCCAATTAATCCACCATCGGGTTGTGTATTTAATACCCGTTGCTGGAAGGCGCAAGATAAGTGCCGCACCGAAGTGCCACAGTTGGTACAGCTCGGGGCTTCACAAGTGGCCTGCCACTTCCCCGAGAATTAATTACCAGATTTCGACTCTCTCGGATTCAGCCAGCCATAACTTGTCGCCCTCGGTAACTTCAAAGGCCTCATAGAAATCACTGAGATTGGCGACGATCGCGTTGCAACGGAACTCATATGGAGAATGCGGATCAGTTGCGATGCGACGACGCAGTTCTTCGGCACGTACCTTGCCGCGCCAGGCTTGCGCCCACGATAAGAAGAAACGTTGTTCTCCCGTTAAACCATCGATTACAGGCGCTGGAGCGCCCTTTAGAGCCAATTTATAAGCCTTAAAGCCGATTGCAAGCCCGCCAAGGTCTCCAATGTTTTCTCCGACCGTTAGAGCGCCATTTACATGGATATCTGGGGTCTCTTCTGGATAAAGCGCATCGAATTGTTTGATCAACATATTTGCGCGCTTTTCAAACTCGGTGCGATCGGATTGGGTCCACCAATCGATCATGTTTCCATCGCCATCGAATTTAGAACCTTGGTCATCGAAGCCATGGCCGATTTCATGGCCGATAACCGCGCCGATTCCGCCGTAATTGGCTGCGATATCGGCTTCCAGATCGAAGAACGGTGGCTGCAAGATGGCAGCCGGAAAGACGATCTCGTTCTGGATCGGGTGGTAGTAAGCGTTAACGGTCTGCGGGGTCATCAGCCACTCGGTCTTATCAACGGGCTTGCCGATCTTGGCGAGTTCAATATCGCGGGCAAATTTGGTGATCCGTCCGATATTTCCGAAGAGGTCATCGCGAGTAATTGTTAGCGCCGAATAATCTCGCCACTTATCGGGATAGCCGATCTTTGGCGTGAACTTTCCTAATTTATCCAAGGCTTTGGCTTTGGTTTCTGGGCTCATCCAGGAAAGTTCATTGATGCTGATGCGGTAGGCCTCAATCAAGTTATCAACTAGTTCGAGCATCGCAGTTTTGGCAGCCTCTGGGAAATGGAGCTGTACATAGATGCGGCCAATGGCTTCGCCAAGTGCGCCTTCTACAAAGGAAATAGCGCGCTTCCAGCGAACCCGGATTTCGGGGGTGCCCGATAAAGTCTTGGCGTAGAAATCAAAGTTCTGATTTACAAATTCATCTGGAAGATAAGCCGCAGCTCCTGAAATCAACTGCCACTTCATCCAAGCTTTCCATGGGGCTGGATCAAAGTTTTCCAGGATGCTAGATAACCCAGCAAAGAATGGTGGCTGTTGCACAACTAGCTCGTCAAAGGCCGCCTTTGGAATCTGGCTGTATTCGAGCCAAGTCGCCCAATCAAAGTGTGGGGCAAGGGCGCAGAGCTCTTTGAAGGTCATCTTGTTATAGGTCAGTTCGACATCGCGATCTTTTACTTGATCAAAGTGATGGGATGCAATTTGGGCTTCTAGGGCATAAATCTTCTCCGCTAAATCTGCACCGTTATCAATCTTGGCCAGCGCAAACATTTTGGCGACGTGGACTTTAAAAGCTTGGCGAATTTCTTCATATTGTTCTTCGCGGTAGTAAGCCTCATCCGGCAGAGACAAGCCACCTTGCCCCAAATAGATGATGTTCATTTCCGAGTTCATGGCATCGCCATAAATTCCAAGACCGAATGCGCCACCAAGACCGCGCATTTCCAGATCAGCCATCGTCTTAATAAATTGGTCACGGGTTTCGATCCGATCGATTGCCGCTAGATCATCAAGTAGGGGAGATATGCCGGCTTTGGTGATCGCATCGGTGTCGAGGAAGCAGTCATATAAATCGCGAATCTTCTGGGCATCGCCTTCGCCCTTGGCGGTCTCGATGATTTCGCGGACCTGGGCTTCAGCTTCTAAATAGAGTTGGTAGGTAATGCCATCTGATGAGCGATCTTGCGGGATCTCGTGGTTTTTGAGCCAAGCGCCATTGAAGTAGCGGTAGAGATCATCTTGGGGGCGAAAAGTTTTATCGATGTGTGTTGGATCGATCCCACTGCGTAACTGCTTAGTCATGGCTTCCTTTGTTCTCGTAAACGTTCCAATAAGTAGTTGAAAGTTCAACTTTGCCGTAATTCACGTATGATTGCCAAATGGCACGGCAAAACGCTACCTCACCTCGCTGGCTCAACGCTGCTGAAATGAAGGCTTGGCGCCGCTATATCGTGGCTAGCCGACGATTGCTCGAAGCCTTGGATTTAGACCTAGCC
>Ga0209442_1000626_pt1 | contig 20625 bp, 25 predicted proteins | sample LauGreSBDMM110DD_2_FD_187565 | JGI IMG/M metagenome (GOLD analysis project Ga0209442, IMG submission 187565) | Freshwater lake microbial communities from Lake Michigan, USA - Sp13.BD.MM110.DD (SPAdes) (version 2) | ecosystem: Environmental > Aquatic > Freshwater > Lake | place: Lake Michigan...
CATTAACTTCTTCATCCGCATCCATTTCTGTTGCCGCTGGGGATACTTCAAACTTTGGAATATTTGAAGGTATTTCCGTAAGTGAAAATAATCTTGGTTATGTAAAAATTGGAAATGAGATTATTAAGTATAACGGTGTTGGAAGTCAAACCTTAACAGGTATTACTAGAGGTATTGATTCAACAATTCAAATTGATCATGACCAATCTTCTCTAGTATATAAATACGAATTAAATGGAGTTTCTTTAAGAAGAATTAATAAAACTCACAATATTAGTGATTTTGATATTGGTATGGATGGATATTATGTAGAAATAGATAGAATTACCGGTGGAATAGACAGAAGTGTAGATGGAATTCCTGCATCAATGCCACAGTTACAATTTGCATCAGAAGGAACATTTGGGGGATCTAATGTTCTTGCAACAGAAAATATTCTATACAGTTCTATAGTACCAACATATGATCTGATTACTCCAGGATCAAAAACATCAGTTTCTGCTAACATTAGATCTGTAACTGGAACAAGTGTTGATGGAAGTGAAACATCATTTTCGGATAATGGATTTGAACCAATTCAATTAAATTCTTTAAATACTTTAAAATCAATAAGAGTTATCTGTTCTAAAGAGAATGAAACAGAATATTTGAGTGGTCTTGCTAGAAATAAATCTTTTACCACAGGAATTACATTAAGCACAACGGATCCAAATTTATCTCCAATAATATTTCTAGATACTGCATTTACTGAGTTCATTTCAAGTCGTTTAAATAGTCCTATTTCCGATTATTCATCAGATAATAGGAGTAATTTGATATTAGATGATCCACATGCTGCAGTATATGTCTCGAAAGCAGTTAAATTAGTCCAACCCGCAACCTCTTTAAAGGTTATTCTATCAGCATATCGTCACGAATCTGCCGACTTTAGAGTTCTTTATAGTTTGTCTCGTCCAGATTCGAGTGAGATTGATCAATCATTCGAACTCTTTCCTGGATATGATAATTTAAAATATACCACTTCGGCAGGATATTCTGTTTTAGATTCATCTAAAAATAGTGGAAGGCCAGATAATTTTGTATCTTCAAGTTTAGATAATCAATTTAAAGAATATGAATTTACTGCTGATAATCTTAGTTTGTTTAATGGATATGTTATTAAAATAGTAATGTCAGGAACTAATCAGGCATATCCACCAAGAATCAAAGAACTTAGAACAATTGCAATAAGATGATAAGAGTAAAGGGTCACCAAAATCTTTATAGAGATGAAAATAGTGGTGCAATAGTAAATTGCGATTCTGTTGCATATAATCAATATCTAAATACTCTACATAATAAAGATTTTCAAAAAAAAGAACTTGATAAAATGAAACAGGATATTGATGAAATTAAAACACTATTAAAGGAGTTGATTAATGGATCCAAATGAAATTGAATTGAAAACTATTAACAAGTTATTTGAATATGAAAAACAAAATAGACTTATTGATAATTTAAATGAAGAACAGTTAAAAGATTTTTGTAAATTATACTGCAAATTATATTTAAAACAACAAGAAACTATTTCTTTTCTTGGAATTAATTCTTTATAAATATGTTTAAGGAATACATAACAAAAAATGTCAATATATGTATCTAACATAGTAATTGAACAAGGATTTTCATTCAAAACTTTTTTTGAGTTAGTTAATCCAAAAACAGATTTCATTCAAAACTTTTTTTGAGTTAGTTAATCCAAAAACAGATTCTGAACTTGATTTGACAGGTAGTTCAGTAGAATCTAAAATTAGAAAAAACTATGGAAATTCGACATATGCATCCTTCGCATCTAGTATTATAATTCCAGAAACTTCTGGAATTATTTCATTGTCATTAACTGCAAATCAAACAACATCATTAAAACCCGGAAGATATGTTTATGATGTAAAAGTATCTTTTGATAATAGTGGAGAAAATGTATTTAAAGTTGTAGAGGGATCTGCAATAGTTAGATCCGGAGTGACAATATAATGCCAAATATATCAGATAGAATTGGATCCGAAAACGTAATTAAAGTTTTATCAAGATCATCATCATCTCCTATTTTAGTCTCATCAGGAATTAGTACCAGAGGATCTGCATATTTCGACACAAATGGAAAACTCACAAGTACAAATAGTCCAGAAGTTGGAACCGCAAGTACTTCAAATCTTATTTTGACTACGAATGCCTCCAATGTTCCGGTCTGGACTGATACTTTAGATGGAGGAACATTTTAGTTATCAATAGTGAAGTTGATGTGAATATATTAGTTAATCTGTATAATCAAAAAATTTCGGTATTGACAAATCAAAATATTTTATTAGAACCAAAGATACAATCACTCACTAAAGATTTTGAAGAACAAAAAAATCTTTTATTAACAGAAAATTTAAATATTCAAAATAAATACGATGAATTAAAAAATTCTAAAAAAATAGAAAAATAGAACAATGACAAAACCATCAACTCGACAAGGACTTATAGATTACTGCCTAAGGCGTCTAGGTGCCCCTGTATTAGAGATTAACATCTCCGATGACCAAATAGATGATTTAGTAGATGATGCCATTCAGTACTTCAATGAGCGCCACTTTGATGGTGTTGAAAGAATGTATTTAAAGTACAAAATAAGTCAGAATGATATTGATAGAGGAAGTGCAAAAAATACGAATGGTGTTGGAATTGTTACAACAACAGGGACATCTAATATAACAGGATATGGAACTACAACATTTAATTTTTATGAAACTTCGAATTATATTCAAGTTCCAGATTCAGTTATTGGAATAGAAAAAATATTTAGATTTGATACTAGTTCAATTTCTGGAGGAATGTTCAGTATTAAATATCAGTTATTTTTAAATGATTTATATTATTTTAATTCAGTTGAACTTTTACAGTATTCAATGGTTAAGAGTTATTTGGAAGATATTGATTTCTTACTCACAACAGATAAACAAATTAGATTTAATAAAAGACAAGATAGATTATATTTGGATATTGATTGGGGAGCACAATCTGTTGGAAATTTTATAGTTTTAGACTGTTATAGGGCACTTGATCCAGAATCATTTTCACAGATTTATAATGACAGTTTTCTTAAGAGATATTTAACGGCCATTATCAAAAGACAGTGGGGGCAAAATTTGATTAAATTCAGAGGAGTTAAACTTCCTGGAGGAATTGAATTAAATGGTAGAGAACTCTATGAGGATGCTCAAAGAGAACTTGACGAAATTCAAAAAAGAATGGCAATGGACTATGAACTTCCTCCATATGATTTTATTGGATAATGGCACTCAATCCTTTCTTTTTACACGGAACTTCATCTGAACAAAGATTAGTTCAAGATCTTATAAATGAACAATTGAGAATGTATGGTGTCGAAGTTGTTTATATCCCAAGAAAGTTTGTAAATAAAAAAACAATCATTGAAGAAGTCACTTCCTCAAGGTTTGATGATAATTTTGCAATTGAGGCATATCTGAATAATTATGATGGATATAGTGGTCAGGGCGATATTCTTACAAAATTTGGAGTAAGTCTAAAGGATGAATTATTAGTTACAATTTCTAAAGAAAGATTTGAAGATTTTATTTCACCATTTTTAGAAGTATTAGATGATGGAACAGAAGAAAGTGATATTATACTTTCAACTAGGCCAAGAGAAGGAGATTTAGTATATTTTCCATTGGGAGAAAGACTTTTTGAGGTTAAATTTGTAGAGCACGAAAATCCATTTTATCAGTTGGGAAGAAATTATATTTATGAATTAAAGTGTGAATTGTTTGAATACGAGGATGAAATTATTTCTACATCTATTGAAGAAATTGATACACAAGTCAAAGAAGAAGGATATATTACAACATTAAATTTAATTGGTACTGGTGTAACCGCATCAGCGGTATCATCAATTTTAGGTTCTGTACCTTCAGGATATGTAAAGGAAATTTTTATAAACAATGATGGTAGTGGTTATACATCAACTCCTGTTGTTGCCATAAGTAGTTCTCCAACAGGAAGTGGTGATAGAGCAACAGCAGTGGCAATAACCACAGTTAGAGGAGGTATTCGTTCTGTTGAAAGAATATATTTGACAAATGCGGGTGCGGGATATGTAAATCCTCCAATCATAACCATTTCTGGTGGTGGTGGAGTTGGTGCTGCTGCAACTTGTTCTATTGAAACCACATATAAAGGTGTGGTTAAATTTATAATTACAGATGGTGGAATTGGATACGGAACAGCACCAATTGTTACAGTCTCTGCTCCAGGAGAACTTATAATCAGTGGGATAGGTCAAACTGCGATTGGTATTGCATTGGTATTGCATCAATTGGATATATTGATTCAAATGTAAGTCCTTCTGTAAAATCGATTTATGTTTCCAATCCAGGATTTGGATATACCACAACTCCAACTGTTACGATTGCCAGTCCAGAAACAATCACCGGATTTGGAACATATTTGTTTAATGAAATTGTAATTGGATCTAGATCAAAAACAAGAGCCAGAGTTAAGAATTGGGACAAGGATGAAAATATTCTTAAAATTTCAAATGTTGGAATTGGTGTCACACAACTTGGATTTTTTCCAGGAGAAACAATTACAGGAACAGAATCGGGAGCACTATATACAGTCGAAACCTTTGATAAAAACGATACATATAATAAATATAATCAAAATGATGAGATTGAGGAGGAAGCAGATATCATTTTAGATTTTTCAGAATCAAATCCATTTGGAAATTACTGATGTTAGGAAATTACTATTATCACGAGATCATAAGAAAGACTATTATTTCTTTTGGAACTTTATTCAATCAAATTCATATTCGTCATTCTGACAAAAATGAAAATAATATTGGTGAAATTAGAGTTCCAATTTCATATGGTCCAAAACAAAAGTTTTTAGCAAGAATTCAACAACAACCAGAATTGAATAAGGCAACTCAAATTTCATTACCAAGAATGTCATTTGAGATGAACTCTATTACATATGATCCAACTCGAAAATCAAGCATAGTTCAAACTTTTAAGACTTGTGATGATGGGAATAATATTAAGAAAGTTTTTATGCCTGTCCCATATAATATTGGATTTGAACTTAATATTTTATGTAAATTAAATGATGATGCACTACAAATTATAGAACAAATTTTACCTTATTTTCAACCAGCATTTAATGTAACTGTTGATTTAGTTGAATCTATTGGAGAAAAAAGAGATATTCCAATGATTTTAGAAAATATTTTATTTCAGGATGATTATGAGGGAGATTTCTCAACAAGAAGAGCACTAATTTATACTCTTACTTTCACAGCAAAAACATATCTATTCGGTCCTATTGCAGACAGCACCGATGGTCTTATCAGAAAGGTTCAGATAGATTTCTATACAGAAACAGATACATCTATTGCAAAACGAGAAATGAGATATACAGTAACTCCAGATCCATATGATGCAGATCCTGATGATGATTTTGGATTTAATGAAACATTGGAAATTTTTTCTGATAGTAAAACTTATAGTCCGACTCAACAACAGGATATTTAATATAAGATGAAAAATAATTATGAGAATTTAGAAAAAGCATTAAATGTAGAAAGTAATATTGTTCAAGTAGATAATTCAATTGCTCCTATTAATATTATTCCAAGTCATAATGATGATATTAAAAAAGACTATGAGTATACAAGAGCAAATTTATATTCACTTATTGAAAAAGGGCAAGAGGCAATTAATGGAATTATGGAACTTGCGAGTGATGGAGGAAGTCCAAGAGCATATGAGGTTGCAGGACAATTGATTAAAAGCGTTGCAGATACTACAGATAAACTCATAGATTTACAAAAAAAATTAAAAGATGTTCAGGAAGATAATACTAAAATATCTAACAACATTACTAATACTGCGGTATTTGTGGGTTCAACCTCTGAATTATCAAAAATACTAAAGCAAGGTTTTCTAAATAATAAAGAATAAAACATATTTTATAAATGGGTTCTCTTCATAAATGGTTTAAGGGATCAAAATCAGTTGATGGAAAACCTGGTTGGGTTGAAGTTATTTCTGGAGAACCTTGTGCTCGTGAAGAAGATGATGAAGATGAAACTCCAAAATGTGTTTCTTCTGATAAAAGAGCAAGTATGACTAAAGCAGAAAGAATATCTGCACAGAGAAGAAAAAGTGCTGCCGATCCAAATCAATCAGAAAAATCTGGTGCATCAAAACCAACTTATGTTCCCACGGATAAACCAAAAATGAACGAAGAAACAGATAAAAAAGGTAAAGGTAGTGGAAAAAAAGATGCGTGTTATACAAAAGTAAAGTCAAGATATGATGTTTGGCCTTCTGCCTATGCCTCCGGGGCGCTTGTAAAATGTCGTAAGGTTGGTGCTGCAAATTGGGGAAATAAATCAGAGTCGATTGATTTAATTTCAAAGGATTCTTTGTCAGAAGCAATTGGAATGGTTAGATACTGCCCCAAATGCGAAAAAGATGAAACCAGAGATGAATGTAAATATGGACCAAAATATTGGGATATGTTTTCAACACCTTCTAGTCTTTCCACAAATCAAATGAAGTTTAGTATTGCTCAAGTTCATCCAGCAAATGAGTCCAAAGAATATAAACAGATAAAAGAGAATCATAAAGAGATTCAAAGTGGTAAGAAAAAGGATGATGAAGGATATATGGCAAGAAGTGAATTTGGCACGATTATGAAGGCAGTTTCTTTATTGAGAAAAAATATAAAAAAAGGAAATCAACAAATTCCTGCCTGGGTTCAATCAAAAATAACAAAGGCAACAGATTATATTGATACTGCCGCAGATTACCTTGATAGTGATGAAGAAGTATCTGAAGATGTTAATATTGAAGATGCAAATGGTAATACATTCCTCAGAATTATTGACATTATCAGACCAGATCGTTTAGTTAGGGAAACAATTAGTCCGACTATTCGTGGAGGAAAATCTACATGGAATTTCCCAGTTCTTCCTAAAGAAAATCCAGAAAATATTCCTATTAGGATCATAAAAGGTAAAGAACCACAATTACCTTTGGCAAAGGGAGAAGGTGGATCTCCATATGAACCATATAAGGCACCAAAAGAAGATCCAAAAAATCCGTATGTTCCCGCACCAGAAAGACCAAAACTTCAATTAGCACATTATGAGTTTGAAGGAAAAACTCTTTCTCAATTCATGATTGAGGCATCTGCCGCTTGGCAAAGAAAGGAAGGAAAAAATCCTGAAGGTGGGTTGAATGCAACAGGAGTGGCATCTTATAGGGCACAAAATCCAGGATCAAAATTACAAACAGCAGTTACTACTAAACCGTCAAAATTAAAACCAGGTTCAAAGGATGCAAAAAGAAGAAAGTCTTTCTGTGCTCGTATGGGTGGAATGCCTGGTCCAATGAAAGACGAAAAGGGACGCCCAACTAGAAAGGCACTTTCGTTGAAAAAGTGGAATTGTTGATATGGCAATTGAGGATATTCAACTTCAGCAACGAGATGCCTATCTATCTAATCCAAATTTAAAAAGAGCAAATACTCAGATTCAGTGGTCTGAAGAGCAGATTATTGAATTTTTAAAATGTAAGGATGACCCAGTATATTTTGCAAATTCGTATCTCAAAATTGTAACCTTAGATCATGGTCTTCAACCATTTAGACTCTATGATTTCCAAGAAAAATTAATTAAGAATTTTCACAATAATAGATTTAACATTTGCAAAATGCCTCGTCAGACAGGAAAATCTTCTACAGCAGTATCTTATCTTTTACATTATGCATTATTTAATGATAGTGCAAATATTGCAATATTAGCAAACAAAGCATCAACTGCTCGTGATTTGCTCCAAAGATTGCAACTTGCTTATGAAAATTTACCCAAATGGATGCAGCAAGGTGTTCTTCAGTGGAACCGAGGTAGTTTAGAATTAGAAAATGGATCTAAAATTATGGCAGCCTCAACATCAGCTTCTGCTGTTCGTGGGGGTTCTTATAATATTATATTTCTTGACGAATTTGCATTCATTCCAAATCATATTGCTGATGATTTCTTTGCTTCAGTTTATCCAACTATTTCTTCAGGAAAAACTACAAAAGTTATTATAGTTTCTACACCACGAGGTATGAACCACTTCTACCGTATGTGGCATGACGCAGAACGGGGTAAAAACGGTTATATACCTACAGAGGTGCACTGGTCAGAAGTACCTGGTAGAGACGAAGTATGGAAGGCACAAACAATTGCAAACACAAGCCTAGAACAATTTCGTGTTGAATTTGAGACTGAGTTTTTAGGTTCTGTAGGAACTTTGGTGAATCCGACTAAACTTAAAGTTTTGGCATATGACGATCCAATTAAGAGAAATAAAGGTTTGGATGTCTATGAAAATCCAATGGAAGATAGTAGTTATTTAATTACCGTTGATGTTGCTCGTGGGATAGGAAATGATTATTCGGCATTTGTAGTATTTGATATCACAAAATTTCCATATAGAGTTGTTGCAAAATATAAAAATAACGAAATTAAACCGATGCTATTTCCAAGTATCATTAATGAAGTTGCAAAAGCATATGATAATTCTTGGATACTTATCGAGGTTAATGATATTGGTGATCAGGTTGCAAATATTTTACATTTTGATTTGGAGTATGACAATATTTTAATGTGTTCTATGAAAGGTCGTGCCGGTCAGATTGTTGGATCTGGATTTAGCGGTAAGAAATCTCAACTTGGAGTAAGAACAACAGCGGCGGTTAAAAAATTAGGTTGCTCTAATTTAAAATTGTTAATTGAAGATGATAAACTATTTGTGTCGGATTATGATATTATTAGTGAACTAACAACATTTACTCAAAGGCATAACTCATTTCAAGCAGAAGAAGGGTGTAATGACGATTTAGTAATGTGTCTTGTAATTTTTGCCTGGTTAGTTGCTCAAGAATATTTTAAAGAAATGACTAATAATGATATTAGAAAAAGAATATACGAAGAACAAAAAAATCAAATCGACCAAGATATGGCTCCATTTGGGTTTATTTTAAACGGGTTAGAAGAAACTGCAGTTTTTGTAGATAAAAATAATGGAGATAGATGGTTAATCGCAACAGAAGAAAATAAAATGGATATGGAAGAAATTTGGAATGTAGATGAATATGGAGATAGTTCACCTACCTGGTATTATGGATAAATATATCAAAGAGAATGAAATTATAAATACTTTTAGAATAATTAGGGATAACACGGAGAATAAAGATGCCGCTAAATTTAGCATCTCCTGGTATTGTAGTAAGGGAAGTTGATCTAACCTCAGGTAGAGTTCAACCATCTTCTAGCAAAATTGGAGCAATTGCTGCACCCTTCGCAAAAGGTCCTGTTGACTCTCCAATTATAATAGAAAATGAAAATGAATTACTAACTAATTTTGGACAACCATATTCTACAGACAAGCAATATGAGAATTGGATGGTTGCTTCTTCTTATCTTGCATATGGAGGATCTCTTATAGTAGTAAGAGCAGATGATGAAACTATGAAAAATGCCTTTGTTGGGACTGCTACTAGTGTAAAAATTAAAAGTTTAGATCATTATGAAGAACTTGGATATGATCAAAATACTCTTGCAGGTGTAGTTGTTGCTGCAAAAAATCCAGGTTCTTGGGCAAATGGAATTACCGTAGCAATTATTGATGCAAAAGCGGACCAAATTTTAAGTGGTATTAATACTCTTGCCGGTGTTGGTGTCGCTTTACAGGTTGGGTATGGAGTAACTCAATCTTTAGTGGGAAAAACTGATCCACTTACTGGAACAACTTCAGCATTGGATGGGTATCTTAAGGGAATTATTACGGGAATTGGAGTAAGTAATATTGAGGTAAAAATTCTTTCCCGAGTTTCTGCAGCAAATACAGTGACTACAGTTGATTATCAACAGTCAGGAAACTATTCATTTACTAGTTCTGGTAATCTAGGTCTTCACACAAATGGACAAAGTGTTTCTTACGGGTCAACTTCATATACTGCCAGATCAGATTGGTTTGATACACAAACAATACAATTAACTCCGACATCATCAGTTAATTGGAATAATGTTTCACCAAGACCAGGAACTTCTGCATATGCCGAAGCAAGAAATTCAAGATTTGATGAAGTTCATTTAGTCGTAGTAGACTCTCTTGGAACTATTTCTGGCAATTCTGGAACAATTTTAGAAAAGCATTTAAGTCTTTCTAAAGCATCCGATGCACAATTCTCTGTTGGAAATACTTCATATTGGAGAAAATATCTTGCTGCTAATTCAGATTATATTTTTGGACTTAATTCTTCTGTAGGTATAGTAACTACCGGATACAGTTCTGGATTTACTTTACAAGCAGATTTTGGTTGGGATCAAGAAGCAGATGGTATTATTTTTGGAGCAAATGGTGCAAGTAATTTAATTTTAAATAATGGAAAAAATTATGGAGGAATATCCACAATTACTACAACAGGAGCACTAACTGCAAGTATTGCCGAACTTTCTGATGGATATAGTTTATTTGAGAACACTGAAAATCTTAAAGTTGATTTTTTAATTATGGGTTCCGCTGCATATACTATAAGTAGTGCTCAATCGCTTGCACAAAAACTTATTTCGGTTGCAGAACTCAGAAAAGATGCAATTGCGTTTATTTCACCTTATCGTGGAGCATTCTTAAGTGACACTGCTGTACAAACTGAAGTTACGGTCAAAAACCCAGGAATCGTTACCAATAATATTGTTGAGTTCTTTGCCCCGATTAATTCATCATCGTATGCAGTATTTGATTCTGGATATAAATACGTTTATGATAGATTTTCTAAGACTTTCCGTTACATACCACTCAATGGTGATATTGCAGGATTATGTGCTCGTAATGATGTAAATAATTTTCCTTGGTATTCTCCAGCAGGAACAACTAGAGGAGCTATCTTAAATGCAGTTAAACTTGCATATAACCCAAGCAAATCACAGAGAGATATTCTATACTCTAATAGAATTAACTCTATAATATTTTCTCCAGGAGCAGGTATTATTCTTTTTGGTGATAAAACTGGACTAGCTAAAGCATCTGCTTTTGATAGAATTAATGTCAGAAGACTATTTATTTACTTAGAGGATGCAATTTCTCGTGCTGCTAAAGATATATTATTCGAATTTAATGATGAGCTTACAAGAACTAATTTTGTAAATACTGTTGAACCTTTCTTGCGTGATGTTCAGGCGAAGAGAGGTATATTCGATTATGTTGTTGTTTGTGACGAAACAAATAATACGGCAGCGGTTATTGATTCTAACGAATTTAGAGCCGACATTTATATCAAACCAGCGAGATCGATCAACTTCATTGGTCTTACATTTATCGCCACTAAATCTGGCGTTGATTTTGAAGAAGTCATCGGAAACTTTTAATTAAACAAGAGGTTTAAAAACTATGGCTACCAGGAATCAATTAAATCCACCTCCTTTAAGAAAGATTACAGACTTCAAAAGTAAGATGTCTGGAGGTGGTGCTAGAAGCAACCTTTTTGAGGTTGTTCTATCTTTTCCAGAATCTGCTCCAGCGGATATAAATGTTCTAGACAAGTCTAGATTCTTAATTAAATCTGTGGCACTTCCAGCATCAACTGTGACTCCACTAGAAGTTGCTTTTAGAGGTAGAACTCTTAAATTAGCAGGAGATCGAACATTTGAAAGTTGGACAATCACAATTATTAATGATACTGATTTTGCAATTCGTTCAGCTTTTGAGAACTGGGTAAACTCTATTAACCGAGTTTCTGATAATACTGGTGAAACAGATCCAGCACTATACCAAGCAGATGCATTTGTTTATCAACTGGATCGTGACGGTACTACTTTGAGAGCATATCATTTCTATGATTTATTTCCAACAAATATAAGCCCAATTCAATTAGCATACGAAACTGATGGAATTCAAGAGTTTAGTGTAGAAATGCAAGTTCTTTGGTGGGAAGCAGTTAAAGGTAATTCTCCAGCTGCTGGTGGTACAGATATTAACTAAATATAACATATTAAGAGTTTAAATTTATAACATGGCAAAACTTTTTGGTTTTTCAATTGACGATACTGAAAAAAAATCCAAATCTATAATATCCCCCGTTCCTCCAAATAATGAGGACGGGGTTGATTATTATGTACAATCTGGATTTTATGGGCAAACTGTTGATATTGAAGGAGTATATAGAACAGAGCACGATTTAATTCGTAGATATAGAGAGATGTCTTTACATCCAGAATGTGATGGGGCAATTGAAGATGTAGTAAACGAAGCAATTGTAAGCGACCTATATGATTCTCCAATTGAGATTGAATTATCAAATTTAACTGCTAGTGATAGACTAAAAGAAATTATAAGAGAAGAGTTTAGACATATTAAAGAAATTATGGACTTTGATAAAAAGTCTCATGAGATATTTAGAAATTGGTATATTGATGGTAAATTATTTTATTTAAAAGTTATTGATGTAAAAAAACCAGAAGAAGGTATTCAAGAACTTAGATATATTGATCCAGTAAAAATTAAACATGTTCGTCAAGAAAAAAGAACTAGTAATAGTTTAGGACCTAATATATCTGCTTTAACTAATTTAAATCTTAATCAAGTTACATTTCCAGAAATTGAAGAATATTACATTTATACTCCAACAGTAACTTATCCATCAAGTATGTTAGGGACTTCTGCAAAGGGTTCAGTTAAAATTGCAAAAGACTCAATTACTTATTGTACTTCTGGATTAGTAGATCGTAATAAAGGTAATGTATTGTCTTATATGCATAAGGCAATTAAAGCACTTAATCAATTAAGAATGATTGAGGATTCGCTTGTTATATACAGAATGTCAAGAGCTCCAGAGCGTCGTATTTTTTATATAGATGTAGGAAATCTTCCTAAGGTAAAAGCAGAGCAATACTTAAAAGAAACGATGTCTAGGTATAGAAATAAATTAGTCTATGATGCAAATACTGGAGAAGTTAAAGACGATAAGAAATTTATGAGTATGATGGAAGATTATTGGCTTCCAAGAAGAGAAGGTGGGAGAGGAACTGAGATTACAACCCTTCCAGGTGGGCAAAATTTGGGAGAACTTGCTGATATTGAATATTTTCAAAAGAAATTATACAGAGCACTTGGTGTTCCAGAATCACGAATTGCTGGTGGTGGAGATGGATTTAATCTAGGTCGATCAACTGAAATATTACGAGATGAACTTAAATTTTCTAAATTTGTCGGAAGGCTTAGAAAAAGATTTGCAAATATGTTTAATGATATGCTTAGAACTCAACTTATATTAAAAAATATAGTTACTCCAGGCGATTGGGATAAAATGAGTGATCATATTCAATATGATTTCTTATATGATAATCATTTTGCAGAACTTAAAGAATCTGAACTTTTATCAAACAGATTAAACTCAGTTACATCTATGGAGGCGTATATTGGAAAATATTTCTCAACAGAATATGTTCGTAAAAAGATTCTTCGCCAAACTGATGTTGAGATTATCGAAATTGATAAACAAATTGAAGATGAAATTGAAAAGGGAATTTTACCAAATCCAAATGCTCCAATAGATGAAGAAGGAAATCCTATTCCAGAAGGTATTCCTACTGAACCTGAAAATATTCCAGGAGAAGAAATTGCACCAGAAGAATTGGTTATTCCAGAACCTAAAGGCGGTAAGATATAAATAATAACATAGTAATAAATATTCTTATGGAAGAAATTATCGATTTGATTGCAACAGATGGATCAGTATATGATGCATCAAACAAAATTAAAGATTTTTTATATACAAAAGCAGCTAGTAGAGTTGATTCTGTTAGACCTTATGTTGCAGCATCATTATTTGGGGATGAATACAGTGGAGAAAATGAATAATGGCAATTAAGATTGTTCAAAATGTGAATAGAATATCTGCAAGTTCTGGAGCAGCTTCTACTAGCAATCCAATTGCATTAAAAAGTGGATATTTAAGAGTATCTACAGGAGAAACTTCAGTATATGTTGAGACTGGTGGAAATCCAATTGCTACAGTAAATTCATTTCAAGTTACTTCAGCATCACCAGAAGTTTTAAAAGAAAGGATTGCTAGACAATCTATTTCTGGAATCACAACTGGAAATCCAACTGTAATAAATTTCGACACAAATGTAGGAAATCCATTTTTGATTGGTGATTTCGTTACTATTCAAAATGTTTTACCAGTTGGAGTTAATACTGAACATAAATTGATTACTGGATTATCATATGATTCAGTAACAGTTGATTACAATACTTCATCTATAGTTGGAGTAATTACTACATCTTCTGCAAACATTGCAAGAAGTGTAAAAGTAAGTGCAATTACATCATCAGGTAGTCAAAGTGTAAGCATCACAGAAATCGTTCAGTTAGTCACGGAGTAAAATGAAACTTATCACAGAAGAAGTCTCACAAGTCAATTTTTTTACCGAAGGTAAAGGAGTAGATAAAAAAATGTTTATTGAGGGTATTTTCCTTCAGGGAGACATTTGTAATCGTAATGGAAGAATGTATCCGATGCAAACTCTTGCTCGCGAGGTCAATCGATATAATGAAAACTTTATTTGTAAGGGTCGTGCTTTAGGAGAGTTAGGTCATCCTGATGGTCCAACTGTAAATCTTGATCGGGTTTCTCATAAGATAGTATCTCTTGAGCAAAGTGGACAAAACTTTAGAGGAAAAGCGCAACTACTAGAAACACCTATGGGTAAAATTGCAAGATCATTAATTAATGAAGGTGTTTGTTTAGGAGTTTCTTCTCGTGGTGTAGGATCTCTTCGTATGACTAGCGAAGGTCATAAAATTGTTGGTGAAGATTTTATGCTGGCTACAGCAGCAGATCTTGTTGCAGACCCTTCTGCTCCTGATGCATTTGTATCTGGAATTATGGAAGGAGTTGAGTGGATTTATGATGCATCTAGAAATAGTTGGTTAATAGAACAATCTAAACGCAAAATTAACAATCTAGTTAGTCAAAAAGTTTTAGATGAACATAAGGTTCAGTTGTTCCAAGATTTTTTAGCAAATCTTTAAATTATAAATAAATATAGATTATAACACAAAATCTAAAATGTCCGTTGGTAAAAATTTACAAGAAATGGAAAACGTAGTAACCAAAGGGGCTTCACCTGCCGATCCTATGCAGAAAGTTACTGGATTAACTCCCGGACAGACTCCTGCTTATGAAGACTTAGGTGGTCCAACCCCAGATAATTATCGTCCCGATGACGATTCGGCTAAATTAAGAGATCCTTCACAAACTCTTTCTCAAGTTAAAGATGTAGTGAACGCAAAAGCATCTAAAGCAAAAAAAGATATGGGTATGACTGAAGAAGTCATAGAAGATGAAGATGAGATCGAATATGAAGAAGAAGAAGATGTAGTTTCAGAAGCTGCTTGTGAAGATGAAGATCAAGATCCAAAACCAAAGAGAAGTAAAAAATCTCCTAAAGAAGAAGAAGAAGATGGAAAAGGTGAAGAAGAAATGAAGGAAGACTTTGACATCGAAGAAGATGTTAATGCTCTTCTTGCGGGGGAAGACCTTTCGGAAGAGTTCCAAGAAAAGGCACGTACTATTTTTGAATCAGCGATTCGTTCTAAGATTTATGAAATCAAAGAAGAATTGCAAGAAACATACGAAAATGCGTTATTGGAAGAAGTTCAATTTATTAAAACTGAACTTACTGAGCGTGTAGACGCTTATCTTGAGTATGTTGCGGATGAGTGGATTTATGAAAATGCACTCGTAGTTGAGCAAGGTCTTAAGACCGAGATGACTGAATCATTCCTACAAGGAATGAAGGGTCTTTTTGAAGATCATTATGTTTCAATCCCTGAAGATAAATATGATGTAATCGAGAATATGGTAGATAAACTTGATGAAATGGAAGAAAAACTCAACGAGCAAATTGAAAAAAATGTTGCTCTAAACAGTAGATTAGCCGAGTCGGTTGCTGATGTAATTTTCTCTGATGTCGCTGAAGGTCTTGCAACCTCTCAGAAAGACAAACTCGCTTCTCTTGCCGAAACTGTTGAGTTTGATAGTGAAGCAAACTATCGTGAGAAACTAGCAATCCTGAGGGAGTCTTATTTCCCAACCAGAGCAACTGGTACTCAAAGAGATTACTCTGAAACTTTATCTGAGAGTACTGATGTTCAGTCTTTACAACCTATGGTTGATGGAAGAATGGCATCATATCTTCAGACTTTAGATAGAGTAGCCAAATCGTGATTTTTTTAATCATAACAAATCAAACAAAAACATTAAAAAGGTAAAGACAAATGCAAATGTTCAATGCAGAATATTTGCAGGAGAAGTGGGCACCAATCCTAGACTATTCGGGATTGGATCAGATCAAAGATTCACATCGCAGATCTGTAACCGCCATCCTGCTAGAAAATCAAGAAAGAGAACTCCGCGAAGAGCGTGACTTTCTTTACGAAGCTCCATCAATGGGAACTGGATCTAGTGGCAGTGGTGCCGGATTCGGCGGTAGTGCTCAAGGTGTAAGTGGATCGCCAACCGCTGGTTTCGATCCAGTTCTAATTTCACTAATTAGACGCTCGATGCCTAATCTGATCGCTTATGACCTGTGTGGCGTTCAACCAATGAACGGTCCTACTGGACTTATTTTTGCAATGCGTTCCCGCTATAGCAATCAGACTAGTGGAACAGAAGCATTCTATGGCGAATCTAATTCAGCATTCTCTGGTCAGGATGCAGGATTTGATGTAACAACCGGATTTACCGGTGCTTCCGTTGGTATGGGTACAACTACTCAAGGTGGAAACAACCCAAGTATTCTATCAGGAAGCAACCAGGCATCCAATGCTGGTGTTGGAGATGATCAATATAACGTTGGTCAGGGTATGCGTACCGATAGCTCTGAAGCACTCGGAGATGCTGCTGGAAACAACTTCAACGAAATGGCTTTCTCGATTGAGAAAGTCACCGTGACTGCAAAGTCAAGAGCACTCAAGGCTGAGTACTCACTTGAGCTTGCTCAAGACCTCAAGGCAATTCACGGTCTGAATGCAGAAGCTGAACTTGCTAATATTCTCTCTACAGAGATTCTTGCTGAAATTAACCGCGAAATTATTCGTACCGTTTATAAGATTGCCAAGCCAGGTGCTCAGTCAAATACTGCAACTGCCGGTACTTTTGACCTCGATGTGGATTCAAACGGTCGTTGGTCTGTTGAGAAGTTCAAGGGTCTTATCTTCCAAATCGAGCGCGATGCAAACGCAATCGCCCAACAAACTCGTAGAGGAAAGGGTAATATGATTCTTTGCTCCGCAGACGTTGCTTCGGCACTTGCGATGGCAGGAGTTCTTGATTATACCCCTGCACTGAATGCAAACTTGAACGTTGATGATACCGGCAATACTTTCGCCGGAGTTCTTCAAGGCAAGTATAAGGTTTATATTGATCCTTATTCTGCAAACGTGGCAGCAGCTAACCAATTCTATGTTGTTGGTTATAAGGGTTCATCTCCTTATGATGCAGGACTATTCTATTGTCCTTATGTGCCACTTCAGATGGTTCGTGCCGTTGGTGAGAACACTTTCCAACCAAAAATTGGATTTAAGACTCGTTACGGTATTGTTGCTAATCCTTTTGCTGAAGGTACTTCACAAGGTCTGGGTGCACTCAATACGAATGCAAACACCTACTACAGAAGAGTTAAAGTTGCAAATCTTATGTGAGTCTTTCTCACATATATTTCAGGGGAACCTTCGGGTTCCCTTTTTTATTGGTTATTTTTATTCTCAATGATTTATAAATACTTAAAAAATGAAATCATTCAAACAATTTATAATGGAAATGGATGAAACTATTAATGATCTTAAGCAACCAACAAAAGTTGGTCCAAATAATGCATTTCCAATGGATAAAAGAACTCAAGATAATTTAAATAGAGCGGCAAATACAAAAGGTGTAGAATTTAAACTTGAACCAGTAAAGATTAAGTAAAATGTCGTGTCCATTTCCTGGTCAAATTCAAAATAGAAACTTTCTGTCTCCAGTTGGTTTTAAATTTACCGTAGCAAAAGTTCCTAAAGTTGCATTTATGTGCAACTCTGCAAAAATACCAGAGATTCAATTATCTCTTGCTATTCAACCATCATACTTAAAAGATCTTGATATTCCAGGAGATAAACTTTCATATGGAGATTTATCTTTAAAATTTTTAGTGGATGAAAATATGGAAAATTATATGTCAATTCATAATTGGTTAACTGGTCTTGGATTTCCAGAATCACCTCAACAATATGATGATTTAATTACAATTCCAAATGATCAAACACAACCTCAAGATCCAAATAGTCTACTCACACAATATTTCGATAACACACAACCACAAGATCAAAAAAGAGCATTTAGTGATGGAAGTCTTTATATTTTAGATAGTAATTATAATACAAATGCAATTGTAAAATTTAAAGATTTATTTCCAATATCATTAACTTCTTTAGACTTTGATGCAACTCAAACAGATATTCAATATTTTACGGCAGATGTAACTTTTAAGTATACCGTGTATAATATTTTAGGAACAGACGGACAACTTTTATGAATTTGGATGAAATTCAGGGAATGTGGGATAGAGATTCTATCATAGACCCTGATAACTTACACGATGAGTCTTTAAAAATTTCTCAACTTCACGCAAAATATTATACTATCTACAATACAATAACTCTTCTTCGCGAAAAGGCAAGAGAAACTTATAATAAAGTTCGGTTAGAACGATATAACTACTACACAGGAAAGGCACCAGCAGAGGTATATGTCGAAGAACCATTTCCGTATAAGGTAAGAGAAAAGGATGCAATACAGAGGTATATGGACGCTGATGAGAGACTTTCAAAAATAGATTTAAAAATAAAATACTATGATATTACTCTTAAGTTTTTGGAAGAAGTAATCAAGATGATTTCGAATCGAAATTATTCCATTAAAAATACAATAGAGTTTATGAAGTTTCAAGCAGGATACAATTAAATATAATAAGTGGGCAACAACTTGTGTCTGGGATGTTACAGTTAGTGCAGTTACTTTATGGGTTAAAAAGCATAATTAAACTAAATAAAAATAAAACCTGATGAAAACTTTTAATGAGTTTATTTTAGAGTGTTATAATATTTTCGAAGGAAGTGAAATTGCTGGAAGACTTGCTGATTTAGCACAAAAAAAGGCAGATAACTTATTCCAAGGAAATAGGCAGTGGGATCCAAATAGAGCACAAATACAAATTAATCAAAGAATTGCCGATCTTGCTAGGGCAAGATCTTTAGACAAACCAGAACCAACTTATGCAGGATTTACTATACCACCAGCTGGTTGGGCAGGAACACCCGCCAACTTACCTCCAAGAAGACCGATTTTGAGCAGAGGTGGATCTGGTAGTCCAGAGAATAATGATAGAGATATAGGAACTAAAGATAAAAGACTTTTAGATTTCGTTAATGGTAGAAGAGATAATCCAAATATGTCTACCAGAGAAAGAGCAGAAATAGATAGAGGAAATAGAGATCAAGAAATTTATAGGAGCATAAGAAGAAGTAGAAGTTCTAAAGGTCAGAGCGCATCCTCGGCAGGGGCTGGTTCTGCATCAGGAACAACTGGAATAGGTAAGTATCAGGTTGGTGGGGGTGAGGGTTATGGTTTACTTGGAATAAAACTTGCAAACTAATATACAAATACCTATTTTTGTTCTAAATAAATACCTACAACTGATACATTATGAATGTCTCATTTGATAATTTCAAAAAAGAACGAAGTATATTTGATAATCGAAGCAGAACCACATATTTACTATGAATTGAAAGACTCATTTCAATTTGAAGTTCCTAATGCAAAATTTTCACCATCTTACAAAAATAAATGGTGGGATGGAAAAATTTATTTGTTTAATGTAAATACAAAAGAAATATATGTTGGTCTTTTAGATAAGATAATTCAATATTGCAAAGATTATAATCATACTTATGAATTTAAAGATAATAAATTTTATGGTCTTCCTTTTGAAATAAATGAAAATATTTCTTCAGAAGGAGTTAAAGATTATGTAACATCAATTTCAAAACATACTCCAAGAGATTATCAAATTAAAGGAATTTATGAAGCTCTTTATCATAATAGGAAAGTAATTGTTTCACCAACTGCTTCTGGAAAATCTTTAATGATATATTCTCTTGTCCGATATTATACAGAAAAGGAAAATAATATTTTAATTATTGTTCCGACAACATCTTTGGTTTCTCAACTTTATAAGGATTTTGTTGATTATGGTTGGAATGCAGAGGAACACTGCCACCTGATTTATTCTGGTAAAGAGAAAGAAGATAACAAAGAAGTTTATATTTCAACATGGCAGTCACTTTATAAGATGCCAAAAAAATACTTTGAAAAATTTAATTGTGTGATTGTTGATGAGTGTCATACTGCAAAGGCTAAGAGTATTGTTTCAATAATGACTAAATTATGTGATTCAAAATATAGATTTGGATTTACTGG
>Ga0209442_1000630_pt1 | contig 20574 bp, 10 predicted proteins | sample LauGreSBDMM110DD_2_FD_187565 | JGI IMG/M metagenome (GOLD analysis project Ga0209442, IMG submission 187565) | Freshwater lake microbial communities from Lake Michigan, USA - Sp13.BD.MM110.DD (SPAdes) (version 2) | ecosystem: Environmental > Aquatic > Freshwater > Lake | place: Lake Michigan...
GCTACAATAGAACCAATATTGGCACTAATTCTACCATTAGCCTCAATGTTAATAGCTGTGCCTGCTATTAAAGCAGATACTACTCTGGTGTTGGTAAAGTAAAGATTACCAGATGCTTCTACAACATTTGCAGTAGTTAATAACGGCGTAACGGTTTCAACTACTCGATTGTTGGTAAAATATAAATTAGTACCTTCTGTCAAATTAGCAGTAGTAAAATTAGATAAAGTAAGTACTTGTGCTGCTACAATAGAACCAATATTGGCACTAATTCTACCATTAGCCTCAATGTTAATAGCTGTGCCTGCTATTAAAGCAGATACTACTCTGGTGTTGGTAAAGTAAAGATTACCAGATGCTTCTACAACATCAGCAGTAGTTGTTACCTGAGCCGTAGGCCAATCGTTACCCGTTTGAAGGATAAACATTTTGCCTGCATCAAATACGCCTTTGTTTATTATTGACATGGATCTTCTTTACTTTATCTATACTCTATTATTTATGGCTTTACAATGTAATGGTACCTGAACTGGTAAATTTCATGATAGTTTTTCCCGGGTAACTGCCCGATGGTGTAAGTATTGTTGCTGCTGGCGGCGCTGAGCCGGGATATGCCGCATTTGGTATTGCAAGGATAACAGTTCCTGAACCGCCACTGCCAGCCAACCAATATGAGCCAAGTGGGTCGCTGTTGAGAAAGCCAGGGCCACCATTACCACCACCTCCCCCTCCTCCGGTATTTGTTGCGCCATTGGTGCCGAACGTCAGACCTGCAGGAGACATGTTGGCGCCCGGCCCACCACCGCCTCCTGCTCCGAGGTTTGGCTGTCCGCCACCTCCAGCGCCTCCTCCTCCGTTAGCGGCGTTAGACGGTGGCCAATTTGATCCGCCACCGCCACCGCCACCGGAATAGCCAAATCCGGGAGTTAATGGTGAAGTTTGGCCCATTCCGCCGGGCCCGCCTGTAGCATTGAGGGAGCTGCCGGTGGGGCCTCTGAGCGCATCAGAGCCTGCAAACGTCCAGCCGCCACCGCCGGCCCCGCCATAGGCGTCGGGAAAGGTAGAACCGCCAGGGTTGCCCTGCCCAGGGGTACCGGTGCCGCCACCGCCGCCGCCGCTTCCTCCCGGGTAGTAGGCACCGCCGCCGCCAATTGCAGTTATTGTGGTAAACCCGGATCCGGATATTAGACTATTACCTCCGGCACTAGCAGCCTGGCCAGGCAGCGGGCCATTTTGGCGAGCGCCACCGGCCCCAACTGTAATAGTATATGGCGTCCCCACCGCCAGCGCCGCTTGTCCTGTTAGGTAACCGCCGCCACCGCCGCCAGGGCCGCCATTACCTCCGCCGCCCTTGTAGCCCGAGCCGCCGCCAGCAACTACTAAATAATCTACCGTAACAGGTGCCCGACTAGTATCATTAATCGTTACAGTACTACTTGTGGCAACTACGGTACCACTGGTACTACCGGTTCTCAATGACACCGTAAATGTTTCTGATCCTTCTGTTGTGGCATCGGCGGTTGGTGTTACTGTAAATGATCCAGAATTAGAGGTTATTGTAAATGAACCAGAGCTTGTTCCAAAATCACCAGCATTTGTATTAACAGTATAATAATATGTTCCATTAACAATATTTGTTCCACCCGCATTAAATGTTAAAGAACTACCTTCATTAACACTTGAAGATGCCGGTGTTAGGGTATAAGTAGGGCTCAAACTTGTATCATTAATCGTCACAGTACTACTTGTGGCAACTATGGTACCGCTGGTACTACCAGTTCTCAATGACACTGTAAATGTTTGAGCTCCTTCTGTTGTTGCATCGGCGGTTGGTGTTATTGTGAATGAACCAGAATTAGAGGTTATTGTAAATGAACCAGAACTGGCTGAAAAATCACCAGCCGCAGTTGTAGTATTATTAACCGACCAGTAATATGTTCCATTAGGAATTCTTGCACCACCCGCATTAAATGTTAAAGAACTACCTTCATTGACACTTGATGCTACCGGTGTTAGAGTGTATACGGGTGCTTCACTACTAGTATCAAGAATTGCAACATTGGCAGCAGTATAAACTACATTGCCTGTAGATGAATTTGTTCTCAATTGAAGTTTAAATGTTTCACCTGTTTCATCCATTAAAGATAAATCAGCATTTGCTTGCAATACAAATGTTGCAGTGTTATTTGTAATTACTGCTGAACCGGTATTTGCTGTAAAATCTGCAGCAGTTACGTTGGCTGTGGCAGGTAATACTGAATAGAAAAGAGATACACCATCTAAAACATTAGCAGTTACAATTGTAAATGCCACCAAATTACCTTCAGCAACGGTAGCAGTATTGGCAGTTAAACTTACAATAGATGTTCTGTCTTTAATTGTAATAGGAGCAGATGTGGATAACACTGTACCCTCCGCATTATCTTTTCTAATTTTAATTACAAAAGATTTGTCACCTTCTAGTGCATAAGGTATAGTAGTTAAAGATATACTAACATTTCCACCGGATATAACTGCTGTACCAGATAAACTATTAGATGTGAAATTAGATGCTAATATTGACATGGTTTTATTCTATTCTATTCTATTGTGTAATACACTAATGTACCATCATTTTCCGTTGTACTAAACAATGCTGACACTGTACCCGCTATTTCAACATTTGGTGTGTAGAATCCGGGTGTAAATAACGGGCCTGTTTTTGCCGACACAAAAACAGATACAGAATTAGCGTTAGCTCCAGTATAATATGCAAATAATTTATCAGTTATTTCTAAACGCTTGGGTGTTTGTAAAAATTCAATTGATGTATTTACTGGTATAGGAGTACCAAAAGCAAAATATCCTTTGGGTGTTCCGTTGGCATCGCCCCAGTATAATCTAACTTTGGGTGTTTCTAAACCAAGGTTAACAACTTTTATACTTTCGACAATACTAAAAGATGTTTCTGAATCGTATACTTGAATATTAGTAATATTTGCCGCCAAGGTTGTGCCTGTACCAATATATGAAATATCATTTGAGAATAATTCATATGTGTAAATTGCATTTAAAATATTTGATGTAGGTACACCCGCATTATTGAATCCTTGTAGATTAACTTTATCACCGGGTTGAAACAACTGGCCTTTTTCATAAAATTCAAGTAAACCGCCAGCAGGAATTGGAATTTTATTTGCGAAAAATGCAGTATTTCCTGTAGCATATAATATGTTACCTGAAACTTGTGCAGTAGATTCTGTTAAATTTACAACGAGTAATGATCTTAATAGATATCTGTCAGTATTAGGTACAGTTGGAAATGCAACTTGTGCATTCATAGTACTCAACACATTACTACTACCAGAACCAGCAATATCCATATTAAAAAGAGGTGTGCTACCAGTATTTCTAATAACACCGTTGTTGTTAATAGTAATACCTTTGCCTGCACTAAACGCGCTTCTGGTTCTTGTATTAGTAAAATACTGAGCATTTGCTGTTTCAATAACATTAGAAGTATAAAGTCCGTTCCAAACTTCTGCTGTAATTACGTTTGCTGTAATTACGTTTGCTGTAATTGAGCTGGCGTTATTGATAGATGTTACTGTAACATTGCTAAGTAAAACATCGTCAGATACAGTGATGTTTCTAATTATTAAACCGTTGGCAATTAAATTCCCCGTTGCTCTTATATCGCCATTTGATACAATTGCGTCGGCAACAACATTACCAGTAAAATCTGTATTCTTATTAATTAAAAATTTGTCGCCAGTATTAGAATATGTAATATTTGCTTGCGCACCAGCAATTATAATACCCGCGCCGTCGGCTGCAGAACTTGTTGCTGCACCGTTTGCCAATAGAATGTTTTTATCTTCTATATCGAGGGTAGCAGTATTTAAAGTTACTACATTACCTTGTACTTCTAAATCTCCAGATACAACTAAATTATTGAGTAAAACATTCGAACCAACTAGTGCGGATAATACTCTGACATTGGTAAAGTATTGATTGGTTGTTTCAACTACATTGGCAGTAGTTAATAACGGCGTAACGGTTTCAACTACTCGTACATTAGTAAAGTATAAAGCATTGGCAGTTTCAACTACATTTGCAGTAGTTAATAACGGCGTAACGGTTTCAACTACTCGTACATTAGTAAAGTATAGATTACTTGAAGACTCAATTATCTCCGCAGTCGTTATTACTTGAGCTCTAGGCCAATCATTTCCTACCTGTCGGAGGAATGCCGTGCCTGAATCAAATACGCCTCTGTTAATTATTGACATGAATCTTCTTTACTTTGTCTATATTGTATTATTTATGGTTATATTTTATGCTAGAGGATCAACCAATCGAATATTTAAATTGCGTTGTTTTCAATTGAAAGAACTATGTCTTTTTCTGCTAACAAGAATGTTTCTTTTGGTACAATACCAATCAACTTCAATGATTCTAAAGTTTGTGGATTGCTCATTGCATTTAACAATTTTGCAGGACTTGGTCTACCATTGGCAATAATTTCTGCTTGAATCTCACGACCAATCGTTACTGTGAATTCATAGTTAGCATTAGCTTCAAACATTTCGTCATCAGTGTATGGTGTACCGTCTTCATGTTTAAGTCTTGTTGGTTCGACTTCCACATAAAGCTCTGCCATTAGTTTTTCTAATATTTTAATCTCTTTGCGATTCAATTCAAATGCATGCTTTTGGTCGTCTAAGTGTGATTCTACTTCCAAAATTTCAGCACGTAAATTTAGAATAATGTGATTTGCTGCCGGTATTGATCTTAGATGTTCTAACTCTTCCAGTTTAGCTCGATATTTAAGTTCAGCACATTCTTCAAGTACTGCCGCACGTTTACGACCAACCAAGAAGCCTTGTAGGGTTTTAATTTTTTCCCACGGTGTGCTACCAATAACTTGATAACGATAGTTGAATTCAGAGTTTAGATTTGATGCCATAATGATTCCTCATAATAATGTTTAAATATGTATTTATATGTTAAATTTTAACCTCTAGGAAAATCTGGAAATGGTACCCAATTAGTTGTAGCTTCATCCCATAAGTATGGATAACCATCGGTTGGTATTGCTACCGGTGCAACATAGGATACTGCGGTTTCGTTCCATGTCCATGATGCTGGTCGTTCAGCATTTATTGCATTTTCTCTTGCTTGTGCAATTTCTTCTGCTGTTGGAGCAGGCCTGTTTTCTAAGTCTGTCATTTTGTTTCCTTTATAGTAAATGTGTTTATGTTGATGAATATCCTGCGGCTGCTAATCCAAATCTAGCAGTACCAACACCTGCGGTATCAGTACCCATAACACCGGTGTTTGATATTAGGTTGGTGATTGAAGTCGTAGGAAAAGACCCATAACCAAAGATAGCTTTATCACCACCGTAACTTGCGGCTGCGTAAGAAGCCCTTGCAGACCGGGTTTGTCCGGGGCCCGTATAATATACAAATGCAGTATCAGTACCCATAACACCTGTATTTGATACTAGATTGTATGCGTACACGAAGTCTCCTTGTGTATTGCCGAATCCAAATATAGCTTTATTACCACCATAACCTGCGGCTGCTAATGAATGTCTAACAGTACCGACACCTGCTGTATCAGTAGCTACAACACCAGTGTTTGATACTAGGTTAGTCATTGATAGATAATTAGCTCCTGATAGGCCAAATCCATATCCAAATATGGCCTTATCACCACCATACCCTGCGGCTGCTAGGTATTGTCTAACAGTACCAACACCTGCAGTATCTGTAGCTACCACACCTGTGCTTGATACTTTGTTGGTGATTGCGGTGTATGTAAGACCTGTGTTACCATATCCAAATATAGCTTTATTACCACCATAACCTGCGGCTGCAAGATTGTATCTAGCAGTACCAACACCAGCGGTATCTGTAGCTACCACGCCAGTATTGGATACTAGGTTAGTAAGGGCTTTATTACTATAGGAAACAGTAGTACCATATCCAAATATGGCCTTATCACCACCATACCCTGCGGCTGCTAGGTATTGTCTAGCAGTACCTACACCTGTTGTATCTGTTGCCACCACACCTGTGCTTGATACTTTGTTGGTGATTGAAAGATCACCACCATTAGTACCATATCCAAATATAGCTAGCTGGGTAGGAGGAGGAGTCGTACTAGTATCATTAATCGTTACAGTACTACTTGTGGCAACTATGGTACCACTGGTACTACCGGTTCTCAATGACACCGTAAATGTTTCTGATCCTTCTGTTGTGGCATCATCTGTTGCAGTTACAGTAAATGAACCGGCATTAGAGGTTATTGTAAATGAACCTGAACTGTCTGAAAAATCACCGTCTGCAGTAGTTACATTATTAATTGTCCAGTAATATGTTCCATTGGTAATATTTTTTCCACCAACATTAAATGTTAAAGAACTACCTTCATTAACACTTCCAGATGCCGGTGTTAGGGTATAAGTAGTATATAAACTACTAGTATCAAGAATTTCAACATTGGCAGCAGTATAAACAATATTTCCTGTAGATGAATTTGTTCTTAATTGAAGTTTAAATGTTTCGCCTGTCTCATCCATTAAAGATAAATCAGCATTTGCCATTAAAGTAAATGTGCCAGTATTATTTGTTATTGTAAATATGCCAGTATTTGCTGTAAAATCTGCAGCAGTTACGTTGGCTGTGACAGGTAATACTGAATAGAAAAGATTCGCGCCGTCGCGTGCATTTGCTGTAACTAGAGTAAATGCCACTAAATTACCTTCAGCAACTGTAGCAGTATTGGCAGTTAAACTGACAACAGAACTATTGTCTATTAAAGTAATTACGGGCGATGTATAAATTACAGCTCCTTCTACACTACCTGTTCTAATCAAAATGTTAAAACTAACATTACCTTCTAACGCATAAGAAGCAGTTGGTAATGCAATATTAGCATAACCGCCAGAAACTTTAACAGAGCCTGTTAATGAATTTGATCTAAATTTAGTTGAATCTATTGGCATTTTGTGTTCTTATGATATTGTATAGTACAATGTCGTACCGTCAGTTAGTGTTGTCTGAAGGTTCAATATTACAGTATTTCCATTATCTGCTTGAGGAGTAAATCCTGCCTCAGTAGTTATAGAACCAACTCTATATGATGCAAATGCCGAAACTAAATTATTTGCAGCATTGCCATATCTTACAATTAGCTTATCCGTATTATTTATTTTCTTCGGTGCCTGTAATACTTCCATTGAAGAGCTTGCTGGTACTGGCATATTAAACGCAAAATATGCTTTTGCCAAAGAATTCGCATCTGCCCAAAGAGCAGTAATAGTAACATCATCAATGTGATGGTTTACAAATTTAAGACTTTCAACAATAGCATATGATTGTTCTGGTGCTAACAATGTAATATTATTATTACTTGCATATAATGTCTGACCAATTGTATTATAAGTTATATCATCATATATTGTTTCATATGTAAATGATGCTGATAATAAATTATTTGTTGCAACCTCTGATGCATCAAATCCTTGAATATTAATCTTATTACCAGGTAAGAATATTTGCGGTCTTTTAATGAATTCTAATGATGCACCAACAGGAACGCCAATCTTATTAGCAAGTACTGCCGTATTCGATGATGCATATGAAACATTGCTCGATACAAACGCCATTTGATTGGAAATGTTTGTTATTTGCATTGAACGCAAAATGAATCTACTTGTTGTCGGAGTACTTGGGAAAGTAACCGCAGGACTCATTGTATTATTTACGGTAAAACCAACTGTGCCATCAATAGAAGTATTAAACAGTTCGGAACCAATAGTGCTCTTAATAACACCATTTTCCTGAATAACAATGCCTCTGCCCGCAGTAAATGCACCAACTGCTCTTGCGTTTGTAAAGTATAAATTGCCAGATGCTTCTAATAGGTTTGCTGTAGTAAAGTTACTTAATGTTAATACTGTATTGGCAATATTTGCCAACAATGCTACATTGGCAAACAATGCTACATTGGCAAACAATGCTACATTGGCAAAGTTTGCTCTTTCTGCAGATGAGGTTGACCCTGGAACAAATTTTGTACCATTCCAAACTAATATACCATTTACACCTATACCTGACAGATCAACGTCTGCAAAGACGTTCATACTCATTTGTTCTACATTGGATAGAACGCGTGCATTTGTGAAGTATTGATTAGTTCTTTCAACTACATTGGCAGTAGTTAATAACGGTGTAACTGTTTGGACAACACGTACATTGGTGAAATATAGATTAGTTCTTTCAACTACATTACCCGTGGTCAATAACGGTGTAACTGTTTGGACAACACGTGCATTTGTGAAGTATTGATTGGTTGTTTCAACTACATTACCCGTGGTCAATAACGGTGTAACTGTTTGTACAACACGTACATTGGTGAAATATAAGTTGTCAGCAGTTTCTACAACATTTGCTGTAAATAATCCCAACCAAGCATTGGCTTGTACATAGGCAGCAGATATTAAATTGGCACCGAATATTGTGCCACCCGCACCGGAACCAATTACAACATTGTTGGCAAGTAATGTATTAGCGGATACTGTTTCTGTTAAACGAATGTTGCCAACAAACGCACCTGTTGTTAGGAATATTGTGTTTGCAATAGTTAAATTGCCATCGACATTTAAATTCTTGGCATTTAAAGTATTAACAAATGCAATTGCATCAAATACTCTTGTATTTGTATAGTATAAATTACTACTAGCTTCTCTTACGTTAGCTGTAGTTTGATTTTCTAAACTTAAAACTTTAATTGCTAAATCAGCAACATTTGCAACTTCACTATTAACAAATACTGGAATGAATGCGTTTACGTTACTATCATAAACAAGTGCTTTACCTGTTGTTAAATTTCCACCTAATTTAACATTAAACAGAGTACCAATAGATAAGTTTGCTACATTTGCAGTAACTCTATCATTTGTAAAATATAAATTCGAAGGACTTTCTACTACATTAGCAGTAGTTAATAACGGTGTAACTGTTTGAACAACACGTACATTAGTAAAGTATAAATTCGAAGGACTTTCTACTACATTAGCAGTATCCAATGTTGTCCAACGTCTGTAACCAGCTAGGTCAGAGGTAAATACTTGACCTAGCTGCGACGGCAATCCTAAGTCTGGTTCTGTTTCTGATAATTCTATGAATTCATAACGATCAGCGCTGACATTAGCGCTTGGTACCTTATGGACTCTTCCGGATATTAGTTTAGTCATTTGCTGATTCTAATACGCTCATTACTAGTTGAACGGTGTTGTTTGCGCTTGCGCTTGAATATACTTTTTGTCCTGTTTCTAAAACCAATTTCGCACCTGCACTAATTACAGCCATAGAATCGCCTGCAGGTATTTTAAAATTCTTAGCCATAGCAGTTTTTACATTACCTGTAGCATTGGTTGATCCATGGTAAAAACTTACCTGCGTCGTAGTATTTGTAATATTTGTTGCTTGTACAGACAAGAAAATAGAAGTTTTACGAGTTGGTGCAGTATATAACAATCTTTCTTCTGTAGTCAGATCTGCTGTTACTGTTTTAAATACGTTTAGTGCGGTTGCCATTTGATTTTATCCTTCGACTGCTAATATATATGGCGTCATTACTGAGAACAAAGCTTTCGTAAATGTTCTACCAGAAATTGTACCATCAACTCTGTTAAATACTAATTCTTGACCAATTCTAAAGTCACCTTGTTGGTCTGTACTTGTGAAATAAACTCTTCCACCTTTTTCTTCAGTAACTTCATTTTCCTGTATTGGGAATCCGCCGTTGTATGGCAATGCTGTTTGAAGATTTGTACCTGAGCCAATATATTCAAATGTATAACCCAAAGCAGAAATATAGCTAGGTTGATGTAAACTTACTGTGGAATTTGCTCTGATTACGGTATCAGTCTCGCCTTCCAACAATGTTACCAATGATGTGTTTGCAACTAGAGGTGTACTATTGGCAACTGTAAAGAATGCAACTGTGCCATTACTAATATTAGACCAATTTTGATTAATATATCCGTTTACTTCAGCTATAATATAATCTCTGTTTGCAAGTATAATCTTAGCCGCATTAATTACATTTGCATTATTGCTCAAAGTACTATAAGAGATAGGGCTTTTCGTTGGTGCAGCATTTGCACCAAGCGTAATTATATCTGTAATTAAGTCTATATCTCTCAATACAATATTAGCTTCAGCAATTGATGCTGCAGGTGCTGCTGTAGTATTTTGTTTATATATTGACTGGTATGGAGGATTAAATAGAGTGGCGTTAATAAACTCTATTGTTTCTGCTCTAATAAAATCTTTATTGGCAATAATTAACTTAACTGCATTCGATACATTTGTAGATATTGTTGCTACATTGCCTGATAGAGCTACTTTAGTCTGTGCTACATTAGGACCATTTGTAATAATATTATTAATTAAACTAATTTTTTGCAGTACAATATTTGCTTCTGCTAAAGTTGCCGCAGTTGCTGCTGTAGTATTTTGTGTATAAACAGATTGACGTACACTTGTGATAGGAACACATCGTACAACTTCATCAATGATACTACCTATAAAGTTATAAGCTGCGCCGGTCTGTACAATTTGTTCATTAATTTGCGTATTAGCTGAACTAAAGTTATAATAATACACACCCGATTGAACAGATTGTCTATTTCCATCGTGTCTTAAATCAAATGCAACACTATCTAAAATAAAGCCAACATCTCTAGAGCAAGTAGCTTGCGCATTTGCTACATCAATAAAGTTGTTGGCATTTGCAAAGAACCCCGGGTATGTTTGATTAACATATGCAATCGTCTCTGCTTGAATAAATGATCTATTCAATAGAATTAAATTTGCAGAATTATTAACATTTACATTAGTATTTGCTGGAAATTTGTTTGGAACAATTCTATCTGATACTCCAGATGTTCCATTATTAATAATATTTACAATTAAGTTGTAGTTATTAGTAATAATATTAGATTCATTTGCCGAACCACCTGTCCCCGAAACTTGAGCAATATTTGCCTGTTTCGGTGAAGTAATTGTAATATTTTGTGCAATATTTGCTGCCAATACTTTGGCATGGTTAATTGCAGCAACTGTTTCTACGGATTGATTGGCTATTGCAGAAGATGTTTGCGACCAGTATTGTAGACCAGCAAAATTAGATTGCGTATTGCTATTATAACCCAAATCAAATGCAAGAGAATCTACAATTAAACCAGTGTCTCTTTCACATTTTTCTTGATTGTAACCGGCAACCTTTTTATTTCTAATAATGTCATCTATTATTGTGCCGATGAAATCATATGCAGCAGTTGTTTGTGGTACTTGATTTTCAATCTGAGTAGAAGTAAAATCGTTATTGTAATAATACACACCTGAAGTTATAGACTGACGATTTCCACCGTGTAAGTAATCAAATACCACACTATCAAGCAAATATCCTGTATCTCGTTCACATTTGGTGATTGCATTTGCTGCATCAATATAATTGCTGGCATTTGCAAAGAATCCCGGATATGTCTGATTCACAAACGCAATGACTTCTTTCTGAATAAATGATTTATTTGAAACAATTAAATTTGCAGAATCATTAACATTTACATTGGTATTTGCCGGAAAACCATTTGGTATGATTCTGTCTGATATGCCTACAGTACCATCAGTAATAATGTTTGCAACTAAATCAAAATTACTAGATATGGCATTTATATTAAATTGTGCATTGACTATATTGAATGTTCCTACCATGACTCCATGATATTGACAAATATAATATAGCGTATCAGGAGCATCTAATGGAACATTAAATACAATAGTACCATTATCGACACCGTTATTGGTAACACCTGTAGAATATGCACTGCCTGTACCTGTTACTGCTGCGGTTTTAATCCAGAATGGATGGCCGCTAGCAGATATTTGCAATCTATATGATACACCTCTTTGCAGAGTCAATGATGGATTACTACCACCATTGATTACATAAGCACCGGAACCTGCATTTGTTACAGCAATTGTGGATAAAGTTTGTGTTACGTTTGCTTGTCTTGGTGAGGTAATTGTTGCATTTACTGCAACATTTGTTGCTAGATTCTTAGCATATGAGAATGCCGCAATAGTTTCTGTTGCTTGATTTTGTATAGCAGATGTAGATTGTGACCAATATTGCAAACCAGCAAATGCAGATTGAGTATTACTTTGATACGCCAAATCAAATGCAAGAGAATCTACAATTAAACCTGTGTCACGATTACACTGTGCCTGATCATAATTTGCAAACAACACCGCATCACCATAGTTGGGGCGACTATTTAAATTTGCAAATAAATATTTTGTTCCTTCTTCAGTTTCAACTGCCTCGACGTATTTACCAAAATTCACTGGTTGACTAACACCGCTGGCTTTCAATCCCAATCTACCAAAGGATGCATTGGAGTTTGTGATAGAGCAGAATCCGCCGTTTTCGCATAAAACAGCAATGTCACAACAAATTGTAAACACAGAAACTAACTGAGTGTAGCCTCTGTTTAACATATGGATACCAATACCACCTTCATTGGTGTTTGTGTATGAATCACAAACCATTGAACGCAGACCAGTTACATAATTACCATCAACTCGCATACCTGTACCGGTAGTTGTAATTGAAGAACAATTTTGAATATATGGGCTGGTTATAATAGTTCCAGCAGAACCATTTGGATTATATGAGAATGCTGCTGCCGGAGCTTGATGATCTCTAAATGTAATACCTGTTACATAACACGCATTATTAACATAGAACATGTCAACCGTTGGCTGAGTCGGTCTGATTGTGGTTGTTCTTAAATTGTCACCAACTAAACCAACACGAGTTTTAATTGTTACTGGTTGTTCATATAAGAAATAGTCGCCGCTTTTAACAAAAACCGTTGTCCATGGTTGCGCTCTATTTAAAGCAACATGAATGTTTGCCAAAGCATTTGCTAAAGAATTGCCACTATTATTATCGTTGCCATTGCCAGAAACAAATATTACGTTACCTACTGGGCTATCCATATAAGAACGCAACAGTGCAACGCTCTGATTCAATGGATTTAATGTGATAACCGGATCGTTGTTTATGAATGCCGGGTTTTGTAGGTTTGTATTACCTGCGACATTTAAAGTGCCACCAACAATTAAATTTGCCTCAGCTTCAACATTTTTATTAATTGCAAATTGATTTCCTGCAAGCTCATATGCAATGCTTGCATTAGCACCGGCAATTGTAATACCTGCGCCGTCGGCTGCTGCTGCATTTACTGCACCATTTGCCAATAAAATATTTTTATCTTCAATTGTTAGCGTTGCAGTATTAATGGTAACAGAGTTGCCTTGGACTGTTAAATCGCCAGCAACAGTTAAATTATTAATTATTGCTGTGTTTGAAACAACTAAACTAGAAGTAGTTACATTAGTTGAAATTAAATCATTTAATCCACTAATGCGGCCGCCGGCACCAGCGCCAAAAGTTACATTGCCTGCAACAGTTAAATCATTTGCTGTTATATTATTTACTACAACATTGCCTGCAACAGTTAAAGCATTTGCTGATATATTATTTACAACAACATTACCGCCAGTAATTGTACCGGTCGCTATTAGATTACCAAAGAATCCTGCGTAGGTTACAACAATGTTGTTCGCAAAAAGGTAGTTAGACCCGGAAATATTTCCGTCTAATCTTATACCCGATTTGACTTTAAAATCTGCCATTATTTACCTTAATTATACTTCAGCGTACGTTGTTCCAGATAAGCGTACTGTTATTTGATCGCCGGTCATTGCTGCCTGTGCATATATTATAACATTACCAGTATTTATATTAGCAGTAAACACCGCCAATTCTTCGCCCGTTCCTGTTAATAACATTGCATATTGAGAAAATATTACGCTTGAATTGTCATGCAACAATAATATCTTACCTGCATTATATAGGTTGGCATGGTTATTGTCTGTATAACTAGCAACATTCAAGGTATAGATATATTCTGCAGTTCTATATAAATCTGCTCTAAATCTTGTTATTTCAACTGGTGCAGCTACGCCGACAGGTGTTACCACAACTGGGGCCACACCCGCATCAACAACAATTGTGTCTGCGTCTTGTCTTGAAACTCTAACTAAACCAGTACCTTTAAATGCAACCTGGTCTTGTATTAAAACATTACCATTGCTCTTAATACCTGTTAATTTTAGATTTGCGGTATAATTAACATCGGATGTTTCTGCAGACAATGAATAAATTACATTATCATATTCCGAAGGAATAGGTAAGTTGTGATATAGATAACCATCGTTAGTAAACTGCCAACGATCAATTTCTTCTTCCCAACGCAATGCAACATCTGCATTTGCACCACGATTAACAGAAATACTTGCATTTGATGTAGAAGAACCAGTAACACCCGACAACAACGTAATAATATTACTTGTTACATTTAGTGTAGAAACTGCTATTGAGTTTGCCTGTACTGTATTAAATATTGAACCGCCACCGCCAGTAATGTTACCGGATATTATTGTATCAGTAACGTCAATGTTTTGTAATATTAAACCATTAGCAAAAATCTTATTATCTACAACTAAATTACCAGTAATTCTAGTTGGTGCAATTGTATTGGCAATTAATACAACTGCAATTAAATTGCCCTGTGACGTAAAATCGCCAGAAACAACTAAGTTATTAATTAGTACATTAGCCGTCGTTAACGCAGCTATAACTCTAGTGTTGGTAAAATATAAATTGCTAGATGATTCTACTACATTTGCAGTAGTCAACATTGGTCTTACTGTAGCGTTTACTCTTTCCGTAGTAAAGTAAAGATTTTCGCTTGATTCTACTACATTTGCAGTAGTCAACATTGGTCTTACTGTAGCGTTTACTCTTTCCGTAGTAAAATATAAATTGCTAGATGATTCTACTACATTTGCAGTAGTCAACATTGGTCTTACTGTAGCGTTTACTCTTTCCGTAGTAAAATATAAATTGCCGCTGCCTTCACGTAATGCATCTGTAGTGTGGTTATTTAAAGTACTAACAGTACCAATTACATTACCAATGAATGTAGTAGCTGCAACATTTGCTAATCTAAATGTTACATTGGCAATATCAATATCGGTTAAACCAGGCTCAGACGTTAGATTATCAAATACTTTGAATATTCCATCTGTGTGATCTCTAAAGAAACCGGCATGTCTTTTTAATCCAGCTGTATTATAATGACCAATAAAACCAAGATCAAATAAATCTCCAGGATTACCATAACCCAACTGAATCATTGGGTCATTAATTACCAATGTATTGGAATAAACTGAGGTAACATTACCTAATACGTATAGATTACCCGATAATGTTAAGTTTCTAAACTGAACGCTGTCTGTTATCGCAACCGGTTGACCAATTGCAATCGTTGGATTACCATTTTGACCATCACCATCTGTAACAGTAACACCTGTACCTTGAACAATGGAAATTGCTGCAAGTGTGTTTGTTGCCCCGCCAATCTTAGCAACTATGCCGTTACTAAAATCAGAGAATAGATTTCTTCTTGCGTCTGGTCTAGTATTTGCGCCAGTACCACCGTGTGTTATTTCAACATCTGTATTACCTAAGAATGAGTTACCTGTAAAATTACCAAAATTATCAAGTATTCTAATATTGTTAATAGTAACAAGATTACTATTTAATTCAATATTGCCCGTACCTAATATCGATAATATTGCAGTAGAATTATTTGTAGCTTCATTGTCTGTATAGAATCGTAAATCGCTTCTTACATTGCTACTATTATCTCTTGTTTCAATAATACGAAGACCAGCAAACTTGCTAATTTCTCCGTCTTTCATTATACCTATGTATAAATTACTTGTTGTTGCACTGGTAAATTGTCGTACATTGCCACCAATATAACTATTAAGTTCTGTTAATGGTAATACATTACTATATAATCTATCAACAGTAACAAATTCTGTTGCAGAAACATTGGACAATTGAATTGCCGCAGCATTACCAAATTGATCTTTAACTGCCAATCCACCTGATGGACTTTCACTTATAGAAGTGTTGCCCATAAAGATTGTTTGTGCACCAATGAACAAGTCTTTCCACAACTTGGTCCGAGTACCTATACTATAAACACCTGAAATAGCAGGTATCAAATTACCATTGATAGTTAAATTTTTATTAAATCCAAAACCATCATTTGTTTGACCGTAAACTAGGCTAGCGTTCGCTCCGTTAATATAAATGCCAGAGCCTTCAGCTTGAGAAGCAGCTCCTGCGCTGACTGATAATGTTAATAATCTACTTTCTGATCTTAGATTACCAACATTAAATAGCGCAACATTACCTTGAACTGTTAAATCGCCACCTACATCTAAGTCATCTAGTGTAATATCTTTTGCATAAATTGCAGATTGAATATCATTAGTTAATCTTGTAGTAGTATAATATAGGTTGTTTGCGCCTTCTTGTAAATTATTAGTATTAAAATTACTAATAGTTAATACTAGATTGGCTACATTTGCATTTTCCGCAAATGCAGATTTTAATGCATCAGTTATGGAATCGCCTGGCACCCAATTCGAGCCATTGTATAGTAAAACTTGTCCTACATTAGCAGTACTTGTACTAACATCGGCAAAAGTATCCAAACGCATTTGTAATACGTTTGCCAATACTCTTTGATTAGTAAAGTATAAATTGTTGGTGCCTTCTGTTAAATCATTTGTTGTAAAATTAGATAAAGAACTTACTTGTGCTGCAATTTGTATACTTTGTAAAACAGTATTGGCTGTTTCCGCAAAGACTGCTCTTAATGCAACATTTGCAATATTGGCAGTCAAAGCATGGAATGCCACATTAGCAAACAATGCTAAATTGGCTAAATCTGCTCTTGTGGCAAATTGTGATGTAGCAGATGATCCAACATTACCTAGAAGGCTTGCGCTTTGAGGTATCCAATTGCCGTAACCGTCCCATGCTAAAACGGAACCCTGTACTAAAACATTCGTTTGTACCCAAACATCTAATAAAGTGTCAAGGTGTATATTTGATACATTAGCAAATACGCGTGCATCTGTATAGTAAAGATTGCCAAATTCAAATAAATTTGCTGTAGTAAAATTACCAATAGATAAAACTATATTGGATTGTTCTGCAGAATTGGCAAAATTTGATACTTCTGGCGAATAATTACCCGGGGCCCAATAACCGCCATTTGATGTATTCCATACAATAGTGTGGCCAAGGGATATTAAGGCAGGATTATTATCTGGATAAATTACGTCTCGCAAATCTTGCAAATTTGCGCTATCATTTAGGAATGATTTTACTCTTGCATTTGAATAATACTTATTGGTAAAGCCTTCAGGCAATCCATCAGTAGTATTGGCGCTCGCTGATAATGCTGTAATATTTGCAGAAATTGTACCAGCGATCCAATCAATGATAATTGTTGGGTTTGCTGCAGTAAATGCAGTTCTGGCTCTTGCGTTTGTGTAATATAGATTGCCTGTACCTTCTCTTAAATCGTCGGTGGTATTAAGAGCAAGATTTGCCGTAATAATAACATTGCCTGGCGCCCAATTAAATCCATTCCAAATTAGAGCCTGGTTGTTAGATTTTACATTTGCAACAACATCGAATAGGTCGTTAAGGCTGGCTAATTGTAAATTAGCAAATGATAGAGCATTACTAAAATATAAATTCGCACCACGCTGTACTACATTTGATGTGGTTAAAAATGGTTGTAGGGAGGCAAGAGTAACATTACTTGTTCCGCTACTACCACCTGTACCTAAATTTTGCGAAAAATCCCGTGCTCTTGTCATTATTTTCCCAGACTTTTTCTCTATTATTTATAATAATCTACATTTGGGAAAAATTTGAGTCCCTCGCCGATATTTCTTTACAAATCCCAGTCATCACCCAATCCATCTTCTTTAATCAATATATCTTTACCTTTAAAGAATTGTTTATATTCTAAGATTTTATTTTTGTAATAGTCTATATTTTCAAAAAATCTTTCATGAAATTCTATATAAATTTCATCCAACAATTCATAGGTTTTTGTTTCAATTATATCGTCTAAAACTGCAAACTCGCTTCCTTCTATGTCTAATTTTAATACTACAAAATCATCAGGTGAACAAATAAGTTTAATTCTATCCGAAAATTTTATTGCATCAACTAATATTTCTTCATTTTTATAATTAAATGGATCATCATGTCTAATATCTCGTTCTGGAGGATTTTTTAATGTATTAGACCCCAAATGAACGTAATCACCTTCAAACGAGTATGCACAATTTACTTGAATCTTTTCGTTTTTATCTGAAACCGACAAATTGTAATGTATTATTTTGTACCCTTCATTTTCAAGAGCTTTCCAGTTATCTTTAGATTTGGCAAAAACTATAGGATTAGCCTCAAAACAATGTGTTTCCCATGAACTATCCATATTAAATTTTTTAGCAAATTGTCTAAATCCTTGAAACATATGTGTTCCACAATCTAAATAAATGTTCTTTTTCTTTGGTTTAATGTTATTAGGATAATCCTTGTGCAAAAATTCTAAGCCTGTTCTAGAAACATTTCTTTCATACCAACCCTCGCCTGTGTAGACATTCAACACATTCTGAAAATATTCTTCATATAAAGGGGCGACTTTATCTAATGAATAATTTTCTCCCCACAACCTACAATTATGAGGATCTATTTTATCTATATTCTTTGCTGCAGTTACAAATTGATCAAATGTCCTGCACCTATAACCGGTTAATCCGTTAATATTATTTTCAGTAAAAGAACCCCAATCTGTTGTAATTGTAGGTGTTCCGGATAATAACATTTCAATTTGAACACCCCCAAAGGGCTCAATATACATTGAAGGAGCAAATGCCGCTTTTGCTTTAGTCATTAACTCTTTACGTTTGTCAACATCAGCATAACCAACAAATTCTACATGGGGAGGGAAATACATATCATCAGGTTTTTGCCCCGCAATCTTTAACTTTGCACCAATTTTTTCTGTAACTTGAACGGCAACATTAACGCCTTTGCCGTCATACACTCTACCAAGATACAAAAAGTAATCTTCTTTTTTCTCCGGCGCAAACTCGAAATCTTCAACATCAAAGTAATTTGGAATTACTGCATCATACCAATCAGAGTTGCAATGACCCACACCTTGCATACCATAAAAAGCATGCATAATAGCATAAGATTCAAATATTTTCCACCTTGCCCAATGTCCACCAGCATAACCAATCCCAGGTTCAACAACAATCATATCATGTTGATGAGCATCACAAATTGCTCTTACACCGCTACCCCAGAAAGGTAATATAAAATCATTTTTTTGTTTTCGTTTACCAATTTCTCTTATAGCATTTGCATAAAAAGTTTGGTAGGCATAATCATTAATGTCGAACTTAAAAAAGTTTTTTCGCCAATCATACTTGCCATAAGCAATTTTAAAATCTTCATTTGTTAAAACTGGTACGTGCTCAGTACAAATTAAATCGGAATCTTTGTGGCCATAATGTATAACAGTATGTCCCCGTTCTGTCATCATTTTACCAAATTTTACAACTTTCTGAGTATATGCACAGGCATTAAACTCTTTAGATGATACTGTATGCGGTAAACCCAAAATATGAAATCTCATAATCTATCCTATCAAAATATATTAATTATTTATATGTCAAAAACTAGGGCATGTAAGACTGATCGGTGTGTCTTTTAACGCAGTAAAATCTGAATCGAAGATTTCACTGTCTGTTGAATATGTTATATTATAGCAACCAAAACTAATAACTCTTCTGTTGTAGTTTTATCTTCTAAAGCTACAAAGCGCAATGGTAACGTATTTTTAGATTTTGTTGCAACTCCTGGAACTTTTGATACCCCTAATAGATCACCTTTGCTGCATTTACCAATAACTCTTATTAAAACTCTGCCTTTTAGTGCTACAAGCGTACCACCTTCTTGCGCACTGTTCATAATAAATCCTGGATTTTTAGACACACAACCAACAATAGAATCTGTATTTTTTGCGGTTGTTGCAGTAATTTCTTTATCGCCACCTATTGACAATAATGTGCCAATTTTATATTCTGCATCTGCTAAGTATTTTTCTGCCAAGTCAGCATATCGAGCGGAAGTTGCTGTACCGCTGAATATTGTAGCGTATAATGTTTGCGAAGGTGAATTAAAATAAAATGCCGGACCAGATGATCTTATATATGCCTGCTGGGTCTGACTACCCGCGCTTGCAACCGTAACAACATACATGTTATCCGAAACATTATTTTGTACAGAAACTCCTAGAGATGATGTGGGTGATACACCCGGTATTCCCTGAATACCCTGAATACCCTGTGGCCCCTGTGGCCCCTGTGGACCTGTAGCGCCAGGTACTGTACTGTCTGCGCCTCTTTGGCCCGTAGCACCCGTAGCGCCATGTACACCAACGTTGCCGGTTGCACCAGTTGCGCCTTTTGGACCTGTTGCACCTGT
>Ga0209442_1000632_pt1 | contig 20566 bp, 23 predicted proteins | sample LauGreSBDMM110DD_2_FD_187565 | JGI IMG/M metagenome (GOLD analysis project Ga0209442, IMG submission 187565) | Freshwater lake microbial communities from Lake Michigan, USA - Sp13.BD.MM110.DD (SPAdes) (version 2) | ecosystem: Environmental > Aquatic > Freshwater > Lake | place: Lake Michigan...
GCTTTCTTTTTCGCCCGCCTTGCACTATCTCAATGCACTTTTTGAACAGTGTGAGAGATTTAGGCACAGTATTCTTGGTGCTGATGATGCCGTGGATGTCGATGACAAAGGACCCGTGATTTGCGCGCGTGTAAGTAATAGAGCTCGGGACGCTGGAAATGACAGCGATATCGAGCTCTACTAGAAAGCCATCTGCCTTGGTGAGCGTAATGACTTTATTGGAAGGCGCGATGCACATTGGCAAGTTTGCCGCCTTGTCATCCACCTTCATGAGGTGGTCGTATTCGCTTGGGCCTCCCCACACAATCTGACCTGATTGCTCGGGCCTCCCGGAACAGTACACTTCCTCGGGCACATACGTCCGGTCAATAACATACCCAACTTGTTTACTCCATGACATTGCCTCCGTGACGAGTTCGTGGAAGTTCTCGCGCTGCTTGTCGACATTCTCTCTGAAAATCATGGTGGCGGTCTTCTCTCTTTCTTTTGCATTGCCTGTGCGCCCCATGATGATAAGTTTGTTAACAAGCGTGGGCCACAGCAACGACTTTGACTTTGCTTGCATTTGAATCATTTCATATGAGGTATCCTCCTCGCTCGTTGCGGGCAGTTTCTTCTGAGAGACGAGCCACGCGTGTAGTTTATTTTCAATGTCGCTGCTGCCCTCAAAGATTGTCAAGGACTTGAGCTGCGTCTTAACTTGTGCAATTTCAGTGCGCAGCAATCCACGGACCCCGGTCATCTTTAACGGGTGCTTTCCAAAGTCGTGAAAGCTATCGACCAATGCTATAGTTTTTATAACAGACGTGAGGTCCGAAACCCCTACAAATGACATAATAAATGAACAAAGAGGCTACTACCTATTTCGCACATAATTACCGGAAAAATAAGATGACGCGGCGCACTTCTTCAGAGTGTTTTCACGAGAACATTGCCGTAGGTTGGCCAACCATATGACGAACGCGACTCATTTACATAGCGCCAACGAATAACGCCAGTGTCGGGATTGCGCTCGTATATTTTCGGAGTCTCCATCTTCTTCTATCTCCTACTTGGCAGATTTTCTTAAGCTCGCTTTTGCAGACTTTGTTTTAGACATCTTGATACCGAGCAACGTTTTTGGCATCGTGAATCGTCAAGTCAGAAATTTGAATTGTCTTCTTGGTCTTAGACCTCTTTGACGAGGGTGCCAACGGTGGGCTTCGTCCCGTTGGAGAGCCGGGAGCCACGTTGAGAATCGGAGAGCCACGCTTTGGGCTAGGCGAGCTAGGTGAACCTGGAGCAATGTTTTTACCTCATCTTTTGGGGTGAACATCTTGGACGTGGTTCTCACACATCTGTGCACTTACTCTCCTTTTTACGATTGTAAAGGCTTCTTTTGTAAGCATTTACTTCCTCTTTGTGTTCAGCTCTGTATTTGCGCATGTACTCCCGAGTAAATGCCTTTTTCTTTTCATGAGCAATCATTAACCGTTTTATGTACTCTTGGGAAGGCTCGCCATCTTTCTCATCTTGCGGAATAGGGTCACCACCGTTATACATTCTAACAAAGATATTTGAAAAAATTGCACGATTGCCTTATATGGCTTAAAGTCAAAATGCCAAGCAAACGTCACTAAAACAAAGAAGCAGCCAACCGGCTCCGCCACCGATTGTCGGGCTTCGCCCTCTCCTCGCCCTTCGGGCTCGGCCGCGCGCTCTCAAATTTTTTCACACAAAGCATCACACAAAGCATCACTTTATGGACGTCATGGCAAAAAAGAAACCACGACAGTCATGTCTGTCGCAGCGGATCTCCACGTCTGCTTCTCCATCTTCCATGGCTATAAGAACTCACGAAAATGCATTATACTATAGATTTACTTTCTACTGTTGATTTATAGTTATAGAGTAAATGGCTACATTGGGAGACCTAATTGAAGGTATGCCGAACGATGTCAAACAGATTATTGATAAGAAAATGATGATGGATCTTAGTACGCGTGCTCAAAGTATGAGGGCTCGAACGATGCCTGTGCCTGAGCTTCACACAGCTGTGCCGGTAAAGTCTTCCAATCAATTGCAATGGCCAAGGATTAATTTTAAATTTGAAGGAGAAATGTATGTGATACAGGATAAAACAGGTGTTACTTATGACGAAGGACTTTCAATGTGGAGAATTAATCCTTTTACTAATATAGCATCATTTGCCGCTTCAACATTCACCTTATTTGTGATTGAAGAGAACCTGCCTCTGGTTCAAGCGCTTCTAACGGTTGTTCGGAGATTCTATCCATCTGCTACCCCCCAAAATATTACTGTATTCCAGTACGGGCAACCGATTACACGGATGTCCTTAATAGAATTTATGAAGAAGATAAAAACAAAAACAATTGATGGAGGTGAGAAATGTTCAAAGGTCAAGTTCGAGGGGAGAGTCTATAAATTACATAGCAACAAAGCAAAGGAGAACTACATAATTGTGAGCAAAGAGCACATCTACTTGAAAGATATAAGAAGACGTTATCGATTCTCTCATAAGTGATTTTCTTATCATTTGTATTAATGCTTATCAGTTCTGCACCAATGATTTTGAATGACGATAAATATATTCACATGCAAGTTTGTAAATCTTTGCTCTCATCTCTTCCTTCTTTTCTTCAGACGCTGAACTATCAAACTCATAAGTGTCTGTTGTTATGTCCCATTCCAATGGCTCTCCAACCGTCTTCATAAAATTGTCAACCCAGACCTTTTTAATCTGGCCTTGCTCCGTATAGGCATCCTCGACAAAGTTTGCAAAGGAGAGCTCCATATGACGAAATACATCTTCAAGAATGTCTGTCGCGTATCTTAGTTTCCACTTGCGGCCATCATATATTTCCATGAAGTTGTCCTTGCGGATGAGTTTCTTGACTGTGTGATTTTCGGGGTGGTCTTTGTCAAAATGTTTTTTGACTAAATATTCACATACACCATCGATCTTATTACGTAAGCATCTTTCCATAAATCGTGAGGATATATGCGAGATGTCCTCCTTTCCAAAGGCTTTTATTACAATGTTATTGATTGTGCCATAGTTTGTGTTATTGGTCGTTGCGGCAACAGGCTTTACATTCTCCAATTCTCGTACTTTACAGACAAGCACCTCAAAGTCCTCCACTGTAACTTCATTGCGTTTTTTACAAACTTTGACGTGTTTACCAAGATTGGAAATTGTGTTAAACTTTTGATTGCAGTGCCGGCAGCTTACTGCGTCTTTTTTTACATTTTGTTTTATACATATTTGGCTAAGGAGATCTGACTGCGAAATATCGTCGAGATGTGCTGGACATGTTCGCATTCGCTTGAGATGCCTTACATAGTTGCCTTTTGTTGTTGATACATGTCCGCATCGTTTACACATATGTTCATCCATCTTAATTTAATAATACAAATTAATAAAAGTACTTTTATTAATTCTTAAATAGATAAAAGTACTTTTATCTATTTAAGAAATATTCAAATTATATCATACTTAAAACCATTATCAGTTGTATTTCATGTGAAATGCTAGAGCAAACAAGATTTGGCGAGTAGTTTGATCAATTTTTCGGAAAAGGGGGGGGAGAGCAGCCCTTCGGGAAGCTGCCACTTATTTTTAAGAAGAGGGAGGGCGTGAGAGTGGCTACATATCTGCATGACATGAGAGTATGACACATTGCAAAAATGATGCCTAACCACGCCAACCACACTGTTCTAGTCTGTCTCCACCTCCGCCCCATCCAAATCCAGTAGCGGCATCGGATCTGCCTTTGCTAGCCACATAGCCCCAACGTAGCGAAAGCCTCGCACACGAAGCATGCGCAGATTGACGAGGTCAGCAAACGCATCGTCGTCGAACACTATGACGTCATTGCGTGGGTAGTTGAACCTTGATAGCGACTTGATCGTCAAGTACTCCAACTTGGCAAGCTTAGCAATGATTGACGGAACAATATACTCGCGCGTCCATTCTCCGTCCTCTTCGTCGCTTCCCCATTCCGAGTGTTCGACACTGTTCAGTGTGATTGTAAGGTCCGTGAGGTTTTGCATGATGCCAATACCACCGAGAGCATCCAGCTCCCATTCACCGCCAACAACGTCACAAATGACGCTCAACCTTTTCAAGTGCGGACACAATGCGTGCAAAGAGCCAAATGTCTTGTATGCCGCGTCCATGATTGCCGGCTCACTCGACCACGCTGTACCCTTAAGATCGACCTCTATCAAATCTTTGTAGTCACCACGCTCGAGTGCATTCGAAAGGTAACTCCAATCCTCATGGGAGTTAACGAACCAGATGATGTTTGATACCTTCATCCTTTGATAGCTACTGCTTTTGTCAAGCTTTACGAGTGGCTGACAGCGTCATTTTTTCGGAAGACCTTCAATATTGGGTTGCCAAGCTTTGCCGATCAACATATGCTTAAAGGAAAAATGGAGCGTGGTTCTTGGGATCCAAATAGCTCCTCACATCCGCAGCAGGTACAAAATGGCAGCAGGTCTCAGCGCTCGTCTGGCAAAGATGGTACTTGGTGGTCGCCACCTGAACGACGACTCTAAGCACTCGGAAAGTCGAATGCAAAGCGCCATCCGAAACATTATCCTCCCCCATGCATCAGCGTCCATCGAACGCATTCCAGGCTATCGGCTCGAGCATCGATCTTCTATATCACTTTATGAGTGTCAAAAACAGTTTTACAATGGATCTGGCATGACGCCCAATGAAGAAAACAAAAGGGTGTGCATGCGACCCGATGGGGGTATATTCATGGCTGTAAAAGACGACCTAGAGATTCCTCTCCTCATAATCGAAGACAAAGTGCAAGGCACAAACGATGTTCTCTTTCAGGCAGGTAAGGTGCGGCAAGCAACCGGCAATGCGATCGAGCGTGCCGCCAAAAACATACGCATGTCTGAAATGTTGTTTTCTGAGCGTGGCATCTTTCCCTACGTTGTCTTTGCTGCAGGTTGCGACTTTCATCCTAGTGAGACCATTGCGAAGCGTCTTGAGGCCATGAACTTTGGAGTGCCCAACCATGGCTTTGCGATCGATTCAGAGACAACCCCCGACGATATCAAGTCACACATTGCACGCATATTGCCCGCCATTCGCATCGCCACAGTGACTGGCAAAAGTGTGGCCTCCATCTTTGTGAAGTCTCACAAGTATGACAAAATGGTGCATGGTGCAAGCCATTGGACACCGGATGAAATGGGAGCCATATGCTGCCACATCATAGACATGGTCATTTCGGCAACGCCGGCACTTATGACGGATGTGGTCGCCGAGAAATCAGCATGAGGACCTCAATTACTTTGTTGCTACGAGCACTCATGTTCCTGGAGCCCTTGAATGTGTCATACCGCAGTTCGTGGCGCTCGGTGATGTAAGGCGCAAGGAGCTCCTCCCAATCGGATGCTCCAAGGATGCCTTCGTTGTTGTAGGACAGCAAGGCATATTTTGCTACACACAATGACAACTCAAGAAGCTCGCGCATGGCGACCTTTGCTGGTGCACGGTAATTGAACGCCGACTTGTTCCATATAGCCGGTATGCCCGAAACGGTCGATATGTGTGTAGGTTCTTGGTAAGTTGCAATAAGGTTTAACATAAAGTAGTTGCTACCGTATGGATGCTGGTTGTATGGGGGATCTAGGTAGATGAGGTCAAGTGTATCGACTTTAGATTCTACCATGTTCCGAAGGGTAGCAAGAATATCGGAGCACGTTGGCAATACCGTCAAATCTCGATTGGGTGGCCAAAGTGGCATCTCAATGCGTATCGGTGCCATGATTCGTGAAAGGGCGTTTTCCCCGGCACCACCAAAGTGGCCAATGCCATCTTTTTTGTAAAAGCCCTTAAAAACACCCGCTGTGTTTGTGTGGATACTAGCTTTGACGAGAAGGGGGGCCAAGCAATAGTCGAGAATGTCGGCCTCAACATGAGCCGCACAGTAGGCCCGCAAGGTGTCAATGATGACGGCGTTCTCTCGTGTATAAAAGCACCTTTCGCCGTGCTTGACGTCTTTCGTATCCCTTGGAGCATAGAGGCGTGCGATAAACCCGTCCTCGACAAAGGGACCTTCTGAGGCTAATGTTTGCATGCGCTCAATGTGTAACCTGACTCGATCTTCGTGATTTCGAGTCGGCGGCCTCACGAGGTAGCCCTTGGCCATTATGAAGGCATATTGTTCGAGGTCGTTTATGTAGATGTGGGATGCTTGACGTGCTAGCATGCGAGACACGACAGACGAGCCTGCAAATGCATCCATGACACGGAGACCATCATCCGAAACACCTTTTACACCAATTAGAATGGCCTCGATGTGTCTTACGAGCTTGCGCTTGTTCCCAATACATGTTAGCATAGGTTGGTTCAGGAAGGCGACATGAGCATCATCGGGTGCATTGATATTCGTCATGCTGTGCGGCTCGGTTGCTTGCAATGAAGTCGTCGACATATCCATTTTTAAGATGACATCTCTAAATCTAGTTGTGGACAACAACTCTTTTATGGGGTTTCATGAAATATCGACAAGTAATATATGAAGTCAAGATAGGTCAAAAGTGGCATCTGTACACAAAGGACAAATGCGCACCCGCAAGACGGCGTTGAATATTGAGCCTCATCGTGAAAGCCCGCCCCAACGCGATGGCAAAACATCAGGTTCGCGTCCGCCAAAGGTCGCAAAAATGAAAAGTACTAGCACTGCGTCGATATTGCCGGACGACTTGATGCAGCACATGGCGCGGGTGGGATTTGCTGCAGCACGCAAGGACACCGCCCCGTACGGCCACCTTCGCGTCGCCAACAAAAGCGTCGCCTCTGTCATAAAGAAAGCAGAGGAGGATGAGGTCATGGACATGTGCAAGAAAGCAAAGTTTAGTACCGCAAACACATTTGGAGAGGTTATTCCCAAGGTGATTATGAGCGTGAAGGTCCCGTTCAAAGGCGCATTCTACAACGCCCGATATGAATGCGAGCAAAGAACGCCTATGTTTGGGGATGTCACAGCTCCTATAGAGTTCATCACCATCTATCGTTCCTCTTTGGCCCATCCGCTCTTCAAGATGGACATCGTTCGCAATGCACACCAACCTATGGCTATTTGCCGTTATACACTGCACACTACGTCACTGGAAACAATTCCAAGCGACATTTTGCGTTTGCAAACATTTCAACCTCTTTTGTACAAGATAATTACATGCCCTGAGTTGGCCACATTCAAAAAAGACAAACTAGAAAGAGCGTTTGCAAGCGCACCCGGCATTGTATTCCGTTTGGACGAAGTACGGGTGGCAATGGTGCGCTTTGCAGAGCCTTTGAACACATGGAACGTTGCAATAGATGTTGCACCCTTGACGATTACGGGGTTGTTCGTTCAATCACTTGACGACTAGCCATTGTGTAAATGATCTCCATTATTTTTCAAAAAGGAATCTATGGATGTCCACGATCTATGTTACATGCCTAATTGTTTCGAGTTAAGCCACAACTTCCGCAGCAACCGTTCCCTTCGCCCGTTGTGTCTTGATGCGGTAGCTCCATCGGCCATTGTCAACACGAGTGATACACGGCACACTGGTGCTATTGTAATTGCGACTGATACCAACAAAGCATTCGTTTCCGTATCTCACCAGCTCCATGAGCTCCGCCAATAGGATGCGTGCTTGCTCGACCGTCCTTGGCCCTCGGCGTATGTTGTTGCGATAAATGTCGCGTCCCGCTTCAACCATCATCTCATACACTTGCATTATGCCGTGGTTCTTGGTGCGCGCAATTTCCTTCGTCACGATCTGCCGCTTAAACTCCTCCTCGTCGATTTGGTTGTTAAGATATTGTGTGCGTAGGTGCATGTTATTGTGCTCGCCTGGCCGAGCCCGTGGGCGCAAGAGCTCTATCTCAACATCTTCAATGTGCGATAGGATGCGATGCAATTGAATGATTGTGTTGGTGTCTTCGTATTGTGGTCTTGCATCGGTTTGAACATTCGGTGTAAGCCGATGTTCAAACCGATCAATATTACGTAGAAATGTTCCCAACGGCAAGGCCGAACGAAGCCAGTCATTTAGGGTTTCGACATCCACAGGCGCATCGCACAAATCTGCCAGGTTCTGGCCTTGGTTTCCACTGCCATTGCCTCGCTGGGACTGCACCCACTCATAGTAATGTGGGTTGTGAATGTTGCGTTTGTTCAGTACGTTGCCAGTGTTCCAATCGAAGGCTGTTTTGCAAGACACACAGAACATTTGGGAGCACCCTGAAATCCTGAATATGGGAACCGCACATTGGGGACACGGACGTGTACTCTTGCGAATGGCTTCGGCACTTTTGATGTTGTCCGGCTTGCATGCATGGGTGCCACCCTCTTCTTGAATCCACTCATGGCACGTCTTGCAAACACATGCAACACAAACGCCACATTTAGGAACGCCAACCTCCACACTTTTAACAAAGCCACGGCAATGCGGGGCGGGGCAAGGGCACATGATAGATGATGAAAAGGCGACAGCTTGCGTTTCTGTAGCTTGCCTCGTGTTTTCCGGGTTCCAATCCTCGGCAAACTCGGGAATCATGCGTTCCATGTTTAGTGCCCTATCAATTCGCTCGATCACAACTTGGTTTCCGTGGATCGTTCCACTAAGACCACGCACCTGAAGCATGAGCTCATTCAAACGCGATTGTAGTTCCTTGTTGGTCGTCGCCAAGGTGCGTGCGTGCTGATATGCTCGAACCACAGGCATGGTTCCGGGCAAGAGTGCACGCTCCAAGTCAAACAATGTGTTTTGACGATGCGCTTTGAGCTCGGTATTAATAAAGGTCGCTGGCAAGACGGTGACTAAAAAGTCGCGCATCCATGGACGCCGACAGTGCATGCACTGGGGATCCGTTTGCGATAACAAAAACTGGCGCACACAAGCCCTACATGCATTTCCGAGGCAGTAATTGCACTCGACATTCTTGCGCAATGTCTTGTTGAAGTCATTGCAACATATAGGGCATGTAGTGGGACTAGGCTGTCCCGGATTTGCAGCCCTTGCAGATGCCGACGTAGATGCATGCATTATACTCATTAGCTATAAGATACATATTGCATAGACACGCTGCCTCTTAAATGAAAAGCAAGTGACCACTCATTTGGGGTCATAAGAGCATGACAAACAGGTTTGTTAAATCACGTTTTGCGTGAAAGTCTTGAGATTGCCGATTAGTTTGCCCACCCCGATTCGACCACTTTTACATCCATTACATGTAAAGTAGACCGGCACTATGGTGCGCACCATCACCGTCAAGCCTTACATGCCGTTCGAGGAGTTCAAGACAGCGCACACAAGTGCTGCCTTTACAGCCAACCACTTCACAGAAATCGCACAAGAAGATTGCGATGTCTATGGACTAGAGGACGGCAAGCGCTTCTTGCTCGTCAAGTTCCGCAAGGGTGTCTTCGGCCCCGATCTCCTTCAACTTTCGCGTGATTGTTTTGAGAAGGCCGCCATGAAAGCACGTTCCTATCGCAAAGGTGCTGTAGATAAGGGCATTGTTGACCTTGCCGACAAGAAGCTTCAAAACACACACACGCTCCTTGCGGGCTATTGGGACCGCCGCGACGTGTCGACCACCATGCTTCTCAAAAATAACGGTATGACGAAAAGTGCCTTTGGCCCTGATGGCTTCCCGTGGACAGTGTGTCGCTTAACCACATTCACACGTGATAAGAAGGAACTTTGGGAACAAGGACAACCTTGGCTACAGGCAATCGCCGCCGCCCATAAAGCCCTTGCACCGAAAGAGTATGCCCTTCAACTTGCCGCCGCCAAGCGCGTCATGCCGGAGTTCCGCATCCACGGAACTGCCTTTACGACTGTTACGGTCAATCACAATTGGCAAACAAACACACACACCGACAGCGGAGACTTTGAGGATGGCCTCGGCAATCTCTCGGTAAGCGGCAACGAGAATTGGACGGGCGGCTACCTCGGGTTCCCTCGTTTCCGTGTTGCCTTGAACATGAGACCAGGCGACTTTTGTGTCATGAGAGTCCACGAGTTTCATTGCAACACCCCCATCAAGAAAACGGCTCCGGATGGCACGCGCCTGTCATTTGTGCTCTACTTGCGTGAGAACATGCCATTGTGTAAGCGCACAATTGAGGTGCATGCGCAAGGACAAAAACAAGCCAAAAACACAGATGATCCCGTGATCTTGGGCCTCATTCAGGGCGGTTGTGGATGCCAGCACGCATGAATGGCCAGCATGAGCAACCACAGCGTACAAGTACCTTACTTTTTGCCACATTGACAATATCTATGTCACTCGAATTGCCATCCACGCAGACTTCCTCTTCATAGACAAGATTGAACCGAAATGTGTCCATGGCCGCCCTTGCATCCAACATTTGACGTGCCAACACCTTTGCCTGGTCCGATGTAAGAGTAAGTTCATGGGCATCATCGTCGGGCTCCATGCCATCATGCCGAACTACTTTTGGTAGGTAGTCTCGGAACCGACTACACTTTGTTGTTACGTCTTGCGTAACAAACTCAACTTCATAAGATGGCTGCGTTGTGTCTTATGTTTACTAAAAATAGCGACCTCATCCCATGATATAAGTTCAGACTACTTTCGCGCAAGTATACAATGCCGCAAATCTCCCGATGATGTAAGACATGTTTTTCGACGACGACCCCCTCGCTATACACCGGTGCTCCGCAAAGCGCTCATGTGGTTCGCAGGGGGCAATAAGTTGCTTGGTAACACTTTAAACATTTAATGTCACTTAGTAATGTAAACAAACAATGCCAAAACAGACAAAAAGGAAGGGTTCGACGCCGTCCCCGAACGCCGCATCGGCATCGCTATCCTTTGACAAATGGCTTCCCACCCCTGCTCCTTCGCCGGCATCCTCTTCTAGTTCAACACGTTCACGGCCTACAAAAAAGCCTAAAAATACGACTACGAGGTCGACAACGGGCCACATGCCAACCTCAAGCCCATCAATCAATATAAGCGCCCCCGCAACACATTCTCCCTCGAGAAGCGCCCCCTCAACAAGTGCCGCGCCGATAACAGACGCTCAGTTTGCAAATGTGATTAGTACCATGCCATTCGCCGTGCAACGCCGGATTATTGAGGGATTGGATTGCGAAACGCTACGCCGTTTACACAGCACAACAAATCCGGATGTTGCAGGTGCGTTTCGTACATTTTTGCACAACATCATCACGAATCGATGCCCCCCTGTTGTGCCAAACGCCCCTACGAAGCCTCGCCGTCGTTAACGGTTTGTCTTTTTTACCCCAAAAATGGACCTTACTCATGTCTATTTGTGCAAGTGCAACGAGTTCAAGTCGCAATCAGCTTGATAACCGAATTAAATGACATCTTCATCAGGATTCACCAACCGGGGTGCGCGATGGGATGCCGATCAAGACACATGGCTTTGGCTAAAGGCTCCGCTCATGCCCATGTCAAAGCTGGCCACTTCGATGGAGCGCACACCGTGGGCCATACGTATGCGCCTGCTGCGTCTGGCCTTTGAGCATGTCCAGTCCGGCGATGCGACGCTCGAGAGTGCTGCTGTCCATATTGGTATGACTGTCGGCGATCTACACGAGTATGAGGTGCAAATTGCCGACAAAGCGGCTGCAGCGGCAGCATACTATGCCGTTGTGGGCGGGGCGCTCCCGTCAGCCATATTGCGTAGTTGGCCCGAGTGCCAACGTCACATGATCCAGGCGAAAGGCCCCGGCGGCTTGAAGGCAAGTTACAAAAAGTGCAGGAGTGAGGCGGAGGCACAAGCCTTCATTGATTCTAGTGCTATGCCGGTCACGGACCTGGTCGAGCCCGCCGAGCATGTGGATGCCAACACGATCACCCTAACTGAAAGCCAGTTGGTCGCCATGGATGCCATCAAGACCGGTGCGTCGCTCTGCATCACAGGTGCTGCAGGTACAGGAAAGAGCACGCTCCTCAAGCAAGTATGCCTATGGGCACGGGGTGCCAATTTAACATTCGATGTTACAGCCATGACGGGCTGTGCGGCCTTGCTGATCCGCGGTCGTACATTGCATAGCTTCCTTGGTGTCGGCTTGGCCAAGGGCACGGCCGAAGAGTTGGCGGCCTATGCGAAGAAGCTCAAGAACCTGATCGCAAAGCTCTGCAAGATTGAGTTGCTCTTCATTGACGAGATCAGCATGTGTTCGGCCGAGTTTCTCGACAAGATCTCGAAGTACCTCCAAATCGTGAGGTCCAATTCGGCGCCCTTTGGCGGTGTCCAGATGGTCTTCATGGGCGACTTCATGCAGCTTCCACCGGTCATCAAGAAAGGAGACGCAAATGTTGCAGTCTTTGCCTTTGAATCGGCCGAGTGGCGCCGGCTCGCACCACGCATCATCGTACTGACGCAAGTTATGCGACAAGCCAACGATCTCGAGTTTGCTGTGATGCTGGAGCGTTTGCGTTGGGGCAATTGCACACCCGAGGATCTCGAGACGCTGATCGCTTGCAAGGACCGTGACTTTGGCGATGTGAGGCCCACTATTCTGTTCTCCATCAATCGAGACGTCGAGCGTGTGAACACAAACTCGTTCATGGCGCTGTTAAAAAATACGGGCAACCCACCTATCGCCCTCAAGACGGAGTATGGCGGCAACAAGGAAGCTGCGCAACGTTGGGCTCGATCATGCGAGATCCCCGACGAGGTTGTTGTGGCCGTGGGTGCTCAAGTCGTTGTGACTGCCAATATGGACGTAGATAGTGGCATTGTTAACGGCACGCGGGCGATCGTGCATGCTTGGAATGAGGGCACCAAGATCTGCACGATTCGCCTGATTAACGGCCGTCTTTACAAGGTAGGTTTGTGGAAGCCACCAAATGAGTTGTTTGGGGAGGTGCCCAAAGTGTTGTGGTATCCGATCAAGCTTGCATATGCCTTGAGCGTCCACAAGGCCCAAGGCATGACCCTGGACGCGGCTGAGCTAGACCTAGGCTCAAGCATTTTCGAGTTTGGCCAAGCCTACACTGCACTTTCCCGAGTGCGCTCTCTGCAAGATGTGTGCATCATGGACGTGAGCGCGGCGAGCTTCAAAAGCCACCCTAAGGTCAAAGCGTTTTATGCAAGCGCTGCTTAATGCAAATGCTTGAGATATTTTTGCAACGCCCCCTATGATTATTATGTGCAATCTATGACCAACAGAAACAATGGAATTATCGTATCGTATGTTCTTTGTAACAGCCGTCATTCATATTGCACTGCAATGCCTTGAACCCAAAACACGCCCTAAGACGGATATCAGTTACACGAATCACACATTTACACAAAGGGGCCGCGAGTAGCCTAAACTAGTATCATGAACATCGTCAAGCTATGCCCCACGACCACTCCGATGAGTGCAAAGATGACGTTCCACAAGAAGGACACGCGGATCTGATTGACGTCTGGCCCAATGGGATGCGCCAGATGGTTGGGAAATGTCGAGAGAATGCCGGCAGGGTGGCTGCACACCGGGCATGTAGGACACGACGGGCGGTTTTGGACGCGCGTCTGTTCCCGAATCCACTCCAGCATGCACGATGCATGGTATACATGGCCGCACACGTTGGACAACAACATCTCGTTCCCAGCATTGCCTACGTCCCCGCCAATGAACGCATTCTCCGGGTCGTCCTCGCATTTTTCCTTCTCAAGGGTCTCCATGCAGATCGGGCACACGCACCGATCATGGGAATCGCGACTGAAGAAAAGCGGCATGTTGGTTTAGGGGTATGGGTTGTATAGAATGGTTTGGATAAGTTGAGTCTCAAATCACCACTCTGCTAAGGCCTCGATTTTTGGGTTCATGACGACTCACGTGTTTGTTGACGTCATCCGAGTTGGCGATGGCGTTCTTGTGTTGTTCGACATATGTACCATACCGCCTGACTACTACTCAAAACACTGCTACCTATGTTGCGGTTTGCATGACTCATCAAGACTTCATACGAATACACAATCACGCCTATATACTTGCCATACTTGCATGTTTACAAATTGGCATGTTGCAAGTGAATGGGTTCCTTACTTTGTCTCATTACAAACACATTCATGACCGCATCGCCATGTCCGTCAAATGACCGCATTGGTGTCCATTGTAAAGAGCAAGGCCCCGTTACGATGGCAGCATAGCCAGGGCTTAATTCTTTTTGCATATTTTGACCAACCAACATGCCACCATCGACATTGTCCCTTGATAGGCATAGGATCCCAATCGGCTTAGGCATGTCTAAGGCCGCCGTTGCGAACCCTGGCTTCGTGGACAATTGCAGACATTCGAGGTCAAAATCCAAGTGTGTGCATGTATTGTTAGCGAAGTGTTGGCCGACGCACCACGACGCCCATGATGTAGCTGGTATTGGAAGAAGGACGCGTTGCCCATTGGCATGCATTTGGAAGGCCCCGACCCTTCGATCGATGTGCAAGTTAAAAGTCTGAAGGTGCAATAGCGGCCTTACAAACATCTGAACACGTGCCTCGTGAACATTAACAATGTGCCTGACGTCATAGATGCTAACACATGGATGTCGCGACAAAAGCATGTAGCTTACCTTATGTATGAAGTGCAAAAATAAGTGTGATGATGCTTCCCACCCTGATAGGATTCCTATTTACGTCTGTGTAGTTGCATCATACATATCTACACATGCATTGATCTTTGCCCATGCCGAGTCTTTTAGATACTCATCAATGCATGTGTTCATCCATGCATCGTCAAACTTCGGCTCAACGACAGCATCTAGAGCACCATGATTCACAAGGGCGCTTTGGATGGCCCGATGAGTCCGCCGCAAGATGGAGGGCGGGTCGTTAAAGGCCGTGAAATTGTTCAGCACATCTGGGATAAGGAGAACACCCATGCACACAACAGCCGCAGTGCTTTCGGATGACACGACATTGCCGATGCTTTCAATGAACTCCCAGAAGTCAGGGCTTTCACGGAGCACCTCTGTAATGGTTTGCACTACATCGGAGTGGACGTCATTCAGCATCATGCCATCCCACGTGAGATTATCTACAGACGGTATGGACGAAACATCAAGAGAAGCGAATTGCATTTTGCGTTGAACGACGAAGCGGTTGCCCAATCGCACAATCTCGTAGACATCAACCGTGGTTGGTGCCATGGTATTCCTTGTTTCCTCTTTGTTGACGATTGTGAACATAACGCACCCCTCCTTTTTTTCAGCATCTCTTATTGTGTACTTGCTTCTTGGGCATTCATCATAGCCCAATTTTTTTGCATAACCCGATACATTTGATTGCAATGGATAAGGTGCGATGGATTGATTCTTTCATTACTTACATCCTGGGAAAACGATACCGCCTCTCACATGTTGTGCCGTCGACATCAAGAAATCACGTGATTCATTAAGCACGCGGATCATTTTGGCAGCAGCATCTTTTTCGGCTTGCTTCTTGGTGGTCCCCATGCCCATGCATGGATGTGGTGACGATGCAACAAAGACTTTAACTTGGAAACCTTCATAACCAACTATGGAATGCTCCATGGTCACGTCAACATACATAGGAAGTCCAAGGCCACTTTTTTGCGTTCGTTCTTGCAACATCGTCTTCGCATCTATGGGGACCGCACAACTACATGAATTCTCAAAATGCGACGACCATAAGTTCATAATCCACGCATGAATTAAATCATAATTTTTGTCGCTATCCAAAAATATAGCTCCAATCACACCCTTGATGTTTCCTGTCACTCTTAAACTTTTTGCAATAACACTACAAATCTCTCTAGACACGAGATGTGCATGCCATCGATACAAATCCCTCTCAAATGCATTCATATTGTGCTCAAAAAGTCCAACAGAAATGACGGTATTCAAAAGAGTGTTGCCAATGTAATCGAGGCGGACATTGGGAATCAGCTGCATTGCTTCGATATTTTTGAAGCAGTAACCCCCACATGGATTCATTACTGCCATTTAAGTAAAAACAAGTTTAAACCTGATAATTCAGAGGAAAGAGGGGGTTTGGGAAAGGTAAACTTATTGTTATAAGCTTATCTCTTACATCCTTAAATGGAATTTAGACCCTTTCAAGAATTAAGTGCAACAAAGTAACCATTGAAAACACATTCGCTTCCGCTTAAGGATGTAAGTGTGATATCCTTGCTATATCTATATATCGTTAAAGATAGATCTTTAACGATGGAGGACTACCTACGCCGTCACGGCCCCAGTGCGAGTCCCTTTACCCTTGCAGGCCAAATACTCCCCGGGCTCATTGTGTCATGTTATGATGGCGATACGTTGACAATAGTGTTGCCCGTTTTTGGCCATTGCTACCGCTTTACAGTTCGCATCGACGGCATCGACACGCCTGAGATAAAGAGCAAGGATCCCGAAAACAAGCTGCGGGCTATTCGCGCCCGCAACCGTTTGCTACAGCTTGCAGGTGTAACGATCGACCTTGATGCAGCACTTACCAAGAAAGATGTCGGTGAACTGTTAAACAAAGCCCAACCCATCGTCGAAGTGGAGTGCAAGGGATTTGACAAGTATGGCCGCCTTTTGTCTACGCTACGCATGGGACCGACGTGCCCTTCGTTCGGCGATGTTCTAATTGCTGAGAAGTTGGGCTATGTGTATGGCGGTGCCACCAAGCTCACGGAGACCGAGCAGGTCGATGCACTTGATGGTTGACGCGCCTAAAAGACTTACTTACGGTAGAGTAAGTGGCGAAACAGGAAGCAGCTATGCAAACCTTGGACAACCAGTCGCTCGAGAACATCGTCAAACGCCTGTCTGTGCGATCAGGTCGCACTTTACGTGCCGTCATGTCAACAAATGTCACTTTACGTCCAAGCACACACTCGACGTTAAAGATGCAAAAAGAAGCAGTTCTTGTGCACGTCAAGGCTTTTGTGGATGCATTTGTTCACCATTTGGGCGTAATTGCCGAGATCAGACGGCCCTCAACCTCGGCTACACTTAAAAACACCGTGGTATCCAACGACACGATCGTGCTTCGATTTCCCAATCAGAACGTCACCTTGCGACTCCACAACGGCTCTTTACAAATGCAAGTGTGGGCTATAGACATAATGTCCATGGTGCCTGCGATTCATGTGGCGCCCGGCAACTTGCTCAAAAAGCTGAAAGAACGCAAGGACCTGCATCTATGTGAGAGCATCACGGTGCGCTCGTACACATCGTTGGCTCGCAATGTTGGAAGTTCGGAATCAGAGGTGCAGTTCGTTGAAGCATGGCACACTGAGGGGGAGCACGTCCCGGCGCGTCTCAGCACGGACGCGACCTTTAAGGCCTACTTGGCGTCTTTGAGAACATTGCAAAAAGCAAGCAAGGATTGGGTCAAGTTGACCGCACGAGTGTAAGATTTTCTTTTTTCTTTTTGTGAATGAGCCGATGCCCCACTGTCTCACAAACAGACACGCATGCCACTAAAGGCACGATCAGAATGCGTACTGGAAAACACATCATGCTGCAACAGCAACCCATGCAGTCGTCATTCTTCGTACTATCGGGTTGGGAAACGGCCATTGGGCCGATGGTCAAGTGCGCCGCTTCCCTAACATACATGATGCGAGGAAGACCACGTTCATCAGAGAAGCACGGCATGTTGTTTGCGCAACTACTATGCAGGCCGATTGCGTCATTTTTTGGCATTGGGAAACGAGTCAAGGGCCTCAAGGGCACCCGCAATGCTCCGAGCGAGTCTCTCTACTAGGGTCACTGTAACCCCATTGCCCGCTTGCTTGTAAAGATGGTTGTGTGCAAGCTTCGGTGGGAAGACGTAGCTATCTGGAAAACCCTGGAGCCGAAAACACTCGCGGGGGCACAGGCGACGGTAATGCAAACCATCAAAGAAGACGGGCACCGCATGGCCGCCGCGTCCCATGCCAGCAAGCAACGTTTGCGTCACACCCACGCGTTTCTTCCGGATTTGCGTGCACGTCCACAATGTGTAAAACTGGTAGGGTACCTTCATGTTCTCGACAAGTGTCGGGTACGCCTTGTCATCCGGGCCATAGTAGTAGCGTGGCACAACCGACTCGGGGGGCTCAAGGAACGTCTCGATGGCTTTGTGCTCGCCGGCGGGGACGAGGTCAGGGAAGCGAAAGTGATCGAAAAATGCGGGGTTGAGGGCGCACACTACGAAGATACGCTCACGGTGCTGGGGGATCGGGGTGTGGGCCGCCGTATCTAGGATGCGGTAGTCCACAAAGTAACCCCGATGCCGCAACATCGCCAACATGGTCTCAAACACGGTGCCTCTTTCAATGTGCAAGAGGCCCTTGACGTTTTCGAATAGCATGACACGCGGCTTCTTGGCATCCACCACACGCATGAGCTCAAAGAAGAGGGTGCCCCGGGAGTCCTCGATGCCCTTGCGCTGGCCGATCGTCGAGAAGGGCTGGCACGGGAAGCCGCCGACCATGATATCAAAGTCCGGTATGTGCTCAGGGTAGTCTGCAATGTCGCGTATGTCGGTGCGGCTCAAGTGCGGCTTTTGGAAGTTGGTGTCGTAGGTGATCTTGCATTGAGCATCAATGTCGTTGGCAAAAACCGTTTTGAAAGAGGGATGTGCGGCCTCGAAGGCGAGCCGGAAGCCACCGATGCCGGCGAAGAACTCGCCGATGCGCCATACATGGGTAGCGGGTACTGCTTCCATCTTTCGAAAAGGTTGTGTGCTATCGAGAAGGGGCGCAAAAAAGAGTTTGGTGGGGAACGCATATGCTCCATATTACAGGCGTGTATAAGTAAAGTAAAACATGTGCAATGCAACAAACTGCATCAAGTCTCCATGCGATCTTCCTTCCGTCCCACAAAGTACTCGCTGAAGTCCTCCGTCATGCGGCGGCCGGCCTCCGTGAGTTGCAAGATGCCGCATCTTGGGTTGCGCTGCAAATCCTTACTCGGCTGATACGCATTGCTCGCCAAGATTGCCCAGCGTTCTTTGTACTTGCGATCGGCTAAGCGGCCGTGCCAGTGATGTAGGACCGTGCCATTCACACAACCGATGGTGATCTTGGCGGCCTCACATCGCTCTTGGAAGGCCTGAACGCGCAGGGCATACTCAGGGTGCAAGTTGCCCGGGCACGACCCTTTGGCCTTGCCGATCCAGGCCAAGGCCATGTGGCGGTCGCCGCTGCCAAGGATGGCCCAATCGATCAGGCCACCCATGCCATCAAAGGCCGCTCGGGTACATGCCCACGCGAAGCCACAGTGCCAGTCGGTGTACTTGCCGTTGGGGTTGAGGGCCTCGTTGCCCGCCAAGTATTGATAGGCAAAGCCTTTGTCGGTCTTAAAGACCTCGCCCGTCGGGCCAAGGTGCACACAAGTTTGAAACATTTGTGCTACCGGATGGGTGTGCAATACTGCAATAGTTTCACGGACCCAATGGCTATGGACAAAAGTTAGGTCCGCATCGACCCATGCCATATAGCGCCACCCACTAGGTAAATTGCGCACTGCAATATTAATTAAGTTTTCCTTGATCCAAATGCGATCTGTGGTAATGCAACGAAAATGTGAAGTGGCCCCCGGGAGAGGATTCGGAAGATCATAAGCACTGCCCTGCTCTGCAGCCTCGACTACAATCAGCGCAACTCCGGGAGAGTTGCCATAGCGTGCAACAAACTCGAGAAAGAGCTGGCGCCTGCGGTGGTACTTGCAATAATTAAAGTAAGGGAGAATGACATAAAGTGTAGATGATGTGTCTTGGACAGATGATGCCGGCGAGAGACCCGTGGGAGTAGTTGGCGGGCTTGGAGCACTCTTTGCGGCGACAACATACTTCTTAATGCATGGTGCTTTTGTAAGGCATAGCTTGTGCATGGTGGTGCCCAACCAGTTTAGGCTATTCGTGTTCCCGGGCATCTTTGTTGATGTGCGAGAGTTCTTTTATGCAAGTTTTCGTGCATACGAACTTAAGCAATGGGGCTGAATAATACATATTTGCACATAAAAATAAACACATACGCAAGAACATCGTTCATGCCTTCAAGGGACTCATGAAACGAAGTGTGATTCCGTAACCGGCTGTTAGCGCGGTAATCCACCCCACCCCCCAAGCCGTGTCGCGCAACGCAATAGCCGCATCCCAACCCTTAAATGTTACAAAATTGGTGCCGTTGAATACACCGTAGATGAGGAAGGCGACGAGGAAGGCCGTGGGCAGATAGGCACGGGCTCCTTGCTTGCTTGCTATTGCACGTTCCACGACAGGTGCGATCAAGAACCACCAGCCTAATCCCATGAGAGCATAGGTGGCAATAGCGACCACGAGAGACCCTGGCTTCATGACGATATTGCTTCCTTGGATCTTTGCGACCACACGGTTGTATGCGGGAAGCGATGTCCGTACGTATAGGATGTCAATTGCAAGGTAAATGGCGACAAATAGATTGCGTAATTGGTTCAATTTGCCGTTCATTCTACTTACGTTTTTGAATTACTTTATTGATTTGAACATGCAATTTAGCCTTATTGTAAGCAGATGGGATGCGGCCGCCGGCGGCGGGGGCGGGGGAGGGCGACCGGAGCGGC
>Ga0209442_1000635_pt1 | contig 20502 bp, 18 predicted proteins | sample LauGreSBDMM110DD_2_FD_187565 | JGI IMG/M metagenome (GOLD analysis project Ga0209442, IMG submission 187565) | Freshwater lake microbial communities from Lake Michigan, USA - Sp13.BD.MM110.DD (SPAdes) (version 2) | ecosystem: Environmental > Aquatic > Freshwater > Lake | place: Lake Michigan...
AAGTGCGCGACAGAATGCTCAGCGTGGTCTCGCACATCGAAGTGATTTCTGCAGATGGTGGCGCCTTAGAAGATGTGAGCGGTACGCTTCAGCAAGTTCGCGCCAATCCCAACGTCATTGGCGCTGCCCCCTTCATTTCAGCGCAGGCCTTGTTGGCCCGGGGCGAGGACATGAAGGGCGTTTTGGTGCGAGGCATTGAGCCTGCGCTAGAACCTGGCGTGGTTGATTTGTCTGTGGACTCACAGCTCAAAAATTCAGGCGTGCCCGGTATCAATGCACTGGTCCCTGGTGAGTTTGGGGTGGTACTTGGAATTGATTTGGCCAGGCAATTAGGCCTTCGAATCGGTGACCCCGTGACGCTGATCGCACCCAATGGCCAAGTCACACCGGCCGGTGTGTTGCCCCGTCTCAAACAGATGCAGGTTGTGGGTGTGTTCAACTCTGGCCACTACGAATATGACGCTGCCTTGGTCATGATGCATGTGGCGGATGCCGGCAAAATTTTTCGCATCGAGGGACCCACCGGCATTCGCTTAAAAATCAAAAATTTGCATGAGGCGCGCTCTGTTGCGCGCGAGCTTGCGCCTGCATTGCCCATGGGCATGGCTTTGCGCGATTGGACGCAGCAAAACAGAACCTGGTTTGCGGCCGTGCAAGTGGAAAAGCGCATGATGTTCATCATCCTGACGCTCATTGTGGCCGTGGCCGCTTTCAACTTGGTGTCAACTTTGGTCATGAACGTCACCGACAAACGCGCTGACATTGCCATCTTGCGAACACTGGGTGCCAGTCCAAAAAGCATCATGGGTATTTTCATGGTTCAAGGCGCCATGGTGGGCATCATGGGAACCTTGGGCGGCTTGCTTTTGGGTCTGCTGATTGCTTTCAACATCGATGTCATCGTGCCGGCCTTGGAAGCCATCTTTCAAGCCAGCTTCTTGCCCAAAGACATCTACCTGATTAGCCGCATGCCCAGCGATCCTCAAATGTCAGACATCTTGCCTGTTGTGCTTATTTCATTGGCCTTGTCATTTGTGGCAACGCTCTATCCCAGTTGGCATGCCAGCCAAGTGAACCCAGCTGAGGCTTTGCGTTATGAGTAATGTGGCCCATCCGCCGGTGCTGGAAGTGCGCGGTTTAAGCAAGCGCTTTGACGAGGGCGGCTTGAGCGTGTCTGTCTTGCAGGGTGTCGACCTCACAGTGCAAGCTGGCGAGACGGTGGCCATTGTGGGTGCTTCAGGCTCGGGCAAAAGCACCCTCATGCATTTGATGGGCGGACTAGACTCGCCCACCCAAGGGCAAGTCTTGTTGCAGGGTCAAGATTGGTCTGGTTTCAATGCCTCAGAGCAAGGCTCAAGGCGCAACAAGTTGCTGGGTTTTGTCTATCAATTTCACCATTTGCTGCCTGAATTTACCGCCCAAGAAAATGTGGCCATGCCACTTTGGATTCGCCGTGAGTCGAAAGAGGCTGCCAACGCCAAGGCCTTAGAAAGATTGGTGCAAGTGGGTCTTGAAAATCGTGCGTTACACAGGCCCGCCGAACTCTCGGGCGGTGAACGCCAACGGGTGGCCATTGCGCGCGCCATGGTCACGCAACCGGCGTGCGTATTGGCCGACGAACCCACAGGCAACCTAGACCGAGCCACCGCAGAAAGCGTGTTTAATTTGATGTTAAGCACTGCAGAAAAACAGGGCACCGCGTTTGTGGTTGTCACACACGACCCTCAACTTGCCGCGCGCTGTAGTCGCGTGCTTCGATTAGACAAAGGCGTCCTGCAATCATGAGCATGCGCTGGATTGACAGCCATTGCCATTTAGATGCACCTGAGTTTGATTTAGACCGCACTGAGGTTCTACAAAAAGCTCAATCTCAGGGCGTGGCTTGGTGCGTCATGCCAGCCGTTCAAGCCAAAGACTTTTTGCCGCTGCAAAAACTGGCGCAAGAACTTCACCAGCCCTATGCTTTGGGCATTCACCCGTTGTTTGTGCCGCAGGCTCAAGAACAAGACCTGACATTTTTGGCTCAGTGCATTGAGAGTGCGCTGGCGCAAGATGCCAATGGGCAAAGGACAGACCCAAGCTTGGTAGCCTTAGGGGAAATTGGTTTGGACTTTTTTGTGCCGGCTTTGTGTGAACCCGCCATGCGCAAGAAGCAAGAATTTTTCTACCATGCCCAATTAAAAATTGCACAAAAGTTCAAGTTGCCCGTGATTGTGCATGTGCGCAAATCGGCAGATGAGTTGTTGAAGGGACTCAGACGCTTTGCTGTGCAGGGCGGTATTGCGCACGCCTTCAATGGCAGTTTTCAGCAAGCCAACACATTCATTGAGATGGGGTTTGCGTTGGGCTTTGGCGGTGCACTGACCTTCGAGCGTGCCTTGCAATTAAGGCGTTTGGCCACAGAGTTGCCCCTTTCTGCTTTGGTCTTAGAAACAGATGCACCCGATATACCGCCGCACTGGATTTACAAAACACAAACTGAACGACAATCAAGCCAAGCGCTACCCAGTCAAGCGCGCAATGAGCCCGCTCAGTTGCCGCGCATAGGTGCTGTATTGGCTGCATTGCGAGGTGTTTCTGCATCCGACATTGCCCATGCAACGCTTGTCAATGCAAAGCGTGTTTTGCCACAACTTCAATTTTTCGAAACCCTATGAGAAAACCTTCAAGCAAAGCCCTTGAGCTTCCCGAAGTGAACTTCTCCGAAGATGGCGAGTCACGCTATTTGCATTTGGGCACGCCTTGGATTCAGGGTTCGATGAAGATCAAAGAGCCATTCGATTTGGACCTTGAATACATTCAGCGAATGATGGTGGGCTTGCTGTTCTTAAAGAGCGCCTCGGTGGCTGGGCGTCACGCCATGCAGTTGGGTTTGGGCGCCGCCAGCCTCACCAAGTTTTGTTACAAGAAGCTTCGCTGGACGTGCACGGCCATTGAACTCAACCCGGGTGTCTTGCATGCATGCAGGGGCTGGTTCAAGTTGCCAGAAGACGGTCCTCGCATGCGGGTGATCATTGCCGATGCGGCTTTAGAAATTCAAAGTCAAGAGTGGTTGGGAACTGTCGACATTTTGCATGTCGATTTGTATGATCATGAAGCTGCAGCGCCAGTACTCGACGATGTTGCGTTTTACAAAAATTGCCGAGCGCTGTTAAGCGATGAAGGCACCATGTCGGTTAATTTGTTTGGTCGCACATCGAGCTACGAAAAGAGCTTGGCCAAAATGGCTGAAGCCTTTGGTGAAGATGCCTTATGGGCTTTTAAGCCCACCCGAGAGGGCAACACTGTGGTCATGGCCCAACGCGTAGCAAGCCGTCCCAAAAGAGATCAATTGCTTTTACAAGCAGATGCCATAGAGAATAGATTTGGCCTGCCAGCCACGAAATGGTTAAAGGTTTTCAAGCCTCTGCTGACGTAATTTAGGGCTCAAATGGCTAAAAACTTAGGGTAAACCCAAAAGCTTGCATTGTTTTCTCACAACGGATAGGTGAAACCCACATTCAAAAGGGGTGTGTTTGGGCACAAAATCCGCCATCCCAAACTTTTTGGAGGAGCGTTCCTGTGAAAATCAAAAGTCAAAAAGACTTTTACTCCGGACTTTTGTACACCTTGGTTGGTGCTGCATTTGCTTACGGAGCTACAAGCTACAACATCGGAACTGGTGCCCGCATGGGCCCTGGTTATTTCCCACTTTTGTTGGGCTCTATATTGGCTGTCATTGGCGCCATCATCTTGTTCAAATCCTTGGTGGTTGAAACACCCACGGGCGATGAAGTTGGCTCATGGGCTTGGAAGCCTTTGTTTTTCATCATTGCAGGCAACTTGCTGTTTGGTATTTTGTTGGGCGGCTTGCCCAGCATCAAATTTCCGGCTATGGGCCTCATCGTTGCCATTTACGGAACCACCTTGATTGTTAGCATGGCTGGTGACACATTCAAAATTAAAGAAGTCTTGATTTTGGCAACAATCTTGTCTGTCATGAGCTACCTTGCCTTCATCTTGCTGCTCAAATTGCAGTTCCCTGTTTGGCCTACTTTCATTTCAGGTTAAGGAGTATTCCAAATGGATTTGATCAATAACTTGTCATTGGGTTTTGGTGTTGCTTTCACCTTCCAAAACTTAGCGTACGCCTTCATTGGTTGTTTGCTGGGTACGCTCATTGGTGTGTTGCCAGGCATTGGCCCGGTGGCCACCATTGCCATGTTGCTCCCCGCCACATATGCACTGCCTCCCATTGCAGCCCTCATCATGTTGGCCGGTATTTACTACGGCGCCCAATACGGTGGTTCCACGACTGCTATTTTGGTTAACTTACCGGGTGAGTCTTCCTCGGTTGTGACCGTCATTGACGGCTACCAAATGGCCCGAAAAGGTCGAGCGGGACCGGCTTTGGCTGCGGCTGGCATTGGTTCTTTCTTTGCTGGGTGTGTGGGTACCTTGATTCTGGCTGCGTTCGCTGCCCCGCTTACCGAGGTAGCCTTTAAATTCGGTCCTGCTGAGTATTTTTCGCTCATGATCTTGGGCTTGATTGGCGCTGTTGTGTTGGCATCTGGCTCACTTTTAAAAGCGGTTGGCATGATCGTGCTGGGTCTATTGACGGGCTTGGTGGGAACTGACGTGAATTCTGGTGTGGCACGCTACAGCTTCGATATTCCAGAACTCACAGACGGCATTGGTTTCATTACCATTGCCATGGGTGTTTTTGGTTATGGCGAAATCATTGCCAACCTGGCAAAGACTGAAGACAAACGAGAAGTTTTTACTGGCAAGGTGACAGGTTTGTTCCCCACCAAAGAAGACTTCCGCAACATGATCCCTGCGATCTTGCGAGGTACTGCCCTGGGTTCGATGCTAGGTATTTTGCCAGGTGGCGGTGCGCTCTTGTCTGCTTTTGCGGCCTACACCATCGAGAAGAAAACCAAACTGCGTCCAGGTGAAGTGCCGTTCGGTCAGGGCAATATTCGCGGTGTTGCTGCGCCAGAATCGGCCAACAACGCAGGCTCACAAACCTCCTTTATTCCATTACTGACCTTGGGTATTCCACCCAATGCTGTGATGGCCTTGATGGTGGGTGCCATGACCATTCACAACATTCAACCTGGCCCCCAAGTGATGACCAGCAACCCAGAGTTGTTCTGGGGTCTGATTGCCTCGATGTGGATTGGCAATGCCATGCTGATCATTTTGAACTTGCCACTTATTGGCATGTGGATCAAATTGCTCACTGTGCCTTACCGTTGGTTGTTCCCTGCCATCATTTTGTTCTGCGCCATTGGCGTGTACTCCACCAACAACAACACCTTCGACATTTGGATGGTGGGTGCCTTTGGTGTCATTGGTTATACGTTCATCAAATTAGGCATGGAGCCTGCTCCTTTGCTGCTGGGCTTCATCTTGGGGCCCATGATGGAGGAGAACTTGCGCCGCGCACTGCTGCTGTCGCGCGGTGACTGGACGGTGTTTGTCACGCGTGGTTTGTCAGCCAGTTTGTTGGCAGCTGCGGTTGTGTTGCTCATCATCGTGCTATTGCCTTCTGTGAAGTCCAAGCGCGAGGAAGCCTTCGTCGAGGACTGATTGAGAAGCACTTGTTAGCTAAAACGGCGCCTTCGGGTGTCGTTTTTTTTGGCTAGTCACCCCTCTCATAGACCGATGTGACTTTAGGTCATAAATTTCCTGACACAATCACCCTTGGGATCCAAAATACCTGACCCTCAAATTCCCCCGTAAGATTAATTTGGACATCACCATGAGCTTTGATTTCAGCACCCCTTATTCGTCTGCGCGCCTGCCATTGTTTGCTCGCAACATTGTGTCCACCTCCCACCCGCTGGCGGCCCAAGCCGGTTTGCGCATGATGCTCAAGGGTGGCAATGCGGTGGATGCAGCCATTGCAGCAGCTGCTGCAATGACCATCACAGAGCCCGTCAGCAACGGTTTAGGTTCTGATGCGTTTTGTATTTTGTGGGACGGCAAAAAACTGCACGGCCTGAATGCATCTGGACCTGCACCTCAGGCCTGGACCCCTGAGTATTTTCACAAAAAATATGGCCACGATGCCGTCAACCCACCCCAGCGCGGCTGGGACTCTGTCACGGTTCCAGGTGCAGTGGGCGCATGGGCTGCCATGAGTGAAAAATTTGGCAAACTGCCTTTTGCCGATCTGATGGAGCCCGCCATTGAAATTGCCGAGCGCGGCTACCTGATGCCTGTGGTGGTGCAACAAAAATGGGATGCGGCAACGCCTTTGCTGCAGTCCTTGCCTGGCTTTGCCGAAAGCTTTTTGCCATGGGGCCGCGCGCCGAATGTAGGTGAGTTGTTCCAATTCAAAGCGGCAGCCAGAGGCTTGCGTGCCATTGCCGAAACCAAAGGCCGGGCTTTTTATGAAGGCGAAATTGCTGAGGCGCTGGTGCGCTTTTCTAAGCAGCATGGTGGCGCCCTGTCGCTGCAAGATTTAGCGGCATATCGTCCTGAATGGGTAGAGCCGATTGCGCAAAACTACCGCGGCTACACCTTGCATGAAATTCCCCCCAATGGTCAAGGCATAGCGGCCCTCATCGCTTTAGGTATTTTAGAAAATTTCGACATTAGCAGTATGAAAGTCGATGGCATCGATTCGCAACATTTGCAAATTGAAGCTATGAAGTTGGCCTTTGCCGACGTTTATCGCTATGTGGCCGATCCACGCTACATGGAAGTCACACCGGCGCAAATGCTTGACCCCGCTTATTTGAAGAGCCGCGCCAAACTCATTGACATGAAGAAGGCGCAAGATTTCAAAGCGGGCAATCCTGTCAAGGGTGGCACCATTTACCTCACGGCCGCCGATGAAAACGGCATGATGGTGAGCTTCATTCAAAGCAATTACATGGGCTTTGGGTCGGGTGTGGTTGAACCTACTTATGGTGTCAGTTTGCAAAACAGAGGGTTTGGCTTCAGCACCGATTTGAAGGGTGCAAATGCTGCCAATTTGGTCGCGCCTGGCAAGAAGCCTTTCCAAACCATCATTCCTGCTTTCTTAACTCAAAATGGCCAGCCCGTCATGAGTTATGGCGTGATGGGGGGCAACATGCAGCCTCAAGGTCATATGCAGACCTTGGTGCGCATGCTTGACTACGGCCAGAACCCCCAAACGGCTTGTGATGCACCGCGCTGGCGCTACAACGCCGGCATGTCCATCAATGCCGAATCCAACATGGACCGCAACACCGTTCAAGGCCTGAACGATTTGGGACACGAGCTTGAACTCATCAACGATTCATACCAAGACTTCGGCGCGGGTCAATTCATTTGGCGCATGGGAGACCCCAAAGTGCAGGGCTACATAGCAGCCTCCGATCCACGGCGTGATGGCCAGGCGGTTGGCTTTTGACGCAAACCCCAGCTTCTAAATTCTCGTCGGGTTTGTTGTTGGCCGCTGCGGGGTCGATCGCTTTCAGCGGCAAAGCGATCATTGTCAAACTTGCTTACAGACATGGTGTCGATGCCATCACCTTGGTGATGTTTCGCATGCTTTTCGCGTTGCCTTTTTTCATTGCCATGGCTTGGTGGGCAGGCCGCTGTCAAGCACCTCTGACGCGCAATGACTGGTTGGGTGTTTTGGGGCTTGGGTTCTCAGGGTATTACCTTTCAAGCTTTCTTGATTTTTTAGGCTTGCAGTACATCAGTGCTTCCTTTGAGCGCCTAATTTTGTACCTCAACCCCACCTTGGTATTGGTTTTGGGTTGGGTGCTTTACAAGCGGAAAATCACATACCGTCAAGGCATGGCCATGGCCGTCAGTTACAGCGGTGTGTTGTTGGTGTTTGGTCATGAAGTTTCCTTGGTGGGTGAAAACATTGCCTTGGGTGCCATTTTGGTTTTTGGGAGCGCCATCACCTATGCCATCTACCTCACTTACTGCGGACAACTTGTGCAACGCTTGGGCTCATTGCGTTTGGCTGGCTTGGCCACCACGGTCGCCTGTTTTTTTTGCATTCTTCAGTTTGTGCTGCTCAAGCCTGTGGCCGCATTGGATGTGGTGCCTGAAGTCATTTGGCTGTCCATGTTGAATGCCATAGTCTGTACTGTTTTGCCAGTGCTCATGATCATGATGGCCATTGAGCGCATTGGGCCTGGCTTAACTTCGCAAATCGGCATGATTGGCCCCTTGTCCACATTGACCATGGGCGCATTCTTTTTGAACGAAACTTTCAATCTTTGGATTTTGATGGGAACGGTTTTGGTTTTGGGCGGCGTGTTCTGGGTGACCAAAGCACCCAAAGTTGTTGAATCAATTTGACCTCGGTGGTCTAACTTTTTTGAAGGAGTCATCATGGATTTAGGAATTAAAGGCAAATGGGCTTTGGTGGGCGGCGCAAGCAAGGGCTTAGGCTGGGGCTGCGCACGTGCACTGGCCTTAGAAGGTGTCAACGTTGTCATGGTGGCGCGGGGTGCTGATGTTTTAAACCAAGCCGTAGCAGATTTGCAAAAAGAAGCGCCTGGCGTGAAGTTGCTGCCCGTGGCGGCTGACATCACTACGGAAGCTGGCCGGGCCGCTTTGTTTGCTGTGCCTGGTGGCCCTGGCAAAGACTTTGACATTGTGGTCACCAATGCGGGCGGACCGCCTCCCGGCGATTTTCGCAGTTGGGACCGCGAGGCTTGGATCAAAGCCTTAGACGCCAACATGCTGACGCCCATTGAGCTGATCAAGGCCACAGTGGATGGCATGGCGGCAAGGGGCTTTGGCCGTATCGTGAACATCACCTCCAGCTCCGTCAAATCGCCCATTGATATTCTGGGCTTGTCGAATGGTGCGCGAAGCGGCTTGACGGGTTTTGTGGCTGGCGTTGCACGCACCAAAATTGCCGCGCAAGGCGTCACCATCAACAACATCTTGCCAGGTAAATTTGACACCGATCGAATTCGTGCCAATGTCGAAGTCACTGCGCAAAAAATGGGCAAGTCGGTGGCAGAAATTCGTGCACTGCAACAATCTCAGGTGCCGGCAGGCCGTTACGGTACACCGCAAGAATTTGGATCGCTGTGTGCGTACATTTGCAGTCAACAAGCCTCTTACATCACAGGCCAAAACTTCTTGACCGACGGTGGCGCCTACCCAGGTACTTATTGACGCTTCGCAAGCTGCATGCGCCGCGCACGCTGGCCTTTAATTGGGGGTCAACTGGCGCGCCGAGATGACACCAGAATGCCACTCACAATGAGGCCAAAAGCCACAAGGTGGTAGATCTGGGGCAGGTCGCCTAAGAACACGGTTGACATGATGGCGGCAAACAGCGGTGTGAGGTTGGCAAAGAAGCCCGCCACCGCTGGCCCTGCAGTTTGCACACCTAAGCCCCAGCATCTGTAGGCCAACACAGCAGGGCCGATGGCGACAAAAGCAAGCGCTGCATAAAGGGGCAGGCCCCAAGTGATGTGTGCGTCGGTAAGCGCCCATTCAGCACCAGAAAACATGCCCGCCCAGCCTAGGCCAAATATGACCTGCGCCATCAGGAATGCTGCCCAATTGCTTCGAATTTCGTCGGGCTCGTTGCGCTGCGTTAAGAGCCAGCTGTAAATGGCCCAGCAGGCAGTGGCCAGCAAAATATAAATGTCACCCACCACAAAGCTCACCTGCAGCAGTTGCTCTGCATCGCCGCGCGACAATACCACCAGCACACCTGCAATGGAAAGCCCTGCGCCCAGCCACTGTGCTCGCCGCACAGGGGTCTTAAAAAACAAGGCGCCGATGGCCAGCATGAACACGGGGGTGCTGGCCGCCACCAAAGTCACGTTGAGTGGGGTGGAGGTTTGCAATGCCAAATACTGCAGCGCGTTGTAGCAACCCACACCTAACAAACTCAGCAGAGCAAATCTGCGCCAGTGCGGCCAGAGTGGGCTGCTGGGTTTGAGCAAATGCCAAGCTAAGGGTAGAAGGATGAAAAAAGCAATCGCCCAACGCAAAAAATTGAGGGTGATGGGCGGCACTAAATCACTCACCAATCGGCCCACTACGGCGTTGCCGGCCCAAAGCAGCGGCGGAACGGTGAGCATGAGCGCTGTGCCAAGTGAGAGTTTTTGTGTCATGCCCGAGACTTTAACGGCAACGCAAGGGCTGTGTTGTCACGCAGGGTCATTGAATTCGTGGCAAAGTAGCGGTCAAAGTGATTTTGGCTTCAACACAAATCACACCACAATTTTCATTTTCAGGAGAATCAAATGAGCTTAGCTGTCCAAATTGACCAAAACGGTGGCCCAGAACAACTCAAATTGGTTGACGTCACAGTGGGTCAACCCGGCCCCGGTGAAATTCGCATTCGCCACAAAGCCATTGGCTTGAACTTCATCGACGTGTACCAACGCAGCGGTTTGTATGCCTTGCCCATGCCCTTGAAGTTGGGCATGGAAGCCTCGGGCATTGTCGAGGCCGTAGGCGAGGGCGTGACGCACCTCAAGGTGGGCGATCGCGCAGCCTATGCCAGCCAACCCCCGGGCAGTTATTGCGAAGAGCGCGTCATGCCCGCCAAGTGCGTTTGCAAATTGCCAGACGACATTTCTTTTGAAACCGGCGCCGCCATGATGCTCAAGGGCCTCACTGCACAGTACCTGCTTTTGAAAACACGTCCCGTTGAAGGCTTGCAAGCTGGCGACCATGTGTTGTTCCATGCTGCAGCGGGTGGTGTGGGCCTGATTGCTTGCCAATGGGGCAAGGCTTTGGGTTTCCGCATGATTGGCACAGCAGGCTCTGACGCCAAATGCCAATTGGCCATTGCCAATGGCGCTGAGCATTGCATCAATTACAGCAGTGAAGACTTCTTGGCACGCGTGAAAGAAATCACGGGTGGAAAAGGTTTGAAAGTGGTTTACGACTCTGTGGGCAAAGACACTTGGGAAAAATCACTTGACTGCTTGCGTCCCTTCGGTTTGATGGCCACCTTTGGCAATGCATCGGGTCCGGTGGCGCCTTTTGCACCCGGTATCTTGGGCGTCAAAGGTTCTTTGTACGTCACACGCCAAACCTTGTTCAGCCACATCACAACGCGCGAAAGCACGCAAGCCATGGCTGACGATTTGTTTGCTGTGGTGCAAAGCGGCAAAGTCAAAATTCACATTGACCAAACTTTCCCCTTGGCACAAGTGCAAGAAGCACATCGCGCCTTGGAAGCTCGCAAAACAACGGGTTGCACCATCCTCACTTTGTAATTTCAAATCTTGCAAAATCAAAGGCACCCTCGGGTGCCTTTTTTGACAGTCATCGACCTCGTCGAACTCTTAGCAATTCGTCCAAGATCAACAGACAAGCGCCGATAGAGATGGCGCTGTCAGCCACGTTGAAAGCAGGGAAGTGCCAAGTGCCGTAATAGAAGTCTAGAAAATCAATCACATGGCCATAAAGCACGCGATCGATGACATTGCCGACCGCACCGCCCAGCAAAAGAGACAGGGCCAGACAAAACAAAGTTTGGCCAGCATGCATGCGCAGCAAATAAAGCATCACCAACGCGGCCACAACACCCAGCCCCGTAAAGAACCAGCGCTGCCAGCCGCCAGCATCGGCCAAGAAGGAAAATGCGGCGCCGGGATTGTGCACGCGGACCAAATTGAAGAAGGAGGTCATGGGCAGAGTTTCACCCAACTGGAAAGCACCCACCACCGCAATCTTGGTCAATTGGTCTAGCAACAAAATGATGAGCGCAATGCCTAACCAGAGCCAGACCCCCGAGCCTGATTTAAAAATGTTTTTGTTGCGAGCCATGTTGGATGCTTTAAGCAAACAGCCGTGTTTCACCCGCGCCATGCAAATTGCTGTCGCAACGGCCACACAGGGTGGGATGCGCAGGGTTCACGCCCACATCGGGGGCGTAGTGCCAGCAACGCTCGCACTTGGTGTCTTGGCTGACAGAAACCTTGGCAAGCATTTCGGAACCGGCCGCCAAAATAATGTGTGACGTGATGAACACAAACTTCAAGTCATTGCCCAAACTGACCAACAAGGCATGGTCTTCGGGGCCGACTTGCAAGTTGACAGAGGCTTGCAATGAAGCGCCCACTTTGCCATCGGCGCGCAAGGTTTCAATGTCTTTGTTCACCTGATCGCGAATTTCGCGAATGCGTGTCCACTTGGCCAAGAGGGCTTCGTTGGGCGTGCCCAAGTCGCTGTAGGTTTCCATAAAAATGGACTCTGAGCTGCCAAAGGCCTGCCAAGCTTCTTCTGCGGTAAAGCTTAAAAACGGCGCCATCAAGCGGAGCATGGCATGCGTGATGCGGTAGAGCACCGTTTGTGCAGAGCGACGAGCCAATGACTTGGGTGCGTTGGTGTACAAGCGGTCTTTCAGCACGTCCAAATAAAACGCGCCCAAATCTTCAGAACAATAGATCTGTAATTTGGAGACCACAGGGTGAAACTCATAGACCTTGAAGTGATCCAAAATATCAGCTTGCATTTGCGCTGCGCGACTCAAGGCAAAGCGATCGATTTCTAAAAGGTCGGCATCGGACACGGCATCTTTGGCAGGATCGAAATCACTCACGTTGGCCAACAAGAAACGCAAGGTGTTGCGAATGCGGCGATAAGCATCGACCACGCGCGCCAATATTTTGTCGTCGATGTTCAGGTCGCCCGAGTAATCGGTAGAAGCCACCCAAAGGCGAACAATTTCTGCGCCCATCTTGTCTGTAATTTCTTGGGGTGCCACCACGTTGCCCAAACTTTTGCTCATCTTGCGGCCTTGGCCGTCGGTGGCAAAGCCGTGCGTGAGCAAACCCTTGTAGGGCGCTCGGTCGTACAAAGCGCATCCGAGCAACAAGGAGCTGTGGAACCAGCCGCGGTGTTGGTCGTGGCCTTCTAAGTAGAGGTCGGCTTCGGGGCCTGCGTCATGGAATGGAGCACGGTCGTAGGCATCTTTGTGGCTGCCGCGCAGTACGTGTTGGAAGGTAGAGCCAGAGTCAAACCACACTTCCAGAATGTCAGTGCTCTTGGTGTAGTTGGGGGCATCGGTTGCTCCCAAAATTTCTTCTGCAGTTGCACGGCTCCAAGCTTCAATGCCGCCTTTTTCAACGATGTTGGCAGCTTGGTCCAAAATTTCCATGGTGCGGGGATGCAACTCACCCGAATCTTTGTGCAAGAAGAAGGGCACTGGCACGCCCCAGCTGCGCTGACGTGAAATGCACCAGTCAGGGCGGTTGGCAATCATGTCGCGCAAACGTGTCTTGCCGTTTTCTGGATAGAAGTTGGTTTGATCGATGGCATCGAGTGCCAACTGACGCAATGTTTTGGATGCTTTGTCTTTTGTGAAGACGCCAGGGCCTTCGTCCATGCGCACAAACCACTGCGCCGCAGCGCGGTAGATGACGGGTGTTTTGTGACGCCAGCAATGGGGGTAGCTGTGGGTGATGCCGTAAGTGGCCATGAGGCGATGGCTTTCGCCCAAGACTTCAATGATGCGGGGGCAAGCTTTCCAAATGTTCATGCCGCCAAACAAGGGCAAGTCTTCTGCATAACTGCCGTTGCCTTGAACTGGATTCAAGATGTCGTCGTAGGCCAAGCCATTGGCTACGCAAGAATTAAAGTCATCAACACCGTAAGCGGGTGAGGAGTGAACAATGCCCGTACCGTCTTGTGCGCTGACGTATTCGGCCACATACACAGGCGATAAGCGTTTGTAGCCTTCATGCACGTCGTACAAGGGGTGTTTGAAATTCAAACCGCCTAACTTTTCGCCGGTGGTGGTGGCCACCACTTGACCTTCGAGTTTGTAGCGCTCTAAACATTTTTCGACCAAGGACTCGGCCAGAATCAACATGCCTTTGTCGGTATTGACCAAGGCGTAAACCAATTCAGGGTTGACATTCAAGGCTTGGTTGGCAGGCAAGGTCCAAGCGGTGGTTGTCCAAATGACTGCGAAGGCCGATTTGGACGTGTCGGGCAGGGCGCTGAGACCAAACGCCTTGGCCAGTGCGGCATTGTCGGCCGCTTCAAAGGCAACATCCAGGGTGTCGCTTTTTTTATCGGCGTATTCAATTTCAAATTCGGCCAACGAAGAGCCGCAATCGAAGCACCAGTAAACAGGCTTGAGGCCGCGGTAGACAAAGCCACGTTCAATGACGCGTTTGAAAGCGCGAATTTCGCCGGCTTCATTGGCAAAGTCCATGGTGCGATAGGGTCGATCCCAATCACCCAGCACGCCCAATCGTTTGAAGTCTTCGCGCTGTTGGTCAATTTGCTCGGTGGCAAAGGCGCGGCTCTTAGCTTGCATGTCGTCGCGACTCAGTTTGCGGCCATGCAATTTTTCAATGGCGTTTTCAATGGGCAAGCCGTGGCAGTCCCAGCCGGGAATGTATTGCGCGTCAAAGCCCGCCAATTGCTTGGACTTGACGATCATGTCTTTGAGGACTTTGTTCAGGGCGTGACCAATGTGCAATTTGCCATTGGCATACGGCGGCCCATCGTGCAACACAAACAAGGGGGCACCTTGGCGGGCTACTCGCAGTTTTTTGTACAGGCCTTCGTCGCTCCAAGCTTTGGCCCAGGCAGGCTCACGCTTGGGTAAATCGCCGCGCATTGCAAACGCGGTGTCGGGCATGTTCAGAGTGGCGCGGTAATTTGTTTTTTGTTCGGACATTGTTCAAAGCGTCATGGTGTGGGGACTTGCAAAGTCGCATTTCTAGCGGCGAAAAATGCACGCGCATCGTGACAGTCCTTGGCAATGCCCAAAGTGAGGGCTTCCAAGCTGTCGTACTTGAGTTCGTCGTGTAATTTGTGCAGCAAGTCAACTCGGATGATTTTACTGTAGCCACCTTCGACTCCAAGCTGGTTTGGCCAGTCTAAGCAATGGGTTTCTAACAGTACCCTGCCACCATTGACATCGTTGGGGTCCAAAGAGGGGCGAATGCCCAAATTGGCCACCCCCGGCAAGGCTTGGGGGCTTAAGCCATGAACTTCCACATTGAAAATGCCGCTGGCTGCGGGTTGCCAGTGGCTAAAGCGCAAGTTGAGGGTTCTGAAGCCGTCCTGAGCGCCTTCATGAGAGGCGCCTAGGCCACGCCCTAGCTTTCGGCCATGCACCACATGACCGCTGATGCTGTAGGGCCGTCCCAAAAGGCGGGCTACCCCGTTCATGTCGCCCTTGGCCAGAGCTTCTCTGACAGCAGAGCTTGAAACTCTGAGGCCATGCACTTCGTAGCTGTTCATCCGGGCCACATCAAAACCCAGGCGCTGACCCGCGGCATCCAGCATGCTGTAGTCGCCGGCCCGCTTGGCGCCAAAGCGAAAATCATCGCCCACCAGCAAATATTGAACACCCAGACCCTTGACCAAGACAGACTGAATAAAGTCCTCCGGTGTTTGACTTGCCAAGCGAGCGTCAAAGGGCAGCACCACCACTTGGTCGATGCCGCAGCGTTCGAGTTCTAGCAGTTTGTCGCGCAGGTTTGCAATGCGAGCAGGCGCCAATTCAGGCTTGTTGTGAAGTTTGGCAAAAAAATCTCTGGGGTGTGGCTCGAAGGTCATCACGCAACTGGGTACCCCGCGGTGCGCAGCTTCGTTTTTCAAGAGCGCGAGCATAGCCTGGTGGCCGCGGTGGACACCGTCAAAGTTACCGATCGTCAAGGCACATTGATGGGCCCTGTCTGGATGATTGAATCCGCGAAATACCTTCATGCTGCGTGGGTCATAAAAATGAATTGATTACAGGGTATATTGTGACTGACCAGAAAGACTGGCCTGTTCTCGTTTCATGTCATGGTTTTACCGTTGGATGGAGTCGCTTGTGAAGGTCTTGAAATTGTCTGCCCAAGGGCTTCCGCAGTCTTGGATTTCTTTGGAACAAGCTGTGGTCTATTACGCAGCCGAAGATGTCCGCTGGGAAGCTGGCCAAGAAATTGCTGTTTTTCATGGTGGCCACAATGCCATCACGGGCGAGCAGTCCATTATCAAGGTCAACAGCATCATTGGCACCCGCGGCGTGCATGGCATCAACCCTTTCCAACTCCGCCCTGGCCTGACCAACGGTAAACTGTTCATTCGCGATCGCAATGTGTGTGCATATTGTGGCCAGCGATTTCATGAAACTGAACTCACCCGGGAACACATCGTGCCGTTTGCACAAAATGGCATCGACAATTGGATGAATGTGGTCACGGCGTGTCGCTCATGCAACCATCGCAAAAGCAGCCGAACACCTGAGCAAGCAGGCATGCCATTGCTCTATACCCCTTACGTGCCCAGCCTGTGGGAAGATTTCATTTTGCGAAACCGCAGAATCTTGACCGACCAAATGGCTTTTTTGATGGCACATGTGCCTCAAAACTCCAGATTGATCGATTAGATGTCGGGCCTTCGTTAAGCAAACACGCCAGCTGTTTCTTGCATGCTGGCAGACACTTCCCCCAGGTGGTGGAGGGTGTCGCCGAAAGTCATTTCGAGCTGCGTCAATTTCTTGAAGTAGTGGCTCACAATGTATTCGTCGGTCACGCCAATACCGCCATGCAATTGCACAGATTGTTGGCCTACATAGCGCATGGAATTGCCTAATTGGTATTTGGCACGAGCCATGGCTTGGTGACGCTCAGTTGCAGGTGCATTGAGCTTCAAGCTGGCGTAATAGCTCATTGAGCGGCCCAACTCCAATTGCATTTTCATATCGGCCACGCGGTGACGCAGGGCTTGGAAGGTGGCAATGGTGGTATTGAACTGCTTGCGAGTGTTCATGTAGTCCACGGTGATGGCCATGGTTTTGTCCATCACGCCGACGCCTTCAGCGCAGGCACACGCAATGCCAATGTCTACGGCGTGGCTCAATGCGGTTTGGCCATCGAGGGTTAGCAAACTTGCAGGGCTTTGATTGAGTTGAAGTTCGGCGGCGCGGCCACCGTCTTGGGTACCGTAGCCCGACGTGGCGCAGCCCTTGGCCCCTTTGGCCACCAAGAACAACGCCAGCTTGCCGGATGCCATGGCTGGCACTAAAAAGGCATCTGCATGGTCACCCACGGCCACCATGCTTTTGGTGCCGGTAATGAGCCATTGACCATCTTGTTGCTGTGCTTGCGCATCGCATTTGTGGGTGTTGTAACGTGATTTGCGTTCTTGGTGAGCCAACACCACAATGGCTTCGCCACCTGCAATTTTGGGCAGCCATGCGGCTTTCAAAGCATCGGGGGCATAGCCCTCTAAAACGGCGCCAGCAATGAAGGCTTGCTGCACGGGTTCGAGCACAATGCCGCGGCCCAATTCTTCCATCACCACCATGCCTTCAACAGGCCCCATGCCTATGCCGCCTTGGTCTTCGCTGACATACAGGCCGCAAAGGCCCAGCTCTGCCAATTCGGTGTAGGCGGCGCGGTCAAAGCCGCCCGCGTGCGTAATTTCGCGGCGGCGGTCAAAGGTGTATCCCTTGTCGACCCATTTGCGAACGGCGTCGCGCAATTGTTCTTGATCGTCTGAAAAATCGAAATCCATGATGTGTCCTTTGGGGGTTAAGTCATTAACCCAAAACTACTTGAGCGACGATGTTGCGCTGCACTTCATTGCTGCCGCCGTAGATCGTGGTTTTGCGCATGTTGAAATAGTTGGCTGCAAGCGGCGCATTGGACACTTCGTGCCCGGGGAAGTCGCCTTGCCAACCTGCATCCATGGCTTCGAAGATGAAGGGCAGGCTGAAGGGGCCGGCTGCCAACATCATGAGCTCGGTGTAACGCTGTTGAATTTCGCTGCCCTTGATTTTCAAAAGGCCAGCAATGTCGAGTGAGTTTTTGCCAGACTTTTCTGCCGACAAAACACGCAAGACCAACATCTCCAAAGCAACGATGTCCACTTCCAGCTTGGAAATTTCATCGCGAAAACGCATGTCTTCGTAAACACCTTCGGTTTTGGCAATGCGCTTGAGACGCTCGAGTTCGCGTTTGGCGCGGTTCACGTCGGCAATGTTGGTGCGCTCGTGGGCCAACAAATGCTTGGCGTAATTCCAGCCCTTGTTTTCTTCACCCACCAGGTTGTTTGCTGGCACTTCTACATTGTCAAACCACACTTCATTGACTTCGCATTCGCCATCGAGCAATTTGATGGGGCGCACCGTAATGCCAGGCGACTTCATGTCGATCAACAAGAAGGAGATACCGGTTTGCGGTTTGCCTTCGTTGCTGGTGCGCACCAAGCAGAAAATCCATTCGCCATACTGGCCCAAGGTGGTCCAGGTTTTTTGGCCATTGACAATGTACTTGTCGCCCACGCGTTCAGCACGCGTTTTGAGGGACGCTAAGTCAGAGCCTGAACCAGGTTCGCTGTAGCCTTGACTCCACCAAACTTCACCGCTGGCGATGCCTGGCAAGAAACGTTTTTGTTGTTCAGCATTGCCAAAAGCCATGATGACAGGCGCCACCATGACGGGGCCGAAAGGCACCACGCGAGGGGCACCCGCCAGCGCGCATTCTTCTTCGAACAAATGCTTTTGCACAGCCGTCCAACCAGGTCCGCCAAACTGCTCAGGCCAGCCCCAACCGAGCCAACCTTTTTTGCCCAAAATCTTGGCCCAAAGCTGCAAGTCGTCACGCGAGAGACGCATGGCGCTGTGAACTTTTTGCGAAATTTCGGAAGGTAAGTTTGCTTTTACCCAAGCGCGAATTTCCTCGCGAAATGCGAGTTCGTCGGGAGTGAATGCCAAATCCATGAGGAGTCTCCGGTCAATGCCAGTAAATAAGGGGGAACTGCGTTTTTAGCACGACCGTGCGCAAATGCGGTGTCTTCGCTGCGACAAATTGCAATTTAGATGCCTGCGGCAGGGATAATACGGGGTCTTATTTGACGATCTATTTGTGAAAAACATTGTTATTTTGATTTCTGGCGCTGGCTCCAACATGGCAGCCATCGTGAAAGCCGCGCATCAAGAAGCTTGGTCCAAGAAATGGGGCGTGAAGGTGGCCGCTGTGATCAGCAACAAGCCTCAAGCGTCTGGCCTCACTTGGTTACAAGAGCACCCTGAGTTTGCAAACATCAAAACAGAAGTGATAGACCACACACTGTTTGAATCGAGAGAGGCCTTTGACCAATCGCTGATGGCGCAAATTGATGTGCATGCCCCCAAGTTGGTCGTGCTGGCGGGTTTCATGCGAATTTTGACGCCTGCTTTTGTGGCCCACTATCAAGGTCGTCTGATCAACATCCACCCCTCATTGTTGCCCGCATTTGCCGGAATGAACACGCACCAGCGCGCCATTGATGCGGGCTCCAAGTTTGCTGGCGCCACAGTGCACCAAGTTTCAGTCGAGGTGGATCAAGGGCAAATTTTGGCCCAAGCTGTGGTGCCTGTTCTTGAGGATGACACCGCTAAGACGCTGGCCGCCAGAGTGCTCACGCAAGAGCACCTCATTTTTCCTGCCGCTGTGGCAGAGTTTTTCAAAACTCAGGCAGTTCCTCGCCCAACCAAGTAAACCGGTGTTGAATCACGCCCTTGATGTCCACTGTTTCATTGAACATGGCGGCGGGCCTGACCCACAGGCCTTGCTCGCCGTAAAGCGCTTTGTACAAAGTCAGAGGCTCAAGAGACTCGCTGTGCCGCACCGTACCAAGCACTTGGTAAAGCAAATTTTTGTAGTGACGGTAGTAGCCAGGTCGGGTGATGATCAATGGCGGTAATGTTTCTTCTTGCATGAAATCGCTCTTGCGTGTTGTGGGGTGGGACAATAGAGCTTATGCATCCAAAAGCCCTTTTAGACGCCTGCGCCGAATTGGTCAGGCTGACCCTCCAATTTAACCATCCCGCTGATGCGGTGGTTTCTCGTTTTTTTCGTGACAACCGCAATTTGGGTCCGCGAGAGCGTGCCACCCTGTCTGAAACAGTTTTTCAAGTCTTGCGACAAAAGCTCTTGTTTGAGCACATGGCCCGGTCTGGCAGCGGTGCCAAAGAAAAACGCTTGGCCATTTTGGGTTTTGCAGGCCCCAGAGATTTCGTCAAAAGTGCCTTGAACGACACTGAAAAAAAATGGCTAGACATGTGCGACAGCATTCAGTCTTCAGACTTGATGTCGCAGCACATTCACAATTTGCCCGATTGGTTGGCGCGGCCCCTCAAAGAGCAACTGGGCGATGAGTTTGGAGCCTTGGCCGAGAGCTTGCAGCAATCGGGTAGCTTGGATTTGCGGGTCAATGACTTGAACGAAAAACGCGCTGAAGTACAGAAAGAATTAACCGCGGCAGGCATTGTTTGCGAGCCCACACCTTATTCGCCTTGGGGCCTGCGATTGCAAGGCAAACCGTCTTTGGCCAAGGTCAAAGCCTTTGAGCGCGGCGCGGTTGAAGTGCAAGACGAAGGATCGCAGTTGCTGGCATTGCTGCTGGATGCGCACCGCGGTGAAATGGTGGTGGACTTTTGTGCAGGAGCGGGCGGCAAAACTTTGGCCATTGGTGCAGCCATGCGCAACACTGGGCGTTTGTATGCCATGGACACTTCTGCCCATCGCTTAGATGCGTTGAAGCCGCGTTTGGCGCGCAGTCAGTTGTCCAACGTGCATCCTGCGGCCATCGCGCATGAGCGCG
>Ga0209442_1000641_pt1 | contig 20352 bp, 16 predicted proteins | sample LauGreSBDMM110DD_2_FD_187565 | JGI IMG/M metagenome (GOLD analysis project Ga0209442, IMG submission 187565) | Freshwater lake microbial communities from Lake Michigan, USA - Sp13.BD.MM110.DD (SPAdes) (version 2) | ecosystem: Environmental > Aquatic > Freshwater > Lake | place: Lake Michigan...
CTCGCGGTCGCCGTGTAGTGAATGTGGCACCGGCAGCTTAATTTTAGGTTTCTCAAAGAGAGCGAGCCGTATATATGCGGCTCGCTTTTTTATTGCAATTGATTTTTGGAGATAGATTCTAAAGAAAGTAGGGGGTTAGCAGATGACAACATTTGTCGATCGTGTAACTCTCTATGCAATCGCCGGTAAAGGTGGAGATGGTTGCGTCTCTGTTAAGCGAGAAAAATTTAAACCACTCGGTGGACCAGATGGTGGAAACGGCGGACGCGGTGGCGATGTCATTTTAATTGTGGATTCAAGTGTCACAACTCTTCTTGACTTTCACCATTCACCACATCGCAAGGCAACCTCTGGTCATCAGGGATACGGTGATCGCAAAGATGGTCATCAAGGAGAAGATTTGATCTTAGGAGTTCCAAATGGAACTGTAATTTATGATCACAACGGTGAACAGATCGCCGACCTAGTTGGAAATGGAACAACTTTTCTTGCAGCACAAGGTGGCTTTGGTGGACTCGGAAACCTTGGACTGTCCTCATCAAAAAGACGCGCTCCAGGTTTCGCACTCCTTGGTGAGCCAGGTCAGGAGAGAACGCTAACTCTTGAATTAAAATCAGTTGCAGATATTGCACTTGTAGGTTTTCCAAGTGCGGGCAAATCTTCTTTGATTGCGGCAATATCGGCGGCGCGTCCAAAAATTGCTGATTATCCATTTACAACACTTGTTCCAAATCTCGGTGTTGTTCAAGCAGGAGAAGCCCGATTTACAGTTGCCGATGTTCCTGGATTAATTCCAGGTGCATCCCTTGGTAAGGGATTGGGACTTGAGTTTTTACGTCACGTAGAACGCTGCGTTGCCTTAGTTCATGTTTTAGATTGCGGAACTCTTGAAACAGATCGCAATCCAGTTGCTGATCTTCAAGCAATTGAAAATGAACTTGCACTATATGGTGGCTTGGAAGATCGAATTCGAATAGTTGCCTTAAATAAAATTGATTTGCCTGATGGAAAAGCAATGGCAGAGATGGTGGAAGCAGAGCTTAAAGCCATGGGTTATGAGGTCTATCAAGTCTCTGCCGCATCACGTGAGGGTTTGCAAAACCTTACGTATGCAATGGGGCGGTTAGTTCAAAAAAATCGCGCTCTAGCTGGACTAGAAGAGCGAACACGAATTATTTTGCGACCAGTACCAGTTGATGATTCAGGTTTCATAGTAAAAGCAAATGCTGACGGATCTTTCACGATTCGTGGTCAAAAAGTTGAACGATGGGTCCGTCAGACAAACTTCAAAAACGCAGAAGCCATTGGCTACCTTGCAGATCGACTTGCCCAATTAGGTGTTGAAAAAGATTTATTTAAAAAAGGCGCAGTAGCCGGTAGTGAAGTCCGAATAGGTGATGGCGACACCGAGGTGATCTTTGATTGGGAGCCAACAATCGAGGCAGGCGCAGAACAACTTGCAGGCCACCTTTTCCGTCGTGGTGAAGACTCACGTCTTGAATCAACCTGGTCGTTAACAGAAAAACCTGTAGATGAACTAAGCGAAGATGAAATCGCCAAGCAATGGGAATACAACGTTGAGGACCCACGCACACCTAGACTTTCAGCACCGATAGTCAAAGAAGTTCCAACGCAGATCCAAGAGGATGGAGATGACAAGTGAGCCGAGAGCAGATTACTGCTGCAAAGCGAATAGTCATCAAGATTGGCTCTTCATCCCTTACTGGTAAAGCCGGTTCATCACTAGATCCGCTGGCAGTGGACAAACTTGTTGACGTTGTTGCTGCATGTAAAGCGCGAGGAGCAGAAGTTGTTGTTGTTTCATCTGGTGCAATTGCAGCTGGATTAGCACCATTGGGTTTAGCAACTCGTCCAAAGGATTTGGCCACCCAGCAAGCGGCTGCATCGGTTGGCCAAGGATTACTAGTTGCCCAGTACACACAGAGTTTTAACCGTCACAAAATCACCGCTTCTCAAGTACTCCTTACTACTCAGGATGTAGTGCGCAGATCTCATTATCAAAATGCGCAGCGAACTTTGTATCGATTACTTCAACTTGGTGTGGTTCCAGTTATTAATGAGAATGACTCTGTAGGAACTGGAGAGATCCGATTTGGTGATAATGATCGTTTAGCTGCACTCGTTGCGTTACTCATTGGTGCAGATTTATTGGTACTAGTCTCTGATATTGATGCACTTTATGACGCACCTCCTACTCAAACTGGTGCAAAGCAGATCCGTGAAGTTCACAATATTTCAGATATCGACAATGTTGTTCTTGGGGGAGCGGGAAGTTCTGGTGTTGGCAGCGGAGGTATGGTTACTAAAGTCGAAGCTGCCAGAATTGCAACATCTGCTGGTATAGCGATGTTGCTCACCTCATTAGAAAACTCAAACCAATCTTTGGCAGGTCAAGAGTTTGGAACCTATTTTGATGCACAGGAAAGTAAAACAACTTCACGTTTACTCTGGCTTGCTCATGCTACAAAACCAAATGGAAAGCTAATTTTAGATGCAGGCGCAGTCACTGCGATTTTAGAGCGAGGTGTTTCACTCCTTCCAGCCGGTGTAACTGCAGTTATTGGGGAGTTTATTTCTGGTGATGCTATTGAATTAGTGGGACCAGATGGAGTTGTGATTGCACGGGGATTAGTTGCTTTTGATTCAACCGATCTTCCACAAATGTTGGGTCGCTCAACAAAAGAGTTAGCTGCATCATTAGGCCCTGAGTATGAGCGCGAGCTAGTACATAGAGATGACTTGGTGTTGATCTAAATGAACTCTCAAGAATTAGTTAACTCATTAGCTGATAAAGCACGTCTTGCTGGGCGCACATTAAATCTAGCAACAGGAGCAGAGCGCAAAGCTGCACTAGAGGTTATTGCCGATGCAATCCAGTCACGAAGCACAGAGATCCTTGCAGCCAATTCGAAAGACATGGAGGCAGGGCGAACATCCGGATTGAACTCATCTTTACTTGATCGACTTTTGTTAACTCCCGAACGCATCATTGGAATTGCAGACGGTGCACGCCAAGTGAGCAAACTTCCAGATCCACTTGGTTTAACGCTTCGTAAATTTACGTTGCCAAATGGGCTTGAGTTAGAACAAATCACAGTTCCATTTGGAGTAATTGGAATGGTCTATGAAGCAAGACCAAATGTCACAGTCGATGCAGCTGTGATTCTATTAATGTCAGGAAATGCTGCATTGTTGCGTGGCTCTTCTAGTGCTGCTCACAGTAATGAAGTTTTAGTACGCATAATGCGAGAGGCGCTGGCAACTACAAAGATTTCCCAAGATGTCATTCAGTTGGTGCCATCAGATGATCGAGATACCGTCAAGGCTTTGCTTAATGCAAGAGGCAAAGTTGATCTTGTAATTCCACGAGGCAGTGCCGCTTTGATTCGGATGGTTGTTGATGAGTCAACCGTTCCTACTATTGAAACCGGTGCTGGAGTTTGCCATGTTTATATCGATGAGTTTGCAGATTTAGAAAAAGCTTTACCGATTATTATAAATTCTAAAGTTCAAAGGCCCAGCGTCTGTAATGCTGCCGAGACTCTATTAATCCATTCAAAGATTGCCCAGAGCTTTGCTCCAATTGCACTTAAAGCCTTGCACGAAGCCGGTGTTGTTATGCATGTTGATAGCACAGTTCAAAAGATTGCAAAGAGCGCAGGAGTAGAAGTCAAAGCAGCAAATGAGCAAAATTGGAGCACCGAGTATGGAGATTTAGAAATTAACGTAGCCATAGTTGATTCAGTAGATGATGCAAGTGAGCACATTGCAAAATATGGAACTCAGCACACCGAAGCGATCATCACCGAGAATAAAGAAGTAGCAAAGCGCTTTATTGCTTTGAGTGATTGCGCCGCAGTAATGGTGAATACTTCAACTAGATTTACAGATGGTGAGCAAATGGGCTTTGGCGCAGAGATCGGGATCTCTAATCAAAAACTTCATGCCCGAGGTCCAATGGGCCTAGAAGCGATGACAACCACCACTTGGATTGTTACTGGAAATGGTCAAATTCGCAGTTAATCTCGAAATAAATTAGACTCCATAACTATGAGCAGCCTGTCCCGCGATGAAGTAGCAAAATTAGCTGGCCTTGCTCGCATTGAAATGAGTGAAGAAGAGTTAGTGAGTTTGTCTAAGGAATTCACAGTTATATTAGATGCAGTGGCAAGAGTTCAGGAAGTTGCCTCTGCCGATGTGGCACCAACATCTCATCCTCTTTCACTGCGCAATGTTTTCCGCCCTGATGTTGTAGTTCCAAGTCTTTCACCGGAGCAAGCTCTCTCTGGTGCTCCTGCCCAAGAAGAACAACGATTTAGAGTCCCTCAGATTTTAGGTGAAGAGTGATTCGCAGTACTGCCTCACAGATGGCAGCAAAGCTTGCAAGCGGTGAAACAACATCTGTCGCTTTGACCCAAGCACACTTAGATCGAATAAAAGCTGTCGACGATAAAGTACATGCATTCTTATTTGTAGATGAAAAGGGCGCACTTGAGCAAGCTGCATCAGTAGATGCTAAAAGAGCCAAGGGGGAGAAGTTGTCTCCATTGGCTGGTGTTCCATTAGCGCTAAAGGATGTTTTGGCACAAAAAAATAAGCCAACAACATGTGGTTCAAAGATTCTTGAAGGTTGGCTTCCACCCTATGACTCAACAGTTGTAGCAAATCTAAAAAAGAATGACATTGTTATTTTAGGTAAGACAAATATGGATGAGTTTGCAATGGGCTCATCAACTGAAAACTCTGCATACGGCCCAACTCATAATCCTTGGGATCTTTCTAGAATCCCTGGTGGCTCCGGGGGCGGTTCATCTGCAGCACTGGCATCATTTGAAGCACCACTTGCAATTGGAACCGATACTGGTGGATCGATTCGCCAACCCGCAGCAGTTACAGGAACAGTTGGAGTTAAACCAACCTACGGTGGAGTTTCACGGTATGGACTAGTTGCATTTTCATCATCATTAGATCAAGCCGGACCATGTGCACGCACAGTTTTAGATACTGCGTTGTTGCACGAGGCTATTGCCGGATATGACCCAAAGGATGCAACTTCAATTAATGCACCTGTTCCGCAAGTAGTTCAAGCTGCAAAAGATGGCAATGTAAAGGGAATGAAAATTGGCGTTGTTAAAGAGCTCAATGGTGATGGCTATCAACCTGGAGTGCGTGCTCGATTTGAAGAAGCGCTAGAGCTATTAGCAAAAGCAGGGGCAGAAATAGTAGAAGTATCTGCGCCAAACTTTGAATACGCACTTGCTGCTTATTACTTAATTGCACCCTCTGAAGCCTCTTCAAATCTAGCTCGATTTGATGCAATGCGTTATGGCCTTCGAGTCGGGGATGTAGATGGAGCCTCAGCAGAATCGGTGATGAGCGTAACCCGCGAAGTTGGATTTGGTAAAGAAGTAAAGCGAAGAATCATCCTTGGAACATATGCGCTCTCATCTGGTTATTACGATGCATATTACGGAAGTGCTCAAAAAGTTCGCACTTTAATTACACAGGATTTTACAAAGGCATTTGCAAAAGCAGATGTTCTTGTTTCGCCAACATGTCCCACAACAGCATTTAAAATCGGTGAAAAGGCCAATGATCCTTTGGCTATGTACTTAAATGACATCGCAACTATTCCAGTAAACATGGCAGGAATTGGTGGTATGTCATTGCCTGCCGGCCTAGCTGATGAAGATGGATTACCTGTTGGATTTCAAATCATGTCCCCAGTGATGAAAGATGAACGCATGTACTCAGTTGGTGCAGCACTTGAAGCTGCACTACTTTCAAAATGGGGATCCCCGCTTCTAGATCTTGCTCCAACGTTGGGAGCAGGTAAATGAGCCTTACATACGATGAAGTAATTGCTAAGTATGAACCAGTTTTGGGGCTTGAAGTTCACGTTGAATTAAATACACAATCAAAGATGTTCTGTGGCTGCGCAACAGGTTTTGGAGCAGAGCCAAATACACAGACATGCCCTGTCTGTCTTGCCTTGCCAGGAGCTCTACCTGTTGTAAATGAAAAGGCGATCGAATCGACTATTAAAATTGGCCTTGCACTCAACTGTTCGATCGCACCATTCTCACGGTTTGCTCGAAAAAACTATTTCTACCCAGATATGCCAAAGAATTTTCAAATATCCCAGTATGACGAACCAATCTGTGTCGATGGCTATGTTGATGTTGAAATCGAAACAGATGAAGGGCCAAAAAAGTTTCGCATTGAGGTAGAGCGTGTACACATGGAAGAAGACACCGGTAAGTCACTCCATGTTGGGGGTGCTACTGGACGAATCCATGGCGCTGAGTACTCACTTCTTGATTACAACCGTGCCGGAATTCCATTAGTTGAAATTGTTACAAAGATTGTTCCAGGCACAGGAAAATATGCTCCAGAGGTAGCAAAAGCTTATGTTGCTGAGCTTCGAGACATTCTGCGCTCACTTGGAGTAAGTGATGTCAAGATGGAACAGGGATCACTGCGCTGTGATGCAAACGTGTCACTTCGTTTAATTGGGGCAGAAAAATTAGGAACAAGAAGTGAGACAAAAAATGTTAACTCTCTTCGATCTGTAGAGCGTGCTGTTCGCGGTGAAATGATTAGACATGCAGAACTTTTAAATGCTGGTGGCCGTGTGGTTCAAGAGACTCGACATTTTCAAGAAGAAACGGGACTTACTCGCTCTGGGCGATCAAAGGAACAGGCTGAGGATTATCGCTATTTCCCTGAACCAGATTTGGTACCAGTTGAACCGGATGCAGCATGGATTGAAAGCTTGCGCGCTAGCTTGCCAGAGCGTCCATCAATTCATCGCAAACGTTTGCAAGAGGCTTGGGCTGTTCCCGATAAAGAAATGGCGGCGATGATTAACGCCGATGTTCTCAATATTGTTGAAGCCACAGTTATTTTGGGAGCGGACCCAACAAAGGCCCGTAGTTGGTGGCTCGGAGAGATTTCAAGAATTGCAAATGATAAGAATTGTGGGATAGCAGATCTTGCAATTACTCCACAAGATGTTGCAGAAATTGTCGCACTAGTTAACTCTGGTGATCTGACAGACAAACTTGCTCGACAAGTTGTTGAAGGAGTAATTGCAGGAGAAGGTAAACCATCTGAGGTTATTGCCTCTCGTGGAATTAAGGTCGTAAATGATGACGGCGCTCTTATGGCTGCAATCGAAAAGGTGTGTGCTGAACAAGTAGAAACAGCAGAGAAAGTTCGAGCTGGCCATATTCCTGCAGCAGGAGCGTTAATTGGTGCGGTCATGAAAGAGACAAAGGGCCAAGCAGATGCTGCTCGCGTACGAGAGCTTCTACTTGGCCACCTTGGTCAATAGATCTTTGAAAATCTTGCGAGTTGTACCAACAAAAAACTGTTAAAGCAGCAGGGATCCATTGGTCGTCCAAAAGCGTGAAGGCTCCAATTTTAGATTGAGTGATTTCTTTTCAAGAGGGTAGAATCATCCTATGGCCACGATGAAACCTCGCTCTGGAGTTGTTACTGATGGAATGGAAAGAGCGCCCCAACGCGGAATGCTTCGCGCAGTTGGAATGGGAGATGAGGATTGGGTAAAGCCTCAAATTGGAATTGCGTCGTCATGGAATGAAATAACTCCATGCAATATGTCACTCGATCGTTTAGCGAAAGCCTCTAAAGAAGGTGTTTTAGCTGCTGGTGGTTTCCCTATGCAGTTTGGAACAATCTCAGTCTCTGATGGTATTTCAATGGGACATGAAGGAATGCATTTCTCTTTAGTTTCACGGGAAATTATCGCTGATTCTGTAGAGACTGTAATGAATGCTGAACGCTTTGATGGAATGGTCACCTTTGCAGGTTGCGATAAATCTCTTCCTGGAATGATGATGGCTGCAGCACGTTTAGATGTTGCAAGTGTTTTTGTTTATGCTGGATCAACTTTGCCTGGTCAAGTCGATGGTCAAGATGTAACGATTATTGATGCCTTTGAAGCAGTTGGCGCATGTGCACGTGGATTGATTACTCAAGAGCGTGTGGACCAAATAGAACGCGCGATCTGTCCGGGCGAAGGTGCTTGCGGTGGAATGTATACAGCCAACACAATGGCAGCGATCGGAGAAGCTCTAGGTCTTTCATTGCCAGGATCTGCAGCGCCTCCTGCAGTTGATCGCCGACGTGATGCATTTGCAATCGCATCAGGTGAGGCTGTTGTGAATTTGATTCGCCTTGGAATCACAACACGTATGATTTTGACAAAGAAAGCTTTTGAAAATGCGATAACAATCTTGATGGCCTTAGGTGGCTCTACCAATGCAGTTCTTCATTTATTGGCTATTGCCCACGAGGCTGAAGTTGATTTAACGCTGGAAGATTTCAACAGAATTGGTTCAAAGGTTCCATTATTGGGAGATTTGAAGCCTTTTGGAAAGTTCGTCATGACCGATCTCGATCGCGTTGGTGGCATTCCTGTTGTCCTAAAGATTATGTTAGATGCAGGCTATCTACACGGAGATGTTTTAACCGTTACCGGAAAAACAATGGCTGAAAACTTAGCTGATATTAATCCTCCTTTTCCTGACGGAGTTGTTGTTCACTCAGCCGAGAAGCCTCTATCCAAAGATGTTGGGATCACAATTTTGGGCGGATCTCTGGCACCTGAAGGTGCAGTCTGTAAAACTGCTGGAATTGGAATTGATAAATTTGAAGGCCCTGCTCGCGTCTTTGACCGTGAACAGTTAGCAATGGATGCCGTTGAAAACGGAACGATTCAAGCAGGCGATGTCGTTGTAATTCGATATGAAGGTCCAAAGGGTGGACCGGGCATGCGAGAAATGTTAATGGTAACTGGTGCAATTAAAGGTGCTGGGTTGGGTAAATCAACTTTACTTCTAACTGATGGCCGCTTTTCTGGTGGATCTACTGGATTATGTGTTGGACATATTTCTCCTGAAGCAGTTGATGGTGGACCAATTGCATTCATTAAAGATGGAGACATAGTCCGCATCGACATCGTGAAGCGCACACTTGATCTACTTGTTGATCCTGCAGAGTTGGAAAAACGAAAAATTGGATGGAAGCCGCTGACACATAAATACACCCGTGGCGTTTTGGCGAAGTTCACAAAACTAGTTGGGTCTGCCTCCAAAGGAGCAGTCTGCCAATAGCTGGTTATTGACCCTTGGCTACCTTAGATTTCATGTCCGAATTATGAGATGTGCATCTCATCTCTTGACCAAACCCCTCCATTTATTAGAGAATAAGCACATGAGCACAACATTTGTGGTGGTGATTTAGCAGCGCGTGATCCTTTGTTGATCTCGCGCCGCCCTCAGTTACCTGAGGGTTTTTTCATTTCACTAAATGCGAAGTTGTTGTCAGACAGGTTGAAGTAAGAATTACATTAGTTTGAGAAAGGAGATGGTTATGAGCAAGAAGATGAGTGGTGCTAGTTCACTCGTTAAATCTCTGGAGTCAGCCGGCGTCGATGTGATGTTTGGAATCCCTGGTGGTGCAATTCTTCCTGCTTATGATCCCATCTTTGATAGTTCTATCCGACATATTTTAGTTCGCCATGAACAAGGCGCTGGCCACGCCGCAACCGGTTATGCCCAAGTAACTGGTCGTGTAGGTGTTTGTATTGCAACATCTGGACCAGGTGCAACAAACCTTGTAACACCACTTGCAGATGCAGCAATGGACTCCGTTCCTATGGTTGCAATTACAGGTCAGGTTCCATCGAATGCAATTGGTACTGATGCATTTCAAGAAGCAGATATTCGTGGAATCACAATGCCATTTACAAAGCACAATTATTTAATTACTGATCCAGATCAGATTCCACGTGCAATCGCAGAAGCTTTTTATATTGCAAGCTCAGGACGTCCAGGTCCGGTTCTTGTAGATATTGCTAAAGATGCTCTGCAAAAAGAGACTGACTTCAACTGGCCGAAAGAGTTATCTCTTCCAGGCTATCGCCCACAATTGGAGCCAATTAACCAATCAATTCTCGATGCTGCTGCATTGATTGCTCAATCATCAAAGCCAGTTCTCTATGTTGGTGGAGGGGCAATCAAAGCAAATGCCAGCAAAGAGTTAATACAGCTTGCCGAGTTAATTGGCGTGCCTGTTGTAACAACTTTGATGGCTCGTGGTGTTTTTCCTGATAGTCACCCCTTGCATTTCGGAATGCCTGGCATGCATGGAACAGTAGGCGCGGTAACCGCTCTGCAAAAATCAGATCTACTGATCACTTTGGGTGCACGCTTTGATGACCGAGTCACCGGAAAGCTTTCTACTTTTGCAGTTAATGCAAAAGTGATTCATGCAGATATCGATCCAGCTGAAATCGGTAAGAATCGCTTTGCTGATGTTCCTGTTCTTGGTGACTTAAAGCGAACCATTGCAGCGCTGATACCTGCAGTAAAAGCCGAGTTTGCAAAGAAGGCTCCTGATTATTCTGCATGGAATGCATCAATGAACAAGTTACGTGCAACTTATCCTCTGGGCTATGACCTACCAAAAGATGGTTCACTCTCACCTCAATATGTAATTGAAAGACTCAGTGCTATTACAGGTCCTGAGGCAATTTATGTTGCAGGTGTTGGTCAACATCAAATGTGGGCATCACAATTTGTTAAATACGAGAACCCACGGACATGGCTTAACTCTGGTGGGCTTGGGACTATGGGTTATGCCGTTCCTGCAGCGATGGGAGCAAAAGTTGGAGCGCCAGATACGCCAGTGTGGGCAATTGATGGTGATGGTTGTTTCCAGATGACAAATCAGGAGTTAGTAACGTGCGCCCTCAATAATATTCCAATCAAAGTTGCCATCATTAACAATGAATCTCTTGGCATGGTTCGCCAGTGGCAAACATTGTTCTATGAAGGCAGATATTCAAATACAAGCCTTGAGTCAAAGCGGATTCCAGACTTTGTAAAATTAGCAGATGCAATGGGTTGCATCGGCTTAACATGCGATCGCCCAGAAGATGTTGATGCAATTATCAAAAAAGCTAATTCAATTAATGATCAGCCAGTAGTTGTTGACTTTAGAGTATTTAAAGATGCAATGGTTTGGCCAATGGTTGCAGCAGGAACATCAAATGATGACATTATGATCGCCCGTGAAATGGCGCCTGACTGGGATTCTCAGGAACTCTAATGAGCAAACACACCCTTGCTGTTTTAGTAGAGAACTCACCCGGAGTACTTGCACGCGTTGCCGGACTTTTTTCTAGACGTGCTTACAACATCGATTCTTTAGCTGTTGGACCAACAGAAAATCCGGCCATCTCGCGAATGACAATTGTCATCAACGTCGAGAGTCACTCTTTGGAGCAGGTAATTCGCCAGTTAGATAAATTAGTCAATGTCATTCACATTGCCGAGTTGAAACCGACTGAATCCGTTCAGGCTGAATTGATTTTGGTCAAAATCTCTGCGACGGACAAAAACCGCTTTGATGTTGATGCCGTCCTAGAAACATACGACGCCGTCATTGTCGATGAGTCTTCGCAGACTTTAACAATCGAGGCAACAGGTGATGCCGCCAAGGTAAGTGACCTACTTAACGCCCTTGAGCGTTTTGGTATTCGCGAGCTTGCTCAATCTGGCCTTGTTGGCATCGAGCGGGGCAGCAGCTCGCTGGCAGAGCGTACGCTTAGCGTCGAGAGTATTCCTACCGCAGAAAGCGGACAGGCTGACTATCAGAACTAACTAGTTCACAAAAAAAAGACAACACATCAACGAGAAGGAGAAATACCGTGGCAGCAACGATGTATCACGAAGAGGATGCTGATTTAGCGATCATCCAGGGGCGCAAAGTTGCGATCATTGGTTACGGATCACAGGGACATGCGCACGCACTGAATCTGCGTGATAGCGGTGTTGATGTGCGAGTTGGATTAAAAGATGGTTCTTCTTCTCGCGCCAAAGCAGAGGCCGAAGGCCTTCGTGTTGTTTCTGTTGCAGAGGCTGTTAAAGAAGCAACTGTCATCATGATTTTGGCACCAGATCACGTGCAGCGCCACATATATGCAGAATCAATTTTGCCAAACTTAAAAGATGGCGATGCCTTGTTCTTTGGTCACGGATTTAACATTCGTTTTGGTTACATCAAGCCTTCAGCATCAGTAGATGTTTGCATGGTTGCACCAAAGGGTCCAGGACACTTGGTTCGTCGTGAATACGCTGCAGGTCGTGGAGTACCAGTGATCGTTGCAGTAGAGCAAGATTCAACTGGAAGTGCATGGCCTCTTACACTTTCTTACGCAAAGGCTATTGGTGGACTTCGCGCTGGTGGAATTTTGACCACATTTACAGAAGAGACTGAGACAGATCTATTTGGTGAGCAGTCAGTTCTTTGTGGCGGAGCATCACAGTTAGTTATGTATGGATTTGAAGTTCTTACAGAGGCTGGATATCAACCAGAGGTTGCATATTTTGAATGTCTACATGAGCTTAAATTAATTGTTGATTTAATGTACGAAGGTGGAATCGCTAAGCAGCGTTGGTCTGTCTCTGACACAGCTGAATTTGGTGATTATGTTTCAGGTCCTCGCGTTATCGATCCACACGTTAAGGAAAACATGAAGACAGTACTTGCCGAAATCCAAAGCGGTGCATTTGCTAAGCGCTTCATCGATGATCAAGAAGCAGGTGGTGTTGAATTTAAGGCGCTGCGCGCAAAGGGTGAAGTTCACCCAATCGAAGGCGTTGGACGCGAGCTACGCAAGATGTTCTCTTGGATGAAGCAGTCAAAGGGCGACGATTACAAAGAAGGTAGTGCAGCGCGTGGCTAAACCTATTGTTTTAATTGCAGAAGAGCTAAGCCCGGCAACTTTAGAAGCGCTCGGACCTGATTTTGAAGTTGTTAACTGCGATGGTGCAAACCGCGCAGAACTTCTGGCCGCTCTTGCAAAAGGTGTTGACGCTGTGCTGATTCGCTCTGCAACCAAAATGGATGCAGAAGCAATTGCAGCAGCAAAAGGTTTAAAAGTAATTGCACGTGCCGGTGTTGGGCTAGACAACGTTGATATTCCTGCAGCAACAGCTGCAGGTGTAATGGTTGTTAACGCTCCAACTTCAAATATTGTCTCTGCAGCAGAGTTAGCAATCTCTCTTTTGATGGCCTCTGCTCGCTTTATCTCTCCTGCACATGCTGCTCTTCGAAATGGTAAGTGGGCCCGTTCTAAATACACTGGCGCCGAACTATTTGAAAAAACTTTAGGAATCGTTGGTTTTGGCCGAATTGGACAACTTGTTGCACACCGTATGCAGGCATTTGGTATGGATGTTGTTGCATACGATCCCTACTTACAGCCTGCACGTGCAGCACAGCTTGGTGTTCGTTTAGTTGAACTAGATGAGTTACTAAAGGTTTCAGATTTCATCACAATTCACCTTCCAAAAACAAAAGAGACCGCAAATTTGATTGGTGTCGATGCGCTTAAGAAAGTGAAGCCATCAGTTCGAATCATTAACGCTGCCCGTGGTGGAGTACTCGATGAAGCTGCACTGTTTGATGCAATTACTCAAGGCCGTGTAGCTGGTGCAGGAATAGATGTGTACTCAACTGAGCCATGTACCGATTCACCTCTCTTTACATTGGATCAAGTAGTTGCAACTCCACATTTAGGTGCATCAACAGATGAAGCACAAGAGCGCGCAGGAATTGCTGTTGCAGTTTCCGTGAGAAAAGCCTTGGCGGGCGAACTTGTCCCAGATGCAGTAAATGTAAAGGGTGGAGCAATCCACGAAGAGATTCGCCCAAGTTTGCCGTTAGTTGAAAAAATGGCACAGATTGCAACTGCGATTGCAGGGGAAGCTCCTGCAAGTATGGATATCACAGTAAGAGGTGAAATCTCAGAACACGACTCATCAATACTTGCTACTAGCGCCCTCAAAGGCGCCCTCCTTGGATGTGGAGTCACCGATGTGACTTATGTAAATGCACCTGCACTTGCCACAGAGCGTGGCTTAACTTCTGCTGTAACAACAGATCCAGAAAGTCCTGAGTACCGCAACATGATCTCTCTTCGCGCTGCACTTGCCGATGGAAAGATCGTTACTGTCGACGGAACACTTATGGGCATTCGTAAAGTTGAAAAGATCATTGCTATCGATAGCTTTGATCTAGATCTTCCACCTACTGAAAATCTTTTGTTCCTCCGCTATTTAGATAAGCCAGGTGTTGTTGGCGCCGTAGGAAACGCCCTTGGAAAAGCTGGAATCAATATTGCTGGCATGCAAGTTGCCCGCAGCACAGCAGGTGGAAGTGCATTGATGGCTATCACTGTTGATTCTCAGATTAGTGATGAACTACTTTCGACTGTCAAAAAAGAAACTGGAGCCGAACTAGTTCGCTCTGTAACTTTGGTGGGCTAATGAAGACTGTAAAATTAGCGATTATTGCAGGTGATGGAATCGGACCTGAAGTTGTTAATGAAGGTCTAAAAGTTCTAGATGTTGTGGCGAAGAAGTACGGCGTTGAATTCAAAAAAACTTCGTATGATCTTGGCGCAGCTTTTTGGCATCGCACGGGTGAAGTTTTGCCAGATGCAACATTGGCAGAGTTGGCAAAAGCAGATGTGATTTTGCTTGGCGCAGTTGGAGATCCAACAGTACCTAGTGGTGTTCTAGAGCGTGGACTTTTATTGAAGCTTCGCTTTGCATTTGATCACTACATTAATTTGCGCCCCGCAAAATTGATGCCAGGTGTCACTGGACCTTTAGCCACAAAAGCTCCAATAGATTTCATCGTCGTGCGTGAGGGAACAGAAGGACCGTACGTTGGTGCAGGTGGAGTTCTAGCTCATGGCACAGAAAATGAGATTGCCACAGAAGAAAGCCTCAACACACGTAGAGGCGCAGAGCGCGTTATCCGTGATGCATTTGAGCGGGCATCAAAGCGTGATCGCAAGAAATTAACTTTGGTTCACAAGAACAACGTGCTAACTCGCGCAGGTGGTTTATGGACTCGCACATTTGAAGATGTCGCAAAAGAGTATCCAGCGATCGCCACCGATTATTTACATGTTGATGCAGCCTCAATGTTTTTTGTCACCAATCCAGAAAGATTTGATGTTGTTGTAACTGATAACTTATTTGGAGATATCTTGACCGATATTGCTGCTGCAATCTGTGGGGGAATAGGTCTTGCAGCCTCTGGCAATATCAATCCAACAGGAAAGTTTCCATCAATGTTTGAACCAGTACACGGTTCCGCGCCCGATATCGCAGGTAAGAATTTAGCCGACCCAACTGCAACAGTTATGTCGGTTGCAATGATGTTGGAGCACCTTGGATTTAGTGATGCTGCTCGTGATGTTGAGCGCGTCGTTGCTGCAGACCTTGCATCACGTGGCGATGCAAAACGAAGCACAACTCAAGTAGGAGATGCGCTAGCTAGCGCTTTGTAATCATGAAAATCACTCTTAACCCACTTGCCAAAGATGAAGCAACGCGTAACGCACTTGTTGCTGAAGGCGGATTTGGCAAGTACTACACCGATCACATGGTTAGGTGCGAGTGGAGCGAAAAAGATGGTTGGGCTGAACCAGAGTTGATTCCATATGGTCCGATAACGTTGGATCCAGCAACTGCAGTCTTTCACTATGGACAAGAGATCTTTGAAGGAATGAAGGCATATCGGCAGCCAGATGGATCAATTGAACTATTTCGTCCACGTGAGAATGCAAAGCGATTTGCAAACTCTGCTAAAAGATTAGCTCTGCCTGAAATGCCAGTAGAGCTGTTTATGGAAACGGTTGAAACTCTTGTGAAACAAGATAACGGCTGGGTCCCAAATAAAGTTGGAGAGTCTTTATATATTCGCCCATTCATGATCGCAACTGAGGTTGGTCTTGGTGTTCGTCCAACAAATAAAGCGACCTATCTTTTAATTGCAACACCGGCCGGTGCTTACTTTGATCCATCAAAGGCTGTATCAGTATGGATTTCAACTGAATATGTCCGAGCAGCCCAAGGCGGAACAGGTGAAGCAAAATGCGGAGGAAACTACGCCGCTTCATTGGTTGCACAAAAATCAGCTGCCAAAGAGGGCTGCGACCAAGTTGTGTGGATTGATGCAAAAGAGCGCAAGTGGGTTGAAGAGATGGGCGGCATGAACCTTTACTTTGTTAAAGGTAAAGGCGCTGGAGCAACAGTTATTACTCCAAAGTTAACTGGAACTTTATTGCCTGGAATTACTCGTGACTCAATTCTCTCGGTAGCTGTTGATCTTGGTTATAAAGTTGAAGAGGTTATGCTCTCGATCGATGATTGGCGCGAAGGTGTAACTAGTGGCGAAATAACAGAGATCTTTGCTTGTGGAACTGCTGCAGTTGTCTCTCCAGTTGGTCAAGCAAAATCAGCGATGGGAATTTGGGTAACTGGCGATGGACAGCCAGGACCCATCACGATGCAAATTAGAAACCACTTACTTGGTATTCAACATGGAACAGTAGAAGACAAGCACAACTGGATGAGTGCGGTTAAATAATGCCAATAAACGATAGTTTTCATATCTATGACACGACTTTGCGTGATGGCGCTCAGCAAGAGGGGTTAAATCTTTCTGTTCACGACAAGCTCAATATTGCACGCCATTTAGATGAACTGGGAGTTGGGTTTATCGAAGGTGGATGGCCAGGTGCAAATCCAAAAGACACAGAGTTCTTTGCATTAGCTAAAAAAGAATTAAAGTTAAAAAATGCAACATTTGTTGCCTTTGGTGCAACTCGTCGTCCAAACGCAAAAGCTGCAGATGATGTACTACTTGGTGCACTTCGAGATAGTGGCGCCCCCGCTGTTACATTAGTTGCCAAAGCATATGATCGTCACGTTGATTTGGCTCTTAAAACAACCCTTGATGAAAATCTTGCAATGATTCGGGACTCTGTAACTCACCTTCGCCAAGAAGGCCAGCGCGTATTTCTAGATGCAGAACATTTCTTTGATGGCTATCGTCATAATCGCGCATATGCACTTGAAGTTGTCCGTGTTGCAGCAGAGGCAGGCGCCGATGTAATCGCACTGTGCGATACCAATGGTGGAATGTTGCCTGATGAACTTTCCCAGGTTGTCCACGATGTTTTAACTGCAAGTTCGGCCCGACTTGGAATCCACTGTCACAACGACACAGGATGCGCAGTTGCAAACTCAATGGCTGCAATTGCAGCAGGTGCAACACATGTTCAGGGAACACTCAATGGATATGGTGAGCGCACTGGTAACGCAGACCTTGTCACAATCATTGCCAACTTAGAGTTGAAGAAAAAGCAGCTGGTCTTGCCAACTAATGCCTTGCAAGAGGCTTTTAGAATTTCACACGCAGTTGCAGAGGTCACCAATGTTGCACCAAGTGCGCGTCAACCATATGTTGGAGTTTCGGCATTTGCCCACAAAGCTGGGTTACACGCAAGTGCTATCAAAGTAGATCCTTCGCTATATCAACATGAGGATCCTGCATCTGTTGGTAATGACATGCGCATGTTGGTCTCTGACATGGCAGGTCGCGCATCGATTGAATTAAAGTCTCAAGAACTCGGTGTTGACTTAGGCGGCGACAAAGAGTTAATCGGCCGCATTGTGGACCGAGTAAAAGAGATGGAGTCTCGAGGCTTTACCTTCGAAGCTGCCGATGCATCTTTTGAGCTTTTAGTTCATGAAGAGATATCTGGAAAGCGACCATCATTTTTCACAATTAATCATTGGGTTACATCTGTTGAACGAGAAACTGATCAAACCATTATCACCAAGGCAGAAGTGACTGTTACTGCAATGGGACAAGAGATCACATGTAATGGTTTGGGTAATGGCCCAGTAAATGCCTTTGATAATGCACTAAGAACCGGTTTATTGAAGCTTTATCCTGAGTTACAAGTTCTAGAGCTGACAGATTACAAGGTCCGAATTCTTGAAGGACGACTAGGAACTGGCGCTGTTACCCGCGTGCTTGTTGAAACAAGCGACGGCAAAGGCGAATGGAACACTGTCGGTGTGCACGAAAACGTGATTGCAGCATCTGCAATGGCGCTAGAAGACGCGCTTACCTTCGGTTTGATGCGACAAGGCCGAAAGCCCGCGTAAACTAAAACCTTGTGAGCGATAACTTTCAAGAAGTTCTGAAAGCTTTTACTCGCCATTTAACCTCTGAGCGAAATCTCTCCACTCATACAGTCCGCGCATATATTGGTGATCTTGAGTCATTGCTTGCCCATCTTGAAACATTGAAAGTCAATGAAATTGCTCAGATGGAGTTAACTCATCTGCGCTCCTGGCTTGCAAAACAACAGGTTAAAGGTGGTGCTCGAACTTCATTATCCAGGCGGGCGACTTCAATTCGATTGTTTACAAAGTGGGCCGTGAAAAATAAGTATTTACTTAAAGACGTTGCTGCAACTCTTGCAACTCCAAAAGCTCATCGAAAGTTGCCGGGTGTTTTAGAGATCGACGAAGCAAAAACTGCCATGGAATCTATGGCCACTAGAGCAGCTGAAGAAGAGACTCCATTGTCCTTGCGAGATGTTGCAATCGTTGAGATGTTGTATGCAACAGGTGCCAGAGTTGGTGAGCTCTGTGGATTAGATTTTAACGATATTGATTACGACCGTCAGACGATTCGAGTCTTAGGTAAAGGAAATAAAGAGCGCACTATTCCTCTAGGCAATCCATCAATACGCACACTCACTCTTTGGTTAAAACAAGGTAGAGATCAGATAGCAAATGCGCACTCTGGGAGTGCAGTTTTCATTGGTGCACGTGGCAAACGAATTGATCAGCGTGCTGTTCGCACAGTCGTCTATGAAGCACTTTCTGCGATTGAAGGTATAGAGCGTATGGGTCCACATGCGCTGCGACATTCAGCCGCAACTCATCTGCTTGAAGGCGGAGCAGATCTTCGAACGGTGCAAGAGATTTTAGGTCACGCATCCCTTGCAACAACACAGATCTATACCCATGTATCTACTGAACGACTTCAAAGTGCATTTAAACAGGCACATCCTCGCGCATGAGATCATCTCTGGTTGTTATACCAACTTTTAATGAAGCAAAAAGTATTGGAGATATTTTAGATGCTCTCAAAGACCTGGATGCTGATGTATTAGTTATCGATGATGGATCACCGGATGGCACAGCCGAGATCGTTAGGTTGCATAAAGTTGAAGTTGTGCAGCGAGAGTCAAAACAAGGTTTAGGCAACGCTTATCGCACTGGATTTTCCATCGGGATAGCACGTGGATATACATACATCATCCAGATGGATGCTGATGGTTCACATCAAGTTAGTGATTTAATAAATATGATGGAGTGGATCGGAAGTAGTGATCTACTCATTGGATCTCGCTGGATTCAAGATGGGTCAATCTCTAACTGGAGCAAGGCCCGTGAATATCTCTCACGAACCGCCAATCGATACGCCAATGTAATGCTGGGGCTCAAGGTAAAAGATTCCACATCTGGTCTTCGAATCTATGAGAGTGCACTATTAAAGAAGATGGATCTATCCAGCATTAAAAGTGAGGGTTACTGTTTTCAAATAGAGATGGTCCGACGTGCAGTTGCCAGTGGAGGATCAGTAGCTGAGATTCCAATTAATTTTATTGAGCGAACCCACGGTAAAAGCAAGATGTCTGCTGCCATTGCGGTAGAGGCCGTATTTCGCATCACATGGTGGGCTTTTTTGCGCATGATCGGGCGGTAATTTCACGCTCTAGGCTCAGGTAGGATTTGGCCTGCACTAGTTGATATTGAACTTGTAAAAGAGTCCAGATCGGTAGTGACATCTCAGCACTGCCTAACCTTTTGGTTGGTGAATCATCTCGGTCCGTTAAATCGGTAGATGAAATTCAGTGCGACGGGCTAAGCAAATTGTTTGGCCAAAACCGAGCGGGTTTTATCGCGCTAACTATGCGCATGGAACCGATGAAGGAGTATGCCTGCCATGGCAGTTGTAACAATGCGAGAGCTCCTCGACAGTGGTGTTCACTTTGGACACCAGACTCGTCGATGGAACCCAAAGATGAAGCGTTTTATTTTTACAGAGCGCAACGGCATCTACATCATCGACATCCAGCAATCACTTGCTCTTATTGATTCAGCATATGAATTTATTAGGGACACAGTTGCAAAGGGTGGCCACGTACTATTTGTTGGCACAAAGAAGCAGGCACATATGCCAATTCTTGAACACGCAGCACGCGTTGGAATGCCAACAGTAACTGAGCGCTGGTTAGGTGGAATGCTTACTAATTTCCCAACCGTATACAAGCGCATCCAGCGTCTAAAAGAACTTGAATCAATGGAGGAAAAGAACGACCTACTTCTTACAAAGAAGGAGCTTCTAGTTCTT
>Ga0209442_1000642_pt1 | contig 20324 bp, 35 predicted proteins | sample LauGreSBDMM110DD_2_FD_187565 | JGI IMG/M metagenome (GOLD analysis project Ga0209442, IMG submission 187565) | Freshwater lake microbial communities from Lake Michigan, USA - Sp13.BD.MM110.DD (SPAdes) (version 2) | ecosystem: Environmental > Aquatic > Freshwater > Lake | place: Lake Michigan...
CTCTACAATAGGTGGTGGTTGGGGTAATACTATCTATCCTTTTTTATCAACTTCATCAGCAAAATATAGCACTATTGCAGGAGGTCAATGTAACACGGCTTGTGGTAATTATTCATTTATAGGTGGTGGTTGTGGTAATATTGTAAGTGCAAATTATAGCGGTGCATTTGGTTGTAATTTAAATGCAAGTGCTGCTTGTACAATGTATTTTAATAATGTTTGTGTTTGTGGTACATTAAGTAAAGCATCAGGTTCATTCAAAATTCCTCACCCTGACCCTATTAAATCAGAGCAAGGTAAGTTCTTAAAGCACTCATTCGTAGAATCACCAACAGCAGGAGATAACATTTATAGATTTAATGTTACAGCTATAAACTGTAGTGCTTCTATTCAATTACCTGATTACTATAGCTTATTGAATAGTAACGACCAAGTGTTTGTAAATGCTAAAAGCCATTTAGGATATGGATTTGGTGTTGTAAATGAAGCACAAACAGAAATTGATATTACAACAAACTCTGATGGAGAATACAATGTTCTCTTAATTGGAACTAGAAAAGATAAATTAGCTTTAGATGCTTGGAATGGCACAGAAGTTAATGATGTAGAATAATAATTTTAAAACTTAAAAAACAAAAAAAAATGGCAAACTTACAAGAATTACAAGCTCAGTTAGAAGCTAAACAACAAGAAATGCAACAAGCTAGAGAAGCTAAAATACAGGCTTATCTAGCAGATGTCCAAGCTAAAGAAGAAGCTAGGAAAGCAGCAGAGGCAGCTAAATCTGATGAAGAGAAAGCAGCAGAATTAGTAGCAAAGATTGCAGCATTAGATGCTAGTTTAGTAGAAATTAAAAAGTAATAAAGAAAAAACCAACAAAAACTACATATGAAGGATCTTAAATTTATCTGTGCTCAGCCAGATGACGTCTACTATACGTGGCAAGTTCATCTATGGTTGGAAAGCTTGAAAAAGCTTGGACATTCAGACAAAGCAATTGTTTTAGTGTACACTCCTAGTTTTAGAGAATACAATGGTAAGTGGGAGAAGATAATGGAACTGTATCCAGAAGCACAATTTGCTTTCTACAAGGATACAGGAGATGTTAGTCAATATTTAGGAGTGTACATTCCTATTCTACGTCCATATTGCTTGATGAGATATTTTCAGGACAACCCTGATATGATCACCAAAGCAGTGTTTTACTGTGACTGTGACGTAATCTTCACAGATAAATTTAACGTTGATGAGTTTAAAGATGATGATATAAACTATCTCTCTGATACAAACAGTTATATCAACGCTTCATATTTTGATAGTAAAATAAAAGATGTGCTTCCAGAGAAGCTGGAGGAATACAAGACAAGAGATGTTCTAGCTGAACTTGCAAGTTTAGTAGGCATCAATAGAGAAATAGCTGAAGCTAACAATGAACACTCAGGAGGAGCGCAATATTTCTTAAAGAATGTAGATTCTGATTTCTGGAAGAAGGTGATGAATGATTGTGTTCTGATTCGTGTCTACTTACAGAATATAAATAAAGAGTTCTTCAAAGATGAGAACAAAGGGTTTCAAAGCTGGTGTGCAGATATGTGGGCTGTGCTATGGAACGTTTGGCTTAGAGGACAAGAGACAAAGAACATTCCTGAATTGGAATTCTGTTGGTCTTCAGATCCTATTGAGAAGCTAGAAAGAACAACAATATTACATAATGCAGGTATTACAGGACAACACAATATGGGTTATCCTGCCTTCTACAAAGGAGCCTACCACGCTGGTAAAGATCCTTTTCAAGACACACATTTAGATGTGGTGTTGAATGATGAGAAGTCTAAGAAGTATGCCAATCATTATTATGTAACACAACTATTAGAAATAAAAAACAAATATAATTTAAATTATTAATTATTAATTATGGCCTCAATTAACTCTCGCCCTCTCAAAGCATATGTGCGCTTTGATGGTACTGGAAGAATCGTTCCAAGCAGCCTAATTCTAAGAAGAAAAATGCCTAAAGTGGGTAAATGGAAAGAGATTCCAGCTTACGAATGTTGTAATCCAACAACTACAACTACTACAACCACAGTAGCCCCAACAACAACAACTACAACTACTGTCCCAGGATAGTATAAAACTAATATAAAATGGCAAATCAAAGTAAATTAAAAGCATACGTACGATATGATGGTACAGGTAGAGTGATTAGTGGTAGTTTGATCTTACAAAGATTCAAACCTGCTGTAGGTAATTGGGTGGAGATTGATGCTAGTGAATGTTGTAATTACGTTCCTACCACCACCACTACAACCACTGCTACTCCTACTACTACCACAACTACTACTGTTCTTTCTGGATGTTTAGAGTATAATGTTGTAGTACCTGATGGTGGAAGTGGAACACTTAGTGGTGTTGATTGTGTTGGAAATCCTTTTGGACCAGTAACTCTTACAGGACCTGTTGATCAAAATTATTGTTTTGAGAGCATAAGTTCAACTGGAGACGTTACTATAACACTAGTAGGACCTTGTAACCCATAATAAAAATCAATATAGAATGGCAAAATCATTATTCCCAGATGAGATGATAAGATCAGGGGAACTAAACTTGGAAACAATAGCTGGGAAGCTTACACATTTCCATGAGCAATTACACTTAACTCATTGGCAGACAAAGAGTTATGCTGAGCATCAAGCTCTAGGAGCATTGTACGATTATGTACAGGATTTCAAAGATGGTGTAATTGAAAAGCTTATGGGATATACAGGTAAAAGACCTGCTCCATACAAGATAGAACCTCTTACAAATTGTACAGGGGATGAATGTGTGTCAAAACTTTTATCTTTTGCATCCTCTTTAAAAAGCTATGCTGAAGCAAACAGCTATCACGACATTGCAAATCTAGCAGATGCGTTGTCTGGTGAAGCTGCAAAAACTAAATACTTATTAACCTTGTCTTAATGCAAATTAACAAGAAATTTTTCCCAGAGGTGATGCAAGATAACGAACTTGCTTATTTTGCTCACCTCGAAGGAATTATTGCTTCAGTGGATGAACTCTCTATATTAGAGATAACTAAAAACCCCAACTCCTATCATTTTAGATTGGCTGCCTCTGTGCCCAAGTATAATGACATGTTACTTGAGGAACTATTGAAGTTCCATAACATGTTTCACATTAAGCTAGATCTTAGCAAAAGCATTAAAAGCTCTGCTACTATCACGTTTGAAATAAATTTGGAGAATTCATAATAAATACATATCTTTGTATTTAAAAAAAATTACAACTATGTCAGAAGAAATCAACCAAGTAGACGTGGCTAATGAAGCCCCAAGTTATGACCCTAGTAAGAAATATACATGGTCAATGGAACATAACTTTACCATCTCTGGAGGAGAGTTTGGTGTAATATTAAATGCTTTACGTGCTATTACAAATACACCAGAAGCACACGCTATCTTCTTAGCAGACAGAGCAGCAGGTGCTGTTGAATCTGTTCTAGCTAGAGGTGTAGAAGCAGGTATTGTTAAAGAAGTTGAAGAATCTCCTAAAGGTACATTATAATGGCAAAAGAAATGATTAAACGCAAGGATGGTTCTGTTTCACAACGTGGTTTGTGGGATAACATTCGTGCTGCTAAAGGATCTGGCAAGAAACCAACAGCTGCTATGCTAAAGCAAGAAAAGAAAATAAAAGCTAAAACTAAAAAATAATGGCAAAGATTAAAAAAGCTGCTATGGGTAGCATGTCAGGATTGAAAGCTTCTGATAAGCGTGTAGGTCCTGTAGATCCACTAGGTGCTTGGACTAAAGTTCAAGAGAATACATTAGCAGATGCTAGAATGACTCCTAAGTTAAAGAAAGATAAAGAACTTGGTGCCACCAAAATGGAAGGTGGTGGTAAGGTGGGACGTTCTGAGAAGTCTTATGGCTTGGACAAGAAAACACCTGCATACAAAGACATCAACCCTGGAAGTTTCAGAAAAGCTGCTTTAAAGCGTGAATCTGAATTAATAGAAAAACGCAGTGGTGAAATGGCTCCTAAGTTAAAATCTTCTAAAAAGAAATAACATGGCAACTATTAAGAAAGCACAAACTGGTGCTGGAGTTCCTAAAGGAATGGTTCGTGGTGAAATGACAGGCAAGCTTATTAAGAAGTCTGTTCAAGACAAACGAGATATTGACATGGCTGATGCTTTAGATAAGCAAGCTGGTAAGGGCAAGTATGCTCCTAAACCTAAAGGTCTAAACTTTGATAAGAAAAGTTTTGATAAACTACCTGCGTTAAAGACCAAAGCTAAAGATGGTAAATGGATTCAAAAGGCTGTTAATCCAGCCCATAAAGGATATTGTACACCAATGACCAAAGCTACATGTACTCCTAAGCGTAAAGCTTTAGCTAAGACATTTAAAGCAATGGGCAGAGCTAGAAAAGGTAAATAACATGGCTAGAATTCCTAAAACAAAAGTTTATAACCCACAGAAGGCAGAAGCCTATGTAGGTAAAGGGGTTCTCAGAAATGGAGACACCATTACAGCTATTAAAGGTGCTATAACACCTGTTCCTAATGGCCACCTTATAAAGAAAGATGGTACATCATTAAAGAATGGTAGTAAGATTGTTAAAGCTGGTGGTCAAACACATAAAGTGTTTAAGAAGAAAGTTGATAAAGGTATAGGTGATAAAGGGGATATAGTTGTAGATCATACAGCTGGTCCTTCTGCTGGTAAATGGGATAAGATTAACCTTACTAAGAAATCTAAAGCTAAGACTGTTAAACAAGGTGTTGCTTCTGTAAAGAAGTGGCATAGAGAAAATCCTATGATGAAGAATGGTGGATCTACACCAGCTTGGCAACGTAAAGAGGGTAAAAGTTCTACAGGTGGTTTAAACGCTAAAGGTAGAGCTTCTTATAACAGAGCTAACCCAGGTAAACCAGGTCTTAAAGCTCCTCAACCTGAAGGAGGTTCTCGCAAGAAATCATTCTGTGCTAGAATGTCAGGGATGAAAAAGAAACTCACAAGTGCTAAGACAGCAAATGATCCTAATAGTAGAATCAATAAGTCTTTGCGTAAATGGAAATGCTAAATTTAAAATAAAATAATCAAAATGGCAAAGATGAAAAAATACCAAGGTGGTGGAAATGTAGATCCTAGGGTGGCTGCGTTCTTAAAGAAAAGAGCTGCTTCAGACACTACTAAAATGTACAACAGAGGTGAAATGTTAGAAACCATTAATGCAATAACTGCAGGTAAGATTAAACCTCGTGTAGATAAACCTATGGCTTCTGGTCAAGGCACTAAGAAATATGCTACAGTTAATAAAGGTGATACCACTTATATGAGCAAAGGAGATTTTGAAAAGAAATATGCACAGAAGAAAGCTGGTGGTAAAATTAAGAAAGCTAAATCTGGTGGTTCTTTTCCTGACTTAAACAAAGATGGTAAGATTACACAAGCTGACATCCTTAAAGGACGTGGTGTTATTAAAAATGGTGCTGCTCTTAAAAAACAAGCTGCAATAGCAATTGCTATGAAGAAAGCTGGTAAAACACCTAAGAAGATGATGAAATCTGGTGGTACATTATCTGCTCCTAAGAAAGATGGTTTATCTATGGAATTAGGTACTTACACAAGACAAATTGGTAAAAACTACACTGGTAAAAATGTTGTTAACAAAGGTGCTAAGGCTAAAATGGGTAAGTCTGTAGGTAAATGTAAATATGGCTGTTAAAACCAACAATTATGGCAAAGATAAAAAAAGCACAGTCTGCAATGGTTGATCAAGACAGACAATGGAAGGTGAATTCAGCAATGGATACACTTCTTCGCTACAATGAGTTATTAGCTGATAAAGCTTTAATGGCTGATGTACAAAAGAAAGCTCAAGATCAATTAAGCACTGTTACTAATACTCTTAAAATGGGCGGTAAGGTAACTAAAAAGGCTGTTTCTAAAAAACCTATGGCTAAGAAAGCTATGGTTAAGAAAATAGCTAAAAAAGTTGTAGCTAAAAAGAAATAATGAAATCAACTAAAGTAACTAGTAAACAAGCAAAGTCAGTAAAGCCAATGACTGCAGGTAAAGCTAAAGGATCAGGTACACCAAGACCTGCACCTAAGGTGGCTCCTCCTAAACCAGTCAATGGTAATTATATGAAGGAAGCTGATACACCTCTTAGATTGAAAAGTAAAATGTGGCCTCTTAAACAAAAGAGGTTATCAAAATAACTGTCTTCTCCTGCATCCCTCGCTCTGCACGCTCAGGTTGTGGTAACTCAGTCTAGAATGAGCCCCTTAAAGAAGAATTTCCCCCCTATAGTCTCAGTATTATAGGTCTAAAAAAGCCTCCCTTAAAAAAGGAGGCTTTTTTTATGATACTAATGAATTGTATACAGATAGTATCTTGTTTATGTAATGTTTATTCTTTGCTTTTTTATAACAGTTCTCAGCAAATACACCATCAGCATCTCTCCTTGATAGAACAAATCTTTCTTGATTCACTATAGATGTATGTACAATGAAGTTATGGCTATCTACATAGCTTAACTTAATTATGTTTCCATACAATCTATGTACACCACTGTTCCACAGTTGATCAAATGATATAAAATCATTGTTTAAGTCTTTGATATTGTCCCACAACTCTGGATGCATAGTTGTATCATCATCGTTGAAATATATCCAACCCTCTGTTACTAGATTAATTGCTAGGTTTCTTTGTGCATTTCCACATACGCTTTTTACATCCTTTATACAATAAGCTTCACATTCAGGAATATCAGTTGGAATAGTCTCTGAATCAAACACAACAATCCATCTGTAATTTTCTTTAGGTATGTTAATGCTTTCTGCAATTCTATGTAAAAAATGAGGTCTACTACAAGGAGTGATAATATTTAAGAACATGGTTTGTCATTTCTATGTAAAACTAAAAGCTTATCGTTGTCCCAACCTGGAGAAAACTTTAACTCATGATTAGCCATAATAAATGTAGCAGATGAGAAGTATTCTTTAATGTGATCCATGGCTTCCATGTATCTGTTTTCATCTTCTCTAAGGAAGATATCTTCGATGATGATTATACCTCCTGGCTTAACACATTTGTATGCTATGTTTAAAAATCTAATCTGATCTTCAAACACGTGTGTAGAATCTTCTATGATTATGTCAAAGAAGTTATTTTTGTTGAACACGTTGTTAAGAGATTGTTCACTGGTAACATCTATATGAGTGTATGTAGCATTGTTAAGATTATCACGTATTCCTTTTTGCAACTTATCATCATGATATTCATAACCAAACAATGTTGCATTAGGGAAATATTCTCTCCAACATAACATAGAATGATTATCTAATATACCCACCTCACCTATTGTAATCTCTTTGTAACGAAGATTTGAAAACAATAAGTTATATATGGAAGTGTAAGCATGTCTATGTAAATGAGGATGGTTATGATAAGGACACTTGTCTGTAGGATACTTAACAGCAAGTTTACATAAGTCTGTATTAGAATGTGTAGAGTCAATACTTAGTCTATTTATTTGCATTGATAAAATCTTTTAACATTTGTGAATAGTCTTTACTCCAATGAGGAACTAGTTTAACTTCTCCTGTAGGAACTTTTCCTTTGATTCTTTCTGATTCAATGTGAGCACTGTGTCTTTGTATAGCGTTAAGCTTTCCAGGATGGTCTGTACCCTCACCACTCATGTGATAACCCCTACCACCCCACATATAAAACCAACTAGCTTCTTCCTTAGGAGGTTTAGCAAATAGTCTTCCTCCATATGCGTTTATTGCTTCAATGAATGTCATATCATATCCAGCATTTTCAAGAGGATGTCCTCCTATAGCTTTCCAAGCTGACTTTCTAAAAACAATACCAGAGTTACCTATCCAACCAACTTGTTCAATACCTGTAATGTGACATAACACTCCTGTTTCCCAGTGAAGAATGTTCACCTTATCAGTCATGTATTTAGCTACATTCTTTAAATGGTGTGGTAGAGCTACATCATCATCATCCCATTGGCATATAATATCTCCTTGACAACGCTCTGTAGCATAGTTTTCTTTCGCTCCTATAGTATCATATCCCTTAACTAGGTTAACTATCTTAACTTGAGGATGATCAAATACAAGAGTTTGTAAAGGATAGTCATTAACTATTATAAGCTCACACTTATCTGCAGGATAGTCCTGCTTGAGGAAAGACTCAATACTCTCCTCAAGCGTAGCTACCCTTCCATAAGTTATACATTTACATGATATAAATGGAAGTGAGTTCATATTACCAAATCATTATAACATCAAATGGACTAACAAGAATTACTTCCTCATCATTTGATAGGTTAATTAATGGAGCTTTTGATAAAGAGCTTGGATCTACCAAGATGATATCTCCTGCTTTGATACTTGTTACCAAATCACCAACTGTGTGCACCTTTAACTTAGACATCTTCTTAAGCATCTCTTTTTGTAATGCTTCTTTAGTGTTCTCGTCTACAATTAACTTGCTGTCTTCATTTTGTTTTGGCATCTCTACATAGATGCGGTTACCTAATAGCTTCATATTAATTATTTGCTAGGTTATTAAATCTTGTTATGTCTTCTCCTTCTAAATAAATTTCTGATTGGAATGTTTCTCTCACTCTCTTCACTTCTAATTTATTTGTCTTGATGTTTGGAGCTTGTATATCTCTAGAACGCTCATGTAAGTCGTCTAATAAGATTAATAATGCTCCATCTTCCATTTGTACTGAGCGTACTAACTTGTTTAGGTTAAAACTTTCTGTGTAAGTTTTATCACCATCTTTTCTTGTGTAAAAGAATAAATTGTTCATTTTAATTTTCAATTTTATCTGGGTTATTTAAATCTGTCATTCTTTGAACTAATATGTTTTCATAATTCTGCATAGTAGTTAATTGACTATCTAACAAACGCTTATGAAAGTAATTTACATTTTTAAAATCAGGACTCATTGTCATAAAAGTTTTTAACTTTTCAATTTTACTTGATAGTTCAATTCTTTCAATGTGTAATTTACCTGCTAGACCTACTATAGGTTCTTTTAATTCTTGTTCTGGAACATTGTCCCATGCTGTTGCAATCATTGTATTATATTTATTTGGTTGTAAAAAGAATTTGTTAAATGTTGTACCTCATATGCAAACGCTTCTTCTGTCTCTGAATTAAGTTCCATACCTGTCCAATACATTATGTTCAAAGCTGTATGAAATATCTCATGTGCTATAACACCTTGATCTTCTGTGCTAGCCATCCATATAATAGGAGGTTTACCATCTATTGTAGGAAATGATACAGCCCTAGCATCAAAGTCTGCAGCTGTCACTGTACTATCTAAATTATCTCTTACATATTTAGCAGCAAATGCTGTATCATCTGTAATTAAGACATTTACATCCATGTCAAATGTATCTCCACTAAGAGTAATTAATTGATATTTAGTAGTGATGTTTGTATCATCAGACATTGCAAAATACAATATTGCTACACAAGCAAAAGCACATACTAAAAATACCAATAAATCAATTTTAATGTATTTCATATTTCTGTTTTAATTTTTCACGTCTTTTGTTTACTTCCTCATACCTGTACATGTCACTTTCTACATTAGTGTGTTCATCTAATGTCAAAAGTATGATATTTTCTTCATCTAAAGAAGCTTGAGGGTACTTTTCTTTGGGTAATATGTGATGAAAGAATACTGACAAAGGCTCTTTACCTAGATAGTCCATACTCACTTCTGAATAATGGAGCTTCTTCCTCCAGATTTGTAAGAAAAACTGTTGCATTTCTGATATATCTCGAATTACCCTCTCTTTTTTGACAGATTTTGTCAAATTTTGTGTAGCAATTCGTTTTCTAGGCTTGTGCTTAAAACAGTATTCTCCCTCACAGTTTTTACCACATGTCTTACACTGTGTCTTCATTTGAGACCAGTTGAGCCAAAGCCTCCCTCACCTCTTTCTGATTGCTCCAATTCAGGAACAACATCAAAAGATACAGGTAAGACTTCTTCAAAATAGATTTGTGCCACTCTATCTCCTACACCATATGGAAAGTCTTGATAGCCATCAGCAAACTCTTGTCCTGGTATTGCTGTAAATATAGCCATCCACTCTCCTCTATAATCAGCATCAATAACACCAAAAGAGTTATTTAACACCCAATTATACTTTGTTAAGTTACTGCGTGGAACAAGAATGCCTTTATACCCCTTGGGTATTTCAGTCTTGAATCCAAGACCTACGTATCTTTTACTATTTGCACCTGTTATGCTGTGAGCATATACATCATATGCAGCAGCGTGCTCGCTACCTTTGTAAGGCATGCGAGCATCTTCTGTTAGTTTTTGAAATTTAATCTTCAACATGTTCTTCAACTTTTAATTCAACGTTATTAATCTTGTCTACAATGGTTTGTTTAATTTTATTATAAAACTCTTCATTGTCTACAAGCATTTGCTTAAATTCATCAAGATCATATTTAACATCTTCAAATGTAAATGTCTTACCATACTTTCTTCCAAGCTCAAACTCATTAAGAAGGTCCATCATCTCCTTCACCTTATCAATACCAAGACCATATACAATCTCAAATGTAGATAGTCTATAAGGAGGATTTGTTTTGTTCTTAGTAGCTTTCACCTTAGTTAAGTTACCATATTGTACATCACCATCTTTCACAGCTGTTTTAGAGACTTCTATTCTTACATCACTGTAAAACTTCAGCGCATGTCCACCTTGTGTTGTCTTTGGATCTCCAAACATCATACCAATCTTCTCTCTGTATTGGCTGATAACAATAACACATACATTATGTTGTGATAGAGCTGATTTCAATTTAGGATATGCATTACTATTCAACAATGCTTTCTTACCAATAGAAGAATCACCCACCTCACCATCAATCACCTTCTTAGGAATCAATGATGAATCTGAATCTATAATAACAAGATCAATCTCACCAGTGTTAATCATTTCCATAGCAATGTTAAAGCCCTCTTCACCACATGATGGTTGAGCAATTAACATCTCACTAGTATCAACACCAATAGCTTCAAAGTATTTCTTATCAACAGCATGCTCGCCATCAATATAAACCACTTTACCACCTTTCTTCTGGCATTCAGCTACAGCATGTCCACATATTGTAGACTTACCTGAGCCTTCCCAACCCATAAGTTCATAGAGTTTACCTTTTACAAAACCTCCAACACCTAATGTTACATAATCAAAACCAACACTTCCTGTGCTGATTACATCATAATGACCATCTGATTTGGAATCTAATGCCAAGACTGTGCCTGCACCATATTGTTTATTAAGCTTTTCTAAAGCTTCTTGGTATTTAGAGACACCACTGTCTACTGTTTGTTTCACTGCTTTCGCCATAATTGTTAATTTAGTATACAAAATTAATGTTTTTCTCTGATAATTCCATACTTTTTCGCTAAAAAATAAAGCCCCTAATGTAGAAACACTAGGGGCTGGACACAATTAACGAAAAACAGAAATGCAAACTTATGCATAATTATGCATACATACGCAAATTATTTTATCTTTTATTATCATCTGCTATCATTTGGTTACCCTTGATAACAGGTTTTTCATATGGACAGTGTCTGCAGTTGTTACCACAGCACTCTCCTTTTTCCTTGAGATAGCTTTCTGTAAAGATTACAAAGCCATCTTCAAGATAATAATCAATGTCTTTTATAAATTCTTTCTTTTCCATTATAAATTAATTATGCAATTTTAGGTTGGATTTATTATTAGGCTTTAACCACGTACAATCATTGCTGATAGGTAGCCATTCCTAAGATTGCAATTATTTTAAATGTTTATTTCACATCCTTCAGGACCGCTACAAGCTGCAATAGCACCAAAGTCCACTGTATCATCTAATTCCATCACCTTAGTTAGGTCAATGGCTTTCAATGAATTGATACGACTGTTGTAATCCTCTTCTGTGATGTCTTCAAAAGGAGCTTGTTTGTAACTGCCTCCAAAATATGGTAGTACTGACAAGCCATTGTATATTTCTCTATTGTCCCACATCCATTGTCCTACAGCTTGCCACTCATTCAAGAAACCATCATCAGTTTGTGTGTATCTACTACCTTTACCATCACTCATGTCAACTGATATATAGTTTCTACCATTATCAATAGAAACAGTAGCACTTACATTATGTGTGTTAGCTCCATTAATATGTCCTGCTTTGACCCATTCTGTAGAGAATCTTTTAACACGCTCTAGCGTATCAATTGCTGTCTCTGTACGTAGAATAGATCCTTCAGGGGCTTTAACAGGAATGCGTACACAAACTGTATCCTTAGGACGTAACACATCATCTTCACATAGCTCAGGATGGTTAATCTCTAAATACATAGCCATATCTTCGCTCTTGTTAAACCTCATAGTTCTTAAGTAGTAAGGAGCATGCCATGCGTGGATACCAGATGCTGTTCCTAAGACTAATGATGTTGTACCACTTGGTTTAATACATGTAATACGAGCTGCTTCGTTGGTACCAATCTTATCAGAAATCATACTGTTAACCACCTTAGCTGTATTGGCTGCTATTTCCAGGTCATATTTAAGGATTTCTCCTGAACCTATACCTGTCATACCAATGCCTAATAGAGCGTCTTTTTGGGTGGTCTTTTGCCAAATAGGACGTAAGTAGTGGAAGTCAAAGAATCCTGCTTGTAATGTACCAAAGAATGCTGCAACACTCACTCTGTTGTTAAGGTCTTCCTGATCTACTACATCAGACACATTCACCTCACATAGGTTACAGAATTGAAAAGGTCTTAGACCAATTTCACAGCAAGGGTTAGTTCCCCAATCTAGGTCATTAGACCAATAGATACCTGGTTCACCACTTCCTGATGCTTCAATTCTTTTCCATAGGGCTTGGAACTCTTCTTCACTCACCTCACCTCTTTTAAGGACAGCTGAGTTATTACTTCTACCACGTTGTTCATTAGTCTCCCACCAGTCACCATACTTACATGTAATCATTTCCTCGTCATCATGGCTAAACAAAGAGATCATAGCTGACCTTCTGATACCACCTGCAAGTACACTGTTAGCAATATGACACATAATATCATGAGCTTCTAAAGGAGATAGCTTTTGACCATCTTCTTTACGTTCCATAACAGCATCAATATGAGATAAGCATAACTTAAGTGGTTCAGGACCAGGAGCTTTACCTCCAGCTGTCACTAATCTAGCACCCTTGTGTCTAATAGCTCTGAAGTCAAACTTAGGCTTATAACCACCTTCAAAGTAGAACTTCATCAAAACTTTTACAGCATCAGCCCATCCCATAATAGAATCTTCAATCAGGTAGTTACGTTGCTTGTATGTCTCTTGTTTCTTAATAGCTGGCAGTTGCTCTATATGATGCTTTTGAACAGAAAAACCTACACCTGAACCTCCTAATAGGAGAAACATAGTCTCAGAGAAACTGTATAGACTGTCAACAGGTAGATAAGCACAGTTATATCCTCTAGCATTGTTCACTTCCATTGCTGGACCAGCAAACTGAAGGGCCCTCATTGATGGTAAGACTTTCTTCTCTCTAATGAATACAGCACTTTCTACAATTGCTTGCTCTAATTTAGGATATTTCTTGATCATCATGCTTTGATACCTATCCACTATCTCATCCCAAGTCTCTCTTCTTTTCTTTTCTGAGATGTACTTTGCATACTTGCTAAAAATTGTTATTTTGCTCAAAGCTTCTAATCCTAAATCCATGTTTAATTGTGTTTTTTTGGTTAAAAAATAAAGGGTTGCAAATGTACAACAGTACAACTTACCAACCAAGAGAATTAGAAAATTCTACTTAACTAAATTTCTTATTTTGTAACCAAGTTCTGCATCATTAGAATTGTCTCTAACTAATTTAGTTATTTCCTGATTTTGGAACATTAGCTTTTCTAAATAAAGCGTTGCATCCATTAGTTCTTCCTGTAAATGCTTGAGATAGTTATCCTTATTGTTAGTCTGTAAGGTGGTGCCATACTTTTCTTGACCCACTTTGCTACGCATAGCATATTTTGCTAAGACGTTCATAACTATTGCATCCTCTACCATTAGTTCTGTAGTCATAATCTTTCATTTAATAGTTTAAATGCTTCCTCAATAGCTACCTTTTCAGCTTCTATTCTAGAATTATACTTAGTAGGTTCTGTGTGTATAAGATCACCTTCCACTACAGTATATGTAAACATTGAAGGTCTATCACTATACATTACTAATATTTCAACATTTAACCCATTATCATCAAACACATCAAACAAAAATCTAGGATTTGAATCTATAAATGTTGCAACATATTCATTATCAAAGCTTTGTTGTTTTATCATCTCTTTAAACTCTTCTGGAATTTCTTCAGAGGAGTTACTTACAGAGTCTATAAGTTTATTATTATAAAAATCTTTAATAACAGTTGCTGCTTTAGGATAGGTTTCTAATAATTCAATTCCTTTCATATTTTTCTTTTTAATTGTTTACTACTTTCAGCCCACCAGTCTCTTTCAAACTTCCATTCGTTAGGTTCTGGGTGGTGTTTCTTGTCTTCGTCCACTGATTCTGCTAAGAGAGCATTCTTTTCGCTCTCCATGTCACAGAATTTAATTACATCATCTATACCATATTTACTGATTAGATGGGTTAGTATATCACTGTTATACATTTTCTTTTAATTTAGTAATGTCTAATATTTCAAATTCATCAAAGAAACCATGCCAAACTTCCATGTCTTCTTCAATCTCCACTCCTAGTTTATCTTCCCAAAATTGTCTCAAATCATCTGTCTTGTTAAAGACTCTATACTGCAAAGAGATTTCATCTCTTCTTAGTCCATTCTTTCTAATTTGAATAGCTTTAGGGAAAATATCCTGGAATTTCCTAGAAGTTTGGGAATATTTACCTTGTTTTACCAGTTCTATGTCATCCTTTAATCTAGGATTGATCTCATAAACAACCACTACATAACCATCTTCATAGTCATAATCATCTATGATGGACTTAGTTCTTTCATATTCCTCATCAAGAAAGTCTCTGAATCTATCTAAGTCCTTTGGTTTAAATAAGAGATATACAGCATTTTCATACTGTACATCTCTACTATTGTCTTTTATATATCCATTGAGAAATCCATTGTCCAATAACTTATCTCTACCTATGCTAAGAGTTGGAACAATGAATACGCTAGTGATTGTGTGTTTTCTCTCCATTAATCTAAGTTTACTACACCATTATTAATATGATTCTCTCTTGATATGTTCCATTTATCATTAGCTAGGGCCCACTTAAGGTCTCCAATAAGTTGTGCAACTCCTGGATACTCTCTTCCTTTGTATTCAAAACCATCAAGAGCATTGTTCATACTGTCTTGAGTCATTGAATATACTAATGGATTTGAATAGTTTGTGCTGTCACAAACAATAAATTTAGGCAAGAGGATTTCATAGTCTCCATAGCCCATTTCACTAGCCCAAGACTCTGCAGCTTTATGATATAAAAATCCTTGAATGTAAGCTCTTCTATACAAATAGTATTCACTATAAAAGTTCTCTACAGACCATGTACATTTAAGGTCATACACTTGCACTGTCTTTGCTTTGTGATCTACAATCAACTTGTCCATCATAGATTTGAACTTGTGGTCAAACACATCATATCCTTCCACTTGTAACTGATTATGTATAGAATACTGTGCATCAGATGTAGTGTTTACAATCTCTGCTGTGACAGGATTAGTTTTTAGTTCTAATACTATCTTCTCAGCATTAACAATCTCTTGTGTTGTTACCACTGTAAGATTCTTAGGTCTCACCTCTCTAATCTCTTTGTAATAAATCTCTGCATCAGATCCTATAAACTTACCAAGAACAGCATCAAGTTTTATCTTGAATCCTGATTCTGCATGAGCATCTCTACACATGTCTTCAAAGCTTCTAGTCACTGTACCTTCTTCAGATGTAGCTTCTACAGTGTGTCTGTATAACGCTTCTACAAACTCTAACATTAAGTTAGTTGGTGTAGTCATGCATGTAGATAGATAAAATCTCTCATCAAATAAATGTGGTTCCATTAATATTGTTTCCACCATTCTACCCATTGTAGCTGCTTTGCTATCTTCATCCTCAACCACTTCATTAAGGATGTATTTCTTATGATACTTCTTCCTGTCCATGGAGAAGTCCTTTAAACTAGAACTGCTGTCTAGATAAATTGCTCTATATAGAGCTTCTGTGTTAACTGGTCCACTAATCATGTCTGCTTTCTTTAAAATCTTTAATAATTTGTTCACTCATTTTTCTTACTTCCATTGGTACTTGTTTAAACCACCATCTCACTTCCATTTCATACTCACGTCCTTGGTCATCAAGTCCTCTAGGATTGATAAGCCAGAACATGTGTTCTTTGTTTTCATATGTAACAGAACCTTCATGCCATATTTCTGTGAATGAAGGTTTTCTGTTAATAGAAACTGTCATAACGTTTTCATTATCCATTTTCTGTTAATTTAGTAGGTGCCCATAAATAAGATAGTAGATGATATGGCTTATCACCATACTTTGGCTCAGCAATGTATTGTCTACCTTTACATTCTGTCTTGAGCTGTTCTGGTGTAAGTATCATCAACTTACCCTTGTACTCAACCTCATAGTTCTCGTTCTTGATAATGCATTCTTTAACACTGTGGTCAATTAGATCTGCGTACTTCTTGTCATGAAGCTTTAGAATTGTTCTTTTCATTTTTATCTGTTTTTGTTTTCTTGTCGTGACATTTCTCGCACAGCACCTGTAAATTGTCCACCTCACAGAATAATCTGTCTACAAATCCTGGTAGGTCTTGTGCAGAATTAAGACTTCCTGCTGGGCAAATATGATCTACATTAATCTTCTTCTCAATAAACCAGTTTTTACACGTATTGCATTGATACTCATACTTTTGTCTCTTGTTTACACCCTTGTACAGTCTGCGTGCTTGTAGCTTACATTCTGTAATAGGCTTCCAAAACCTAGACTTCTGTCTAAGGGCACTGCGTATAAAGCTCCAGAATACTGACTCTGTCATAGTGCCAGCACATCTTGGTTTACTAACTATTTTCCTAGGTATCTTAGAGATTCTCTTTGTTGCGTTCTTTTTCATAATTGTTAAATTAATCCCAGGGAACTTAATCCCTGGGACTACAAATTTAATCAATTTTTACAATTCTCTTTGATATTTCTTGTTTTATTTCATCAAGACTTTTGACAATTGTATACACCTCTACAGCAGATAACGCTGGTAAGTTGAAATCATGCTTCTTAGCTTCAGCTGTGAATCCTTCTTTAGCTTTCTCAGCCAAGTTTTGCAATTCGCGAATCGCATAAGACTCATCCAACTCTAATGTATCAAAGTCAAGGTCATGTAAGATTTCTGTTGCTTCTTCACGAGGCACAGTCATAATTGGTAAATACTCATAGCATCTACCCTTAGACTCACCAATACCTACAACTTTCATTGGGTTGATAAGTATAAGAACGCTCGTATCACCACAACCTACATAATGAATCTCATCACTAGTGAAGTGTAATCCTGCATGTGCACAGTCTGCTCTTGACCAATTGCATTCCTCCATAGGCATATTCACTGGTCTACCAATTCTGATGTCAAATGTCTTTGTGTGAGCATCTGTGAATCTATTTTCTGCTCTATTAGGCAAATCAAGATATAGTTCTGTTAAGTTACCAATCTCTTCACCATATTGAGACTCACAATGTTTGTACACTGTACCAGATCCAGAACACTCATAACATTCAGAACTATCATCCCATTCTTCATCTTCACAAGGAATAGTTCCTGAACTATCACAGAATGTACATGGCTCTAGTTCTTCAAATACAGATTTATGAACCATTACATATTCACCATGCTTTAAGAACACAGTGTAATCAGCTGGGTTCTTCTTCCATACAGCCTTAATCTTATTATATGCATTAGACACAAACTGTACCAATTCTGTAGATCCATGTAATGTAACTACATTTCTCAAAGCTACAAAGAAGCCTTGTTTAGTGATACTAAAGCTATTCTTCTTTAAGAAGTTAAATAGATCATTTGCAACTTCAGCTCTTGGATTCAAGCAACACCACATGAAGAATCTATGTAAAGCATTGAATTCATCATTATCTGTGTTACCATGTTTACCAACCACTTCTAAGAATTCTTCCACTAATAATGGAGGTAGACTTCTGTTGATACCTTTTAGATACAAAGCATTATTCTTCATTTCAAACTGATCAAGGGTAGCTAAATACTCAGCACCTCTTTGAATAGCTTTAGCTTTCTCATATTCAGCTTCAGCTTTCCTTCTTTCAGATTGTATCTCTGGAGATCCAACAAGGTTCAATAAGCAAGCTTCTGTTGTACAAGTTTTAGCTTTGGTAAAATCATCTGCATTAGCAGGAGACTTTGTAATAATATTACCATCATTCAATACAATAGTCAGTGTATCATTAACCATTTTGATATTCAAATAGGGCTTTGTCACTGCTGTATTGGTATTAGTTGAATACCATGTATTGTTTGAAGAAGGGGTTTGTACCCCCTCTTCTTGTTGTTTATCTAATTGATCAAACGCTTGTTCAATCTTGTTTTCTACTACCTTTTCAATTGTGCGTTCTATAGCACTTTTAAACCATTTTAAACTTAACATGTTTTTGTTTTTAAATTGTTTCTAATTCATCAATTGTGTCTTCTGTCAATGTCTCCTCTAAAGGAGCATCTTCTGTTAATATGAGCTTGTAATGCTCTAAGTTCACTTTGTGTTTATAATACTTAAATAGATCAATGATAGCTTTTACAATACCAGAATCTGTATTAGATCTGGTGCTATAAGTTGTTTTATCTAGCAATGTATTTAAGAATGGTAGTTTGCTAAACACTTCACAAACTTGTTTATATGTTGTATATATAGGTTCATCATATAACCTATTCTCTGTAGCATGCAATATGATTGCTTTTATAGTTTCTTGATCTGCATAACTTCTATGGTTTTTATCATCATAGTTTTTCAGCTCTAGCAATTTACTTGCCAGATCAGTAGAGATGTCTTCCACTACATGAATTCTTCTAAATGTAGAATCCTTTTTCTCAATAAGATCACGTATTAAGAACTCTGTTGCTATCACCTTAAATGGTTTGTTCTTACCTTCCATAAATTTATCTAATGTTATCCAGTTATGTAAATCAGCTTTCTGTAAGTTATCATGGGTTGCTTGGGCTACTAGTACAAAATTCACTAGGTGATTACCACGTGACCACAACGCATCCATTTTCTTCTTATCAACTTCTTTAGCATAAACATGTAACTTGTTGACTTTATGAGCATCCTCTAGTTTAAATGTTGTAGGAACAAACTTACAATATTGATCAGATAGATTAATATCCATTGGTGTACCCACCTTACCAGAGAACTCACCTTTCATTCTAACCTTCTTAGGACCCTTTACAGCTGCAATAGATACCTTCATTCGTTTAGCTTTCTGAGCATCTTTATATGATTGTGGTATTTCAATAGCGTCTGCATCTATAAAATCCTTGGCATATAGTCCCACTACATACTGAAACTCTGTAATAAGTTGTCTCCATTGAGACTTTGGATAGCTACTAAGTTCTAAAACAGAATCATAAAACTTGCCATAATCAACAGCTCCAGTTTTGCTTCTAAGCTTAAATGGTGCCTTCTTAACAAAATAGATGTGTTTATTACCTGGCAGAATAGTTCTTAGATAGTCTTGCTTACCCTTAGGAAGTTCATGACTATAAATGTATACACCACCAAAGTTATAACCTACTAAGTCTGACATTCTTAAATGATCATAATAGTAGCTTTTCATGTTCTGAAACTTACTATTAACAAATCTATACTTAAACTTATACTCAGCAAGCATGTATTCTTTACCTTTTACAGCAAGTCTTTCTAAGTTCAATAACTTTATATTATCTAACTTAGGCTGTGCTACAGGTATACGTGAATGTTGTACAAGTCTGTCTATCTCATACTCTGGTTGATTAGGATCATTATACCAAGGTTTCATGTACTTATTATTTCTACCATAGAATTCCATGATGGCTTTGATATCACTCTTTGTAGTGATGGCCTCGTTGAACTTCTCCATCCATACATCAGCCACTGTAGCTATCTTCTTAAGAATAGTTTCCTTAGCTTCCTTAGTATATCTAATAGCTTCTCTATTTGGTGTAGGGAATAATCCATCACTA
>Ga0209442_1000655_pt1 | contig 20158 bp, 12 predicted proteins | sample LauGreSBDMM110DD_2_FD_187565 | JGI IMG/M metagenome (GOLD analysis project Ga0209442, IMG submission 187565) | Freshwater lake microbial communities from Lake Michigan, USA - Sp13.BD.MM110.DD (SPAdes) (version 2) | ecosystem: Environmental > Aquatic > Freshwater > Lake | place: Lake Michigan...
TGCAACTGCTTAGTAATAATGGAGTGAACTTGCAGCAAAATGAGCAGGCTATGAGTATGCAGATTAGAGATTTAACCACTGGTGATGCACGCGCAGTATTCAAAACAGTTCCTTTTGATTTCAGACAGTTTGGTAGACTCTCTATGTATTTGCATGCCGAGTCGGTGCCTGGACAACTTCCGCTTTTAGATGATGAATTATATGCAGTCGTAAGATTAGGTCAAGATTTTTTAAATAACTATTACGAGATAAAAATTCCATTAAAAGTAACCAAGCCGGGCAGATATCCAAAAGGGCAGGAAGAAAAAATATGGCCAGCACTTAATAATCTCGATTTATCACTTCGATCATTAATTGATTTAAAACAACGAAGAAATAGTAAAGGATTATCTGTTACTAATATTTACAGAGAAGCACTTGGCAATAAAATAATTTCTGTGCAAGGAAATCCAAACCTAGGAGAAGTGCGAGGAATTTTAATTGGTGTTGAAAATAAATATTTGCCAGATGGTCCAATTATTAGTGCCGAAGTGTGGGCCAATGAACTTAGGTTGTCTGAAATGGATGAGCAAGGTGGATGGTCGGCGCTTGGCAGGGTTGACATGGTATTAGCTGATTTAGGTACTTTGTCTGTATCTGCAAATACACATTCGGTAGGTTTTGGAACCATCGAACAACGCGTGAATGAGCGGGCAAAAGAAAACATGACACAATTTGATATTGCTGCCAACATCGAAGCAGGCAAATTACTTCCTAAAAAAGCAAACATCTCTTTGCCTGTGTATGCAAGTATTAATAGAACTGTTTTTACACCAGCATTTGATCCCTATGACAAAGACATTCGATTTAAAGACCAGTTAAATAGAGCTGCCGTTGAAAAGAGAGATTCTATGAATCAGGTAGCGATGGATCAAACAACCATCAAAACAATCAATTTTACAAATGTAAAAGTCTTGCCTGGTGAAAAATCAACCATGATGAGTCTTAGCAATTTTGATTTCAATTACTCATATACACAAACAGCACAAAGTAGTCCTATTGTAGATGAAAATAAAGTAACCAAACAAAGAGGAGGACTTGGATACACCTACAACACACAGCCTACATTTATATTTCCATTTAAAAAAGTGATCAAAACCAATACGCCTTGGTTGTCCCTTATAAAAGATTTCAACCTTAATTTAAAACCAAGCCTACTTAGTTTTAGAGCAGATGTGCAGCGTCAATTTGGACAATTCATTCCTCGAATTGTAAATACGCAGGATAGTAAAATTGAAAGAGTAGATACTACCTACGATAAATATTTTACGTTTGACCGGTTTTATAATTTACGTTGGGATTTATCAAACGCAGTTAATCTGGATTTTTCTGCAACCAACAATGCGCGTATTGATGAGCCTTTTGGCATGATTGATACCCGCTTTAAACGAGATAGTGTTCAGCAAAACTTTTTAAAAGGGGGAAGAAACACCTTGTATCAACAAAAAGCGGCGATTTCCTATACGGTTCCACTCAATAAATTCCCCCTCACAGATTGGATTACAGCAAGGTATACCTATGCAACTAGTTACAACTGGATTGGTGCTAGTAGGCTTGCATATGAACTTGGAAATACCATAGAAAATTCGCAGGAAAATAATATTAGTATGCCATTTAACTTTGCCAGCTTGTATGCGAAGTCTAAGTTTTTAAGGGCACTAGATAATATTCCACCACCAAAAGTTAAAGGCAATAAAATTAGCAGCAAAGCCACACCAGAGCAGTTATTGGGCACTGTGCTGCTTAGTAAAAAAGAAACACTGCAAGGTTTAATTGGTGACAAGCGTAAAGTTGCCTTAAAAAAGTGGAAGACCTTAAAAAAAGACCAACGCATTGCAGCAAAAATGCTTAAGGCCAATGAAATGCCAACCCTTGATGGTACAACAAGATTTGCGGGTAAGTTACTTACCATGGTTAAAAATCTTTCCCTGAATTACGCCGCCAATTACCGAAGTAGGGTGCCAGGTTTTACGGATAGCACGCAGTTTTTGGGACAAAATTTTAACTCCTTAGCGCCAGGACTTGATTATGCATTTGGTAAACAGCCTGATACCAGTTGGCTCAATCAAAAAGCTGCACAAGGGTTATTATCGCGCGATCCAGGATTTAACTTTTTGTACAGACAAAGTTTTGAGCAGCGATTAAATATTACCGCGCAAGTAGAGCCCATAAGAGAATTACTGATTGATTTAAATCTAGAAAAAACTTTTACAAAAGATTACTCGCAGTTGTTTAAAGATACACTCGGAGCTGGCAGGATGGAGCATTTAAATCCATTAGCAACGGGCGGATTTAGCGTTTCCTACATTTCATTTAAAACAATTTTTGAAGGGTATACCCCCAACGAAATTTCTAGTACATTTAAAACCTTCCAAGATAATAGACTTATTGTTTCTAAGCGTGTTGCAGCTGCTAACCCTTATTGGCAAACACTTCCAGCTTCGCAAAAGTTTACGGCTGATGGTTATGCAAATGGTTATGGCAGGTATTCGCAAGACGTACTGGTACCAGCCTTTTTAGCTGCTTATGCTGGGACTGATCCAAATACCGCGCCCCTTATCAAGCAATCCAATGCAAAAGTAAGTTCCAATCCGTTTGCTGGTATTATTCCAAGACCTAATTGGCGTCTTACCTATACAGGACTTACAAAAATTCCTGCTATAGCTGAAAAATTCAATAACATTTCTTTTTCGCATAGTTACAAGGGCAACTTAAGTATGAATAGTTTTAATAGTGCGCTACTATATCAAGATCCTTTTAGACTCGGCGGCCCTTCATTTATGGATACGGTGAGCGGCAACTATATTCCGTTTTACTTGGTGCCTAATATTACCATGCAAGAAAATTTTGAACCACTCATTGGGCTCGATTTTACCACCAATAAGCAAATGAACATGCACTTCGAATATAGGAAGGGTAGGCAGTTAAGCCTTAGTTTGGTAGATTATCAATTAAGTGAATCTAGAAGTACAGAGTGGGTGTTTGGTTTTAGTTTCCGTACTACTGGAATTCGTTTGCCTTTTACAATTCCGGGGATGAAAGATGCCAAGCTGGTGAATGATCTGACCGTAAAAGTAGATTTATCGATGCGTGATATTTCAAATAGTAATAGCAGGCTCGATCAAACAAATGCATACGGTACTGGCGGTCAAAAAGAAATCACTATTCAGCCTTCTATTGATTATGTATTAAACAGCAGGGTGAATCTTCAATTCTTCTTTGACCAGCGAAGGGTAAAGCCTTATATTTCTACAGCTGCACCATCTACAACCACAAGGGCTGGTGTTAAAGTAAGGGTGTCATTAGCGCAGTAAGTGAATCATTAAAGTGCGGGGCGCTTTAATTGTTTTTAAACGCCCACTTCCACATTTCTTTCCAGGTTACTTTTTTACCGTACATTAAAATACCGGTTCTGTAAATTTTTGCAGCCACCCATGTAGTGCCTAAAAATCCAAGCACCAATAAAGCCATACTTGCAATTAATTGTACCACTGTTACGCCGTCCGGAACGCCATGTGCAACCCTTGCCATCATTACAATAGGTGAGGTTAAAGGGAATAAGCTACCAAAAATCGCGAGTGAACTATTAGGGTCATTAACAGCCTTGGTCATAATAACCATTGCAAAAATGATTGGCATCATAATTGGAAGTAGTAAACTTTGTGCATCTTGAGGATCTTCGTTAACCGCACTACCAACAGCAGCAAATAATGCAGCGTACATGAAATAGCCACCTAAAAAGTAGAACACAAAACATCCAATAATAAGTGTGAAATTAATTTCGGCAAGACCGGCCATAATGCCTTGTAAAGCGCCAGATTCTTTTGCCACATTGACAGCACCCATAGCACCTGGTTGCATAGGAGCCGATTGCATCTGCGCAGCAACATCTGGGAAAATAACAGGAATTAAAAATTGAAGCCCAAACACGAGTACAATCCATATGATAAACTGTATTAGACCAACAGCGCCAATACCAAATATTTTACCCAGCATTAACTCAAACGGTTTTACACTACTTATAATGACCTCGGCAATGCGACTGACTTTTTCTTCCATCACGCCACGCATCACCATGGTACCGTAGACAAATAAAATGATATAAATTAAAAAGCCTGCAATCATACCCACTGCATAACTGATGCCTACTTTTGTTTCGTTGTCTTTTTTGCCATCATTGGTGGTAAAACTAATGGCATTATTTTCAAGTCTAGCACTATCTAGTTGGCCTTTAGAGATATTGAGTGCGAGTAATTTTTTTTCTTCTAGTGCGTTGTTGATTCTGTTCTCGATTTTTTCTCTAGTCATTAAACCAAGTGCCTTACTGGATCTAAAGGCTATTTGAGGCTCTCCGCTTTGTAGGTTATAGCCGTTTGGAATAAATAAATAAGCATCAAATGCTCCGTCAATTAATTTTTTATTGAGTGCAGCGGTATCTGCATCCATAAAACTAAAAATCACTTCGGTACTTTTTCTATCATCAATTTTTCCGTTAAATAACTTTGATTGGTCACTTACCGCTACCTTAAAATTATCGGTGGTTTTAACCTGGAAATAAATCATGAGGGCGTAAAACCCGAAAATTAAAATAGGAAGTCCAATGGTACTTAATAAAAAGGTTTTCTTTTGAACCCTTGTTTTAAATTCTCTACTAGCAACTAAAAATATCTTATTCATGGTACGGTCAATTAATTGTTTTGAAAAGCTCTGGTAGTGGCTTTACTGCCTTCTACTAAATGGATAAATATGTCATTTAATGAAGGCAAGATTTCATTAAAACGTTCAATTAAAACATCTTGTTGTAATAAATAATTGAGCACATGATTGCTATTGTAGCCTTCATTAATTTTTACAATAAGCTGTTGCTTTTCTTGGTGTTCAATGGTAAAAATGGGGCTTACTAATTCCGTTGGCTGGCCCTTGAATTGTATATTAAATTTATTTTCCTTAAACTGTTGTTTAACATCTGTAACAGTTCCGTCTAATATTTTTTTGCCTAGGTTCATTAAAATAATATGGTCGCAAATTTCTTCTACTTGTTCCATGCGGTGGGTAGAAAAAATAATGGTACTTCCTCTTTGCGCAAGTCCATAAATTTCGTCCTTAATTAAATTCGCATTTAATGGGTCTAGTCCGCTAAATGGCTCATCGAGTATAATTAGTTTTGGCTCGTGTAAAACGGTCGTTACAAATTGTAGTTTTTGACTCATCCCTTTACTAAGATCTTCTACTTTTTTATTCCACCAGCTCTCCATTTCAAATTTCTTGAACCAGAATTTTATTTTTTCCAGCGCTTCGGATTTGCTAAGTCCTTTTAATTGAGCTAAGTACATCGCCTGTTCACCAATTTTCATTTTCTTGTAGAGGCCTCTTTCTTCTGGCATGTAACCAATATGCACAAAGTCGTTTTGTGGATCAAAGGGTTTACCATCAAAAAGTAAATCCCCGCTATCTGGGTAAAAGATGCCTGTAATCATGCGAAGAAGTGTTGTTTTACCGGCACCATTAGGTCCAAGTAAGCCAAAAATGCTTCCTTGCTCTATTGAAAAACTAACGTCATCCACCGCTTTTTGTGTGGCGTACTGTTTTTGAAGGTTCTTTAACTCTAGAATATTATGCATAGGGGTTGAACTTTGAATATTAAAATTATGATTTCCGACGGGTTGGCGCTTTATTTTTTAGGTAAGGTCTTTTTAAATGACAAGCGGTTGCCAAAAATCTTACTTTCGTGGCTGTAACACGTTTAAAATATGAAATTAACGCGCAGTCTTATTGTATCAGCAGTTTTGTTGGTTTTTGTATTCGTATCAAGTAGTTGGGGTTTTTTGGTTCATAAAACCACACATCAACTAGCGGTATACCAATTGCCAGTTCCTTTACAATCTTTTTTTTACACCCATATCGATAATGTGGTTTCAAATTCAGTAAGACCAGATCAGCGCCGAAATTCGGATCCAACAGAAGCTACCAAGCACTTTATTGATTTAGAAATGTTTGGTACAGATGCTGCGAACAAAATGCCACTAGAATGGGATAAGGCAGTAGCTATGTTTACCAAGGATTCTCTCATAAAATATGGTTATGTGCCGTATCATATTATTTATATGCAGGCTAAATTAACCGAGGCCTTTAAGCAAAAAAACAAAGACAGTATTTTGTTTTACGCCGCCGATTTAGGGCACTATATTGGAGATGCGCACGTACCACTTCATACCACTATAAATTATGATGGACAATTGACGGGACAAAAAGGTATGCATAGTTTATGGGAATCAACGGTGCCTGATATTGAAATAGCGCAATACAATTTATATACAAGCCACAAGGCTACTTATTTGAGCGATCCGCAAACTGCTATATGGATTGCGGTGCGCAAGGGTTTTGGCATGATTGATTATATGCTAGAAACGGAACGTACAGTTTCTAAAAATTTTACAGAAGCAGATAAGTTTGAAATGAAAATGTGGTATGGAAAAGAAACAAAAGCCTATACACTTCCATTTGCAAAAGCATATGGCATCGCATTAAAAAATACAGTGAATGAAAGGCTTATTGAGTCTGCTAATTTAATTGCTGATTTTTGGTATACGGCTTGGGTAGATGCTGGTAAACCAGATTTGTCTGCATTTGAAAACACATCTTTAGCGCAGGACTTACAAAAAGAGCTCGGTGCGTATCAGCAAAATTCGCTGGTTAAAGATGGCTTTTTGCGTGCCTTAAAAAGATAGCATCAATAACGCGTTCGCCATCCATAGCAGCGCTTACAATACCACCTGCATAACCGGCGCCTTCGCCACATGGGTATAAATTGCTAATGGCTGGATGCGCAAGTGTGGCTGCATCTCTAGGGATTCGTACTGGAGACGATGTTCTACTTTCTGTGGCGACCACTTGTGCTTCATTGGTATAATACCCCTTCATTTTTTTGCCAAAAACCACAAAAGCATCCTGCAAGTTCTTGCGAATAAAATGCGGCAGTACGTTTTCTAAATTGTGGGGGGCTAATCCAGGAATGTAACTACAATTAGCCAGCGAAGTAGATGTTTTATTGGTACTAAAATCCACCATCCGATTGGCTGGGGCTACAAATTTTCCGCCACCTGCATCAAACGATTTTTTCTCCACCATGGCCTGAAAATAAAGCAGTAATAGTGGGTCGTTTTCTAGGTCATTTATGGGTGCCATTGGAAACATAGCTTCCAATAATTTTTTATGGCTGGCTTCTTTAAAATAATCAAGTGCATCTTGCTTTTGCACTTCCACCACCATACCACTATTAGCATATGGGTTGTTTCTTTTGCTAGGGCTCCAACCGTTTACCACCAACTGGCCAGCACTGGTTGCTGCTGGTGCAATAATGCCTCCTGGACACATACAAAAACTAAATACACCTTTACCATGCACTTGCTCTACAAGTCCGTAGGAAGCAGGAGGCAGGTTTTCGTCTCTTAAGATGCAGTGGTATTGTACGCGGTCTATAATTTCTTGTGGATGCTCAACCCTTACACCAAGTGCAAAAGGCTTGGCTTCTATCAACACTTTTTTGCTGCTTAGTAACGAAAAAATATCATTGGCAGAATGTCCGGTTGCTAGTACAATAGCATCTCCGGTAATGATATGACCATTTTGTGTTTGTACCGATTTGACCACTCCATTTTCTACGGTAAAATCCACCATTTTTTGCTCAAATTCAATGATGCCGCCAGCGTTTAAAATTTGTTGTCGCATGGCCTCTATAATTTGAGGGAGTTTATTGGTGCCAATGTGTGGGTGCGCGTTATAGAGTATTTGTTCTTCGGCACCGTGCTGCACAAGTAGTTGAAGGATGCGGTTAATATCACCACGTTTATTACTTCTCGTATATAGTTTGCCATCCGAATAGGTACCTGCGCCACCTTCTCCAAAACAATAATTGCTCTCTGGGTTTACAACCCCTTCTTTATTAAGTGCAGCTAAATCTCGGCGTCTTGCCCTCACTTCTTTACCCCTCTCTATAATATGAGGTTTAATGCCAAGTTCTAGGCATTTTAAAGCCGCAAATAGGCCCGCAGGGCCAGCGCCTATTATAATCACCTTGGTGGTGGCATGACTAACGTCCTTGAAGCTAATAGGGGCAAGGGTTCTGGGGTTGAAAGGTTCGTCAATAAATGCCTGCACAGTAAGGTTGATCCATACCTGCTTACTACTTCTGGCATCAATTGATTTTTTTAAAATATTAAAACCTATAACTGATGTAATAGCATGACCGCCTGCATTTGCTACATATTGCTTTATGACAGCAGGATCTGCAGCTTCTGAAGGCGTGACTTGTAATTGTACTTGTTTTTGCATTAGAATGGTAGGTCGTCTACCGCGTCTTGGGCAGGTGGCATATCAAAATATTCGTTAGCATTTGCGCTATCTTGACCTAATTTGACCCCTTCCATACGCCAAGCGTCCAAATTTGTAATAAAATTTTCTTTGCCCTCTTTTACCCACTTGGTACCCTTAATATTGAACTGTACACGCAGGTCATCCCCTAGGTTGTACTTGTCGGGCATGGCGGTTTTGTCCTGAACACATTGAAATTTTATGTAATTAGTAATACTACGACCTCCAATGTCTTCGGTCTTTTCAATCACAAATTCCCTGGTTTTAAAGGTCTCTGTACGCTGAACAATATCAAATTTTGCAACCAATTTTCCGGTAATCTCGTAAGACATAATGGTATATTTTTTAGTATTCAAAAGTAGGTTTTTAGGGCTTAAAAACAGATAAAATCCGAACACTGGTTTGTAATGGGGAAAAGAATGAAATAAAAAATTTTTTTTTCAACATAAAGTATACATATTCGCAGTCCCGTAACACTTTTTGAAAGCTGTCAAATTCGTTAGAGTTTTTGTTGAAAAAAGGATATATTGAGGACCCGAAAAGAATACGTTAACCTAATTATAAATTGTTCGTAATTGTATGGCTAAAAGTGCTGAATTAGTTTGGAGCAGTTGTCTGAAGATCATTAAAGATATTGTCGAGTGGCAGCATTTTAAAACATGGTTTGAGCCTATTAATCCGGTAGAGTTAAAAGGGAATGTATTGTTAATACAAGTTCCAAGTCAATTCTTTTTCGAGTACCTCGAAGAGCACTATGTGAATTTATTAGCCAAAACATTAAAGCGTGAGTTAGGTAAAGAGGCGAGATTAGAATATAGAATTATGGTGGATAGTGGAAACAGCAACAGCCGTAGCGGCTCGATGGATGTTCCTGCTAGCAACATGAAAACATACAACAACAACGAAATGAATTTTCCACTGGTGATTGATAATCCAGTTAAAAATCCATTTGTTATTCCGGGTCTTAAAAAAATGCAAATTGATCCGCAGCTAAACCAGCTGTATACTTTCGAATCTTTTATAGAGGGCGATTGTAACAGAGTGGCACGCAGAGCGGGTAAGACAGTTGCAGAAAAACCAGGCGCCAATTCATTCAATCCACTTGTTATTTATGGTGGAGTAGGACTTGGCAAAACACATTTGGCGCAGGCTATTGGAAACGAAGTAAAGCGTTCGCACCCTGGTAAAGTGGTGTTGTACGTGAGCAGTGAAAAGTTCATTAACCAGTTCCAAGACCATAGCCGTAACAATGCAATCAATGATTTTATTCACTTCTATCAACTGATAGATGTGCTTATTATAGACGACGTTCAATTCTTTAGTCGTGCCGAAAAAAGCCAAGACGCATTTTTTGCCATCTTTAACCACCTTCACCAAAGCGGTAAGCAATTAGTGCTGACATCTGACAAATCTCCTAAAGATTTAGATGGTATGCAGGAGCGTTTGTTGAGTAGGTTTAGATGGGGTTTAAGTGCCGACTTACAAGTGCCAGACTACGAAACACGTATCGAAATCTTAGAAAAGAAGATGAAGAACGATGGCCTTGATATGCCTAAAGAAGTGGTTAAGTATGTTGCTTATAACATTAATACCAACGTTCGTGAATTAGAAGGAGCACTTATTTCACTTTTAGCTCAATCTTCTTTAAACAAGAAGGAAATTGATGTTGAACTAGCTAAAAAAGTACTTCGTAATTTTGTTAAAACGAGCAGTAAAGAAATTACAATCGACGCCATCCAAAAAATGGTTTGTGAGTATTTCGATGTTCCTTACGATAAGTTGTTACAAAAAACACGTAAGCGTGAAATTGTACAAGCACGTCAAATTACCATGTACCTCGCTAAAGCTTTTACCAAAAACTCACTTAAAACAATTGGAGAGCACTTTGGTGGTCGTGATCATACTACAGTTATTCACTCTTGTCAAACCGTAAAAGACCTGATGGATACCGACTCTATCTTTAGAGAAAACGTAATGGAGCTCACACAAAAAGTTCAATTGGCTGCGATGTAAGCCTTGATTATTAAGAGAATCACATATTTTAATAAATATTTTCATAAAACGCTTAAAACTCAATATTTTAAGCGTTTTATTTTTGGGAATTAAGACGCATCACCTTATTTTTGCAACCCTCTCCAAAAAGGGAGTTAGGACGGTGAGGTGGATGAGTGGCTGAAATCAGTAGTTTGCTAAACTGCCGTACGGGTTAAACTGTACCGCGGGTTCGAATCCCGCCCTCACCGCACTTTTAAAAAAGCGGCAAACTACAAAATCGGGAAGTGGCGCAGGCCGGTAGCGCATCTGGTTTGGGACCAGGGGGTCGCAGGTTCGAATCCTGTCTTCCCGACAACCACAAATAAAGCCTCAGCGTTTGCTGAGGCTTTTGGTTTTTATAAGCGAGCGATTCAAGCCCCGCTTGGAATCGCGAGTGAAAAAAAACCAAAGCCTAGGACATTTGCGAAGCAAATGGAATAATTTGTAGAATGAAATAATTTGTGGTTACTCTACCCCCACCCAGGATGCCGGAACGAAGTGACGGCCATCCCACCCAAAAAAACAATTATGAAACTAACCGAAGACCAACAGTTTGAGCAAATTGATTTTCAGGTTCAACCATTTACGATTGGAGAATATGAAAATTGCAGTTTTATAAAATGCAGTTTTATTGGAATCGATTTGGCAGGATCCATCTTTATCAATTGCTCATTTACAGATTGTGACATGAGTGTTGTAAAAGTAAATCAGGTTGTTTTTAGAGATACGCATTTTGTGGGGTGTAAGCTCATTGGCATTTTATTTGATTCATGTAAAGAGTATGGCCTAGATGTTTCTTTTAATAATTGCATCATCGATAATGCATCATTTTACGGAACCAAAACAAAAGGCCTTCGTTTTGTGAAGTCTTCTGTTAAATCGGTTGATTTTACTAATACTGATTTAAATACGGCAGTATTTGATGCTTGCGATTTACTACATGCAAAATTCGATAATTCTAATCTCGAAAAAGTCGATTTTACTACTTCTTATAACTACACCATTGATATGGATGCAAACCGGATTAAAAAGTCGAAACATTCGGTACAAGGGGCGATGGGTTTACTTGGCAAGTATGATATCATCATTGAAGCGTAGCTCCACCAATAGCTTATATATTTAAAATATAGCGCTAACTTCGTGCCCTCATGACATTTAACGATTTAAATTTAAATACAGCGCTATTTTCAGCCCTAGATGACCTTGGTTATACTACACCAACCACCATCCAGCAAAAAGTGTTTTCTGTGGCTATGTCGGGCAAAGACGTTTGTGGTATTGCTCAAACGGGTACGGGTAAAACCATTGCCTATCTATTGCCTTGTTTGCGTCAGTGGAAATTTGATAAAAATAAAGACCCTCAAATATTAATTGTTGTTCCAACTAGGGAGCTTGTGGCACAGGTTGTTGAAACCATCAATAAGTTGTCAAGTTATATGAGTTTAGTAGCCATTGGTGTTTATGGTGGCGTTAATATTAATACACAACAAATTGAAGTAGAAAAAGGAGCGGATGTAATTGTGGCGACGCCCGGAAGGCTCTATGATTTGGCCATGAATGGGGCTTTTAAAACCAAGTACATTAAAAAATTAGTGATTGATGAAATGGACGAAATGCTCAATTTGGGCTTTCGTACCCAGCTTAAAAATATCATGGATTTGCTTCCTCAAAAAAGGCAAAATCTTTTGTTTTCTGCGACCATTACGCCAGAGGTTACAGCGCTCATGGATACTTTTTTTAATGCACCCGAAATTATAGAAGCGGCGCCTGCAGGAACGCCACTTGAAAATATCGAACAACAATTATACCAGGTCCCTAATTTTAACACCAAAGTAAACTTGCTGGCTCATTTAATTACGGGCGATGCAAGCATGCAAAAAGTTTTAATTTTTGCAGCCACCAAAAAATTAGCTGATCAAATGTTTGAATCTGTTGCTTCAAAGTTTGAGGGAAGGGTTGGAGTAATTCATTCTAATAAAGAACAAAATCACCGTTTTAATACTGTTCGTTTATTTAAAGATGGCACCTATCAATTTTTAATTGCAACGGACATTGTAGCGAGAGGTATTGATATTGCAGAAGTAACACACGTTATAAATTTTGACACACCCGATGTGCCTGAAAACTATATTCACCGTATTGGACGAACTGGAAGATTTGATAAAAAGGGTATTGCAATTACATTTTCAACACCTAAGGAAGCATCTTTATTGGAAGCTATCGAATCGCTGATGCAGTATCAAGTGCCGGTTGTTACTATACCTGCTGATGTAGAAATCTCATCTGTTTTAACGGAAGATGAAATTCCTAAAGTAATCATGAAGGAAATATTTCAGAAAGTTAAAAAAGTGGTGAGCACTGCGGGTCCTGCCTTTCACGAAAAGTCTGCAAAAAATAGTAAGTCAAATGAAAAATCGAGCAGAAGGGACGTGATGCAAAAAAAATATAAGAAGCCAATCAAAAGAGGGGCCAAGAAAAAATAAATATTAATTTTAGTTTATAATCAGAAACCCTTGGACGCACCTGTATTATTAGTAACGCCACCATTTACGCAGCTTAATACGCCTTACCCGGCTACTGCGTATTTAAAAGGTTTTTTTAATACTAAAAATATTAAAAGTGAACAGGCCGACCTCGGTATAGAAGTTACACTTCAAATATTTTGCAAAAAAGGATTGATTCATTTATTTGAAGCCGTAGAAAGTAAATACGGCGATACACTAAATGCCAATAGCACAAGAATTATAGCACTCAAAGAACGCTATATTAATACCATCGATAGTGTTATACTTTTTTTACAAGGTAAGCAACCTACACTTGCGCATTTAATTGCCACACGTCAATTTTTACCTGAAGCCAGTGCCTTTGAGCAAATGGATGATTTGCATTATGCTTTTGGTAGCATGGGTAAACAAGACAAGGCCAAGCATATTGCTACCATGTACCTCGAAGACCTCGGTAATTTAATTAAAGATACCATTGATCCGTATTTTGGTTTTAGTAGATATGCCGAAAGCTTAGGAAGGTCAGCTAATAGTTTTGATGAATTATACGCGGCACTTAATGCGCCAGTAACATATATCGACGTTATTTTATTAGATATTATGGATACTTACATCAAGCGGGTACAACCTTTGCTTGTTTGTTTGTCGGTTCCGTTTCCAGGGAATTTATATACATCATTTCGTCTAGGGCAGTATATTAAAAAGAATTATCCGGCTATTAAAGTAGCGATGGGTGGTGGTTTTGCAAACACCGAACTCCGCTCATTATCGGACGCTCGCGTATTTGAATTTTATGATTTTATCACACTTGATGATGGCGAAGCACCGCTCGAAGTATTGATCAATCATTTAGATGGAAAGATAACTGCACCCGAATTAAAGCGCTGTTTTACACTTGTTGATGGAAAAGTTAGCTATATCAATAATTCTATTTGGCCTGATTATAAACAAGCTAATGTTGGTACGCCCGATTATACTGGACTGTTACTAGATCAATATATTTCTGCTATAGAAGTAGTAAATCCTATGCATAGTTTATGGAGTGATGGGAGATGGAATAAATTAACCATGGCACATGGATGTTACTGGGGTAAATGCACTTTTTGCGATATCTCACTCGACTATATTAAAAGCTATGAGCCTATTGCTGCATCATTATTAGCTGATAGGATGGAAACTTTAATTGAACAAACAGGCCAAACTGGATTTCACTTTGTGGATGAAGCGGCGCCACCATCACTTATGAAAGCGCTAGCCATAGAAATTTTGCGCAGAAAATTAGTGGTGAGTTGGTGGGCTAACGTAAGGTTCGAAAAAAGTTTTACACGCGATCTTTGTCAGTTACTAAAATCTGCGGGATGCATTGCGGTGAGTGGTGGGCTAGAAGTAGCATCAGATAGGCTTTTAGTGCTTATTGATAAAGGAATTACCGTAGCGCAAGTAGCAAAAGTAAGTCAGCATTTTACAGAAGCAGGTATTATGGTGCACGCTTATTTGATGTATGGTTTTCCAACACAAACAGAGCAAGAAACAATTGATTCATTAGAAATGGTGCGTCAACTTTTTGAAACGGGTGTATTGCAATCTGCATTTTGGCATTTATTTACCATGACAGCACATAGCCCAGTGGGGTTAGATCCTGATAAGTATAAAGTGATCAAGCATACCAAAGAAATTGGAACTTTTGCTAACAACGATATTGTACATATTGATCCAACAGGAGCGGAGCATGAACTTTTTGGATATGGATTAAAAAAAGCATTACTCAATTACATGCATGGTGCTTGTTTTGATTTTCCGCTTCATAAATGGTTTGATTTTAAAATACCCAAAACTTTGGTAGCGCCAAATTATATTGCAACAGCTTTACAAACACCTGATTACAATAGTGCTACCAATTATAAAGTGATTTGGTTAGGTGGTAATCCGGTATCTTCGATAGTTCAGCGTTCTAAAAAAGGCATTAAGTGGGAAGAAATGAATTTGCTTTTTCAATCAACACACGCACCATTAAATATTTCGGTAGATCCTGCAAAAGGAAGTTGGTTGTTAGAGATATTACAAAAGACAGCAGTAGCCGAAACCGTTGGCATGACTTATGCCGCTGTTAAGGAAAGCTATGAAGCCGCTGGTCTCGAAGATTTTGAACTTTTCTGGGACAATAAACCCGTTACAACACTTTATAAAGCTGGTTTATTGAGGGTATAACTGCAATTATTTTTTTATATTACATTTTATATTTATATTTATATCTAAACATAAATGTGATTACAATTGAAAAGTATATTTTACCTATTTACCTTTTTTAGCTTGTCATTGTCTGCTATTTCGCAAAATACCTCTTCACTGTATAAGGTTTTGGAGGATGAAAAAAGTAAAGACGGATTTGTCCGTTCATTTGTAGGTGGCAAGTGGATAATATATTCATCAAATGGTGATGTCCTTACAAAGCAGAGTTTTGACCAAATTAGGTTATTTAAGTTTGGAATTGCTGCCGTCCAGTTAAATCAAAAATGGGGTTTTATTGATACGAATGGTAAGCAAATAATTCCATGTATTTATGATTTAGTAATTGATTTCAAAGACTCTATTGCTCTTGTGTTATTAGATAATACTTGGAAAAAAATTAATCGAAAAGGGCGTTTAATTTCAAATCAATTATCAGATATAGATTTTACTTTGTTTGATTTACCCAATCTAAATGGATCAACTTTCTATTTTAACAGTAGTAATGTTAGTCAAAATAATTTGTCGGGAGAAGTTCAATTAAATAATTTTTCGGATGTGAATATTCAAACGCATGATGTTTCACAGCCAAATCTTCCATGCCCCAATAATATTACTTTTGAAAATGGTAATTTTAGTAATTGGAACGCATTTACGGGAAGTACAAGATGTCTTTCGTCTCGAAATAATGTAGCGTTATCAAGTTCAGGTTTTATTAATAACAGACACACTTTACTTGGGAAGTCCGCTAATCTAGACCCTTATGGATTATTTCCTATTAGTCCACAAGATGGAAGCAACTACTGTGTAAAGCTTGGTAATGCTATTAATGGCGCACAGGCTGAAAGTATTAGTTATAATATTTCAGTTCCTCAAAATGCCACAAATTATAATATTACATATCGTTATGCAGTTGTCTTTCAAGACCCCAATCATGCATTTTGTGAGCAACCAAGATTTACAGCTCGGCTTGTAGATCCACTAACTGGTGAGTCATTACCTTGTGGCACATTCGAACATGTTTCTACATCTGGGATTCCGGGTTTTTTTGATTCTCCAGTAGATAGAATGGTCAGATGCAAACCTTGGGCAAGAGCGTTTATTAATTTGTCGCCATATGCTGGAAGAAACTTACGATTAGAATTTATTACGGTAGACTGTACAAGAGGAGGTCATTGGGGGTATGCGTATGTTGACGTTGATAATAATTGTAGTTTAACTGCAGACGTTGACTATAATTGTGATCCTCCCAATAAAACAACATTGAATGGACCACCTGGTTTTCAAGAGTATAAATGGTGGGACAATAATTTTTCGACTGTACTTGGAACAACAGAAGATTTGACGATTAATCCAGGTAAACCACTTGGCACTAAATTGTGGGTAGAGGTTTTTCCATATGCAGGATTAGGATGTAGGGATACACTTCCAGTTACAATTGTAGCAAATTATCCAGTTGCTAATTTTGAAGCCCCAACTCCTCAATGTGAGCGGGGAAATAGTTATACATTTAAAAGCTTGTCATTTATTTCTAAAGGGTCAATCGCATTAGAGATTTGGAATTTTGGTGATGGTACTACAGCGTCAGGCTCCAATGTAAAGCATACCTATAAGTTACCTGGAAATTACGAGGTAACCTTGATTGCTGTTGGAAATAATAATTGTAAGGATACAATAGTTAAGTCAATAACGGTACTTCCTAGTCCAGTAGTTTCTTTTCAAGTGCCTTCTGCACAGTGTCTTGAAGGAAACAGTTTTACTTTTTCTGGAACAAATTCAAACGGGTTAGCCACCGTTATCAATCATTTTTGGGATTTCGGAGATGGAAGTATTTCAAATAATCAAAATAAAACACATGCTTTTCCTTCAGCAGGAAAATATAATGTAAAATATGTTGTTTCAACAGCTGATGGATGTAGAGATAGTCTAATCCAGGCAGTAATTATTTTCCCAAAACCGAAAGCCAATTTTTCTGAACAAGCTCCTCAATGTTTGATGAATAATAAGTTTACTTTTTTGAGCACCTCAACTTTTGATCCATCTAGTAATGCAAATTTGAATTGGGATTTTGGTAATGGATTGACAGTAACAGGTGCAAATGTTTCACATAGTTATAGTAAAGAGGGTAGTTACCTCGTTACATTAACGATTAGCGCTGGATCTTCAAATTGTTCTGATAAAATCCAAAGACAAGTGGTTGTAAATCCACAACCTGATGCTGTGATACAATCTGATGGTCCAGTTATTTTTTGTAAAGGGGAATCTGTTTTATTAAATGTGCCTAAGGTTGCAGGCCATTCTTATCAATGGTTTTTAGGCGGATCGGCAATAACTGGAGCAACACAAGATACTTTGCGTGTAAACAAAGAAGGTGTTTATACAGTCAATGTTCAAAGTGTTTTTGGTTGCAAGTCAAGTTCTGCTTCTCCTGTAAATGTATTAATACCTTGCGAGGCAAGTATTTGGCTTCCTGATATTTTCACGCCAAATGGAGATGGGATTAATGATATATTAATGCCAGTATTGCCAGGGATAAAAAAATTCAGATGTTTTAAGATTTACAATCGATGGGGACAACTGATTTTTGAATCTCGAGAAAAATCAAAAGGATGGGATGGTACTTATTTAGGTAAAGCGCAACCAATAGAAACTTATGTTTGGCAAATAGAAGGTGAAGATATAGCGGGTAAAGTATATACTAAATCTGGTTTATTTTCATTAATTCGTTAACTCAATGAATAAATTATGAAAAATTACATTGTTGCTTTTGGTTCATTGATAAGTGTCTTGTTTATGATAGAGGATGGCTATGCGCAGGATATTCAATTTGGAGATCCGAAACAAGTTATTCAGTTTTACAATCAAGCAATCATTGAGGAAGGAAGAGCAACTGCAAGACTTAATTTTAGGGATATAAAAGTGCAAAAACTTAGTGCTTTTAGATCTGGATTAGGCGTGGTAACCGTGCCATTGACAAAGCAAAGTGCTACTTCGAAAACAAATAAAATATTTGCGACCGCTGGAGGTGGGTTTAATCAATCTCATTCAAAATTATTTAGGCATTCGATGGGTATTTTGGGTGTCACCCTTATGCAAAAGGTTTCTAAATCAGACACCTATTTTTCACTCGGATTTCAGGGGGTATTTAATCAGAATAATCTGAATTTTACCTCTGTTTCTTTTCAGGATCAATTTAACGCCTATGGTCCATTACCTGGTGTTGCAACAACTGATCCATTAGCAATTAATGCAAGTTATCATTGGTTGAGTATAAATGCTGGGGTATCTTTATCACAGGTTTCTGAACATTTAAAGTGGTTTGTAGGTGGATCTTTACGTCATATTAACACGCCAGCAGTTTCTTTTTCTAAAAGCTCATTTAATAATTTAGCAACAACAGCAGGATTACAAATGGGGGCTTCATTTAAGAATCAACAAACCTGGTTAGGGGTGGTTGCGTATCATCAATCGAAATCAGAAGCTTCAGAAACTTTGTTTGGCTGTACGATTGATAGAATGTTTGGGCAAAATGAATCTGGATCAATCGGTGGAGCGATCTATTACCGATTCAAAGACGCTATAATGCCTCAAGTAGCGTTAAAATTTGGTAAGACTAGGATTTCTTTTTTGTATGAGCTTCCTATTCAAACCTCAGTTCGTACTATTAATCAAAAAACAGGGATGGAATTATCTCTACTTAAACAATTTTAATTATGAGAAAAGCGATATCCTTGATTTTTAATAGGGTCTTAATCCTACCTATCTTGTCTTTGTTGATGAATTCATTTGCTAAAGCGCAAGTCAATAAGAAATCATTTTTGTCTTCTCAGAAATTTTCAGCGGTAGGGGTTTCATTTCAAACTCAAGATTTTGGCTTTTTTGAGGGAAATAGTAGTGATACTTGTAATTGTTTTGAAGGAAGGCCAATTTTTCAACGTGGAAATGTTTCTACTCTTGCTTCATATTATAAAAATGTAAATAAACGGTTTGCTTATAGTTTAGCTGTTGGTCTTGGGTATGGTAGAATAAGCACAAAGCAAATCCCTTCTACACAGTCAAAAGAGATTTGGTTAAATAGCTTAAGGGCCGATTTGTATTATGTTTTAGGTAATACAAATATGCCTTTACAGCCATATTTTTATTCGGGAATTCATCTTAACAGAAACGCTGGTCATAGTTATTCCTCCTTGCCGCTAGGAGTGGGTATGAGGTACATTCCTAAAACAGCACCTTTTATTTTAAATGTACAAGTTGCTTATGGAAAAGGATTAGCAAATGGACTTCGTAATAGTATTTTTACTAGTATTGGTTTTCATGTCAATCTTGCTCGTAAAACAGTCACGGAGAAAAAGATTTGTGACACATTAACGATACATGATACAATTGTAAAGGAAACAGTAAAAGAAACTTTTATCGACCAATATAAAAAGCCATTCTTAGATTTAACAACAGAGTATGAGAAATTACAAGATCGTTTAAAAATTTGTGATTGTAATTTTCCTGGCTTACCTACAATACGTTTTAAATCTGCAAATATTACTGCTATACAAGTAGATAGTACATTGGCATTTGTAGTAAAGAAATTGCAAGAAAATCCAGTTTGTAAATTAAAAATTGTTGGTTTTGGCGACAGGTCTAAAAAAGAGATTACGGAAAGTAAAAAACATGCTGAGTTGATTGCAAGTTATCTCGTTAATAAATTTGGTATTTCAGAAGGTAGATTGCAAATTGTACATGGTCAAAAAGGAGATCCAGCGCTAGTTCAGTTTGAAGGCTTTTCGCAATAGTTCACTATTTTATAATGGTCACCGACCCTGTTATTATTTTTCTTCCATTTTTAGGATTGATAATATAGTAGTAAGTACCAATTGGTAAAGGGCTACCGTTGTATTGTCCATTCCACGCTTTATCATACCCCACCGATTTAAACACGGGTTGTCCGTATCTGTTGTACACATCAATGGTAGCACCCGGGTAACTCTCTA
>Ga0209442_1000664_pt1 | contig 20029 bp, 40 predicted proteins | sample LauGreSBDMM110DD_2_FD_187565 | JGI IMG/M metagenome (GOLD analysis project Ga0209442, IMG submission 187565) | Freshwater lake microbial communities from Lake Michigan, USA - Sp13.BD.MM110.DD (SPAdes) (version 2) | ecosystem: Environmental > Aquatic > Freshwater > Lake | place: Lake Michigan...
GTTCCCACGTACTCAAGTTAAGCGAGCAATCCTTGAAACAATTAAAGGAATGAACTTTCCTGTTCTCGCTAATGAAACATTTACATTTAATGGTAGTGATTTTTCTTATGTAATGCCAACTGCTTTAGTAAACATTACTGGAGTATCTTGGGAACTGCCCGACTCTTCAGGAGTCTGGGGTTTAATCAAGCGTTATAGACTAGATACTAACTATCTATATGAAAGCACAACCGCACAAGCTTTAATATTAAATGAAGCACCAATGCCTGGAGCAGCAGTTCGTGTTCAATACACAAAGTTCCCAACAACTATTACTGATAGCCAAGAGTTAACAGTAAGTGGTTTACCAGCATCATGTGAGGATGTAGTCCGCCTTGGTGCTATGTATCGACTGTTATCAACAGTCGATCCAGGTAAGGTAATTGCTACATCGGTATCTGCTGATGCTTTAGATCAACCTGTTTCAGCAGGTGCTTCTACAAATACAGCCAAGTATATATTCCAGCTTTATACCGTCCGCCTAGCGGAAGAGGTAGCAAAACAACAAGACAACTTCCTAAACACTATCCAGTACTCGAGGTAATAAATGCCATCACCGTCACGCTATTATAGTTCGAATGCTGCTAAGACAACTTTAGCAGATTCAATATCTTCTTCAGCAACCAGCTTAACGCTGTCTGCTGCTGCAAACTTGCCCTCACAATATCCATACACATTAATATTAGAAAAAGATACAGCCAATGAAGAAGTAATTGAGATCTCTGGTCTCATTGGTTCTTCTTATACAATTGGAACTCGTGGTGTAGATTCATCTGGTGCTAAGGCACATGCTGTTGGTGCTAACGTTGAACACGGTGTATCGGCTCGAGACTTTACAGAATCTAGATCACATGAGATAGCAACTACTTCCGCTCACGGTGTAACTGGAGACGTAGTTGGTACTGGTGGCGCACAAACACTTACTGGAACAAAGACTTTATCCGCAGCAATTATTACCGCTGCTGGTACTCTTAATATGGCTACATACCGTATTACAAATGTACCAACAACACCAACAAGTTCTACGGATGCAGTTAACCAAGCATACGTAACTAGCATTTCTGGATCTGCTGCTGCTGCAGCAACCAGCGCAACCTCTGCCTCAACCTCAGCTACATCTGCTGCAGCTTCTGCAACGGCTGCTGCTACTAGCGCAACTTCGGCAGCAACAAGCTTTTCATCTGCATCTACTCAAGCAACCAACGCAGCCACATCTGCTACATCCGCTGCAGCAAGTGTTACCGCAGCAGCAACTAGTGCAACTAGTGCTGCTACCTCTGCAAGTTCTGCAGCAACACAAGCAACCGCTGCAACTACAAGTGCTACAAGTGCTGCAACTAGTGCATCTTCTGCATTAACTTCTGCAACCTCTGCTGCTGCTAGTGCTACCGCTGCTGCAACAAGTGCAACCAGTGCATCAACATCTGCAAGCTCGGCATTAACATCTGCCACAAGTGCTGGTGCTTCTTATACTTCAGTTGCTGGTCAAGTTGCATCTGGTCTCATTAGAGATATGGGTGTTATTACAGATACTGATACAAGTACTGGTACATGGATATCTTTATCTTCACTTCAAACCAACACACAAACTTCTGCAACTTCAGCAGCAACTAGTGCAACTAGTGCTGCTACCTCTGCTACTAGTGCTGCATCGTCTGCAAGTACTGCGGTATCTTCTGCAGCGACAGCAGTTTCATCTGCAGCAACTGCGGTAAGTAGTGCAGCTACTGCGGTAACTAGTGCAGCAACAGCAGTAACTTCTGCTGGTCAAGCAGCAACTAGTGCCACCAATGCTGCTGCATCAGCAGCAACGGCAACCACATCTGCTGGTCAAGCTGCGACATCGGCTACTTCTGCAGCAACAAGTGCTTCTTCGGCTGCAACCTCAGTTGGATCTGCTTCTACTCATGCAAGCAATGCATTGACTAGTGCCAACTCTGCTGCAACTAGTGCATCGAGTGCATTGACATCACAAACATCAGCTGCTACTTCAGCATCTTCTGCTGCTACCTCTGCTACTTCAGCAGCGGGCAGTGCAACAACTGCTGCATCATACGTTCCTTCAATTACTGGTAATAGTGGTAAATACTTAACTACAGATGGAACATCTGGAACATCATGGGGAGTAGTTGATGCCCTGCCTTCACAGACTAGTAATGGTGGTAAATATTTAACAACTAATGGAACCTCAGCAACCTGGGGAACTATAACAACAGATCCAATACCAGACATCCTGATGATGATGGGAGCATAAGATGGCTGCATTCGCACTACAACTACGCCGAGGAACAACAACACAGCACTCGGCATTTACAGGCTTGGTTGGTGAAGTAACAATCGACACCGACAAAGACACCATCGTGGTTCACGATGGTTCAACAGTAGGGGGATTTCCCCTAGCTAAATCAACGGATACAAGTGGTCTTGATCCGTTTCTATTGATGGGAGCATAACAAATGGCATACAAAGTACTAGGTCGCAAGGCTGCTGCTGCCACAACTGCTGAAGAACTATACGCAACACCTTCGGGTTCAGCTGCTGTGGTGTCAACAATTGTTGTAGCAAATCGTTCCGCTGCTTCAAAATCATACCGCATTGCGGTTAAGCCAGCAACAGGAACAACATTAGCAAACGAACATTATCTTGCATACGACATCGCAATTGCAGCTAATGATTCAACTGCTTTAACTTTAGGAATTACTCTTGCATCAAGTAACGTTATCGTTACTTATGCATCTGCTGCTGATCTTACATTCACAGCATTTGGTTCTGAATTATCCGCTTAATCTAATCGTTAGGAATACCACCAATGTCAATATCACGCTTTAGTAAACAAACCATTCTTAATGGTTTTCCTAAACTAACAACATTCTGGGACCAAAGTACTACACTAACTTTTACCGCTAACTACCTTGTTGTCGCAGCTGGCGGTGGTGGTGGATATGGTGGTGGACTAGGTGGTGGTGGAGGTGCTGGTGGACTTTTATCTACGGTTGATAATACTGGTGGCGGTGGTTCTTTAGAAACTGCTTTAACTTTAAATAGTGGCACTACATACACAGTTACCGTTGGTAATGGTGGTAGTGGTGGAACTAATGCACTTACAAGTAATGCGGGACAAGGTGGTAGTTCATCTATAAGCGGAACTGGTATTTCTACTGTAACTGCTACTGGAGGCGGTGGTGGCGGAGGTTCAAATACTGGCGGCACTGCTGCCAATCTAATTGGTCAAAACGGTGGTTCATCAGGCGGTGGCGGTGAAAATGGTGGTGCAGTTGGTCAACCTGGCACAAGAACAGCATCTCCAATTCAAGGATTTACTGGTGGCGTAGGTAATTCATCACCGACTTACGGCGGTGGTGGCGGTGGTGGTGCTGGTGGTGCTGGTGCTAATGGCGTTGCAGCAGGTGCTGGTGTTGGCGGTGTAGGTGTTTCAGTATCTATTACTGGAACAGCAATTTATTATGCTGGCGGTGGTGGTGGTGCACCCTACTTACGAGCATCTGGAACTTGTGCTGGTGGTAATGGTGGCGGTGGAACTGGTGCTGATGCTAACTTTTCAGGCAATCCTGCTTCAACAGCAGGAGGAACTAACACAGGCGGTGGTGGTGGTGCTCGTACATCAGGCAATGGTGCAGCAGGTGGCAGCGGTGTAGTTGTTATTAGTGCTGGTCGTGTTGCTACTTCAACAACTGGCTCACCTTCAAATCCAAGCACAGGTATTTATATATTTAATGGAGATGGGAGCATAACTTTCTAATGGCTATTCGTAAATTTTCTACATCAACAATTAAATCAGGATCTAAGTCATCTAAGTTTTGGGATCAATCAACCACAATTATTATTACCGCTAACTACCTTGTAGTCGCAGGTGGTGGTAGTGGTGGTTCATCAAGAGCAGGCGGTGGTGGAGCAGGTGGACTTCGCTCATCAGTAACTGCAACAGGTGGCGGTGGAACTTTAGAATCTGCTTTTTCTGCTACCTCTGGCGTTACATACACAATTACCGTTGGTGGTGGTGCTGCAAGTGGGTCTGGGTCGGGTAATGGTAATGATGGTGTTAACTCATCTATTAGTGGAACAGGTTTAACAACCATAACATCTAATAAAGGTGGAGGTGGTGGAGGATCTTTAAATGATAATGCAAACAGCGGAACTTTTGGTTCTGGCGGTGGTACTAGTAATAATGGAACAGTAGGAAGTGGCACTAGCGGACAAGGGTTTGCAGGTGGTGTTGGTTACGGTGGAGCAAATTACGCTGCAGGTGGTGGCGGTGGTGCGGGTGCCGTTGGAACTGCTGGTACATCAGGAACAGTAGGTGGTGCTGGTGGTATAGGTGTTGCAACTTCTATCTCAGGTACTTCTACATATTACGCTGGTGGTGGTGGTGGCGGTGTTGTTAGTGGAAGTTCTTATACAGGAACTGCTGGTGGTGCTGGTGGTTCAGGTGGTGGTGGTGCAGGTACTCACAATTCTGTTAATGCTACTAATGGAACCCCAAATACTGGTGGCGGAGGTGGTGGTGGTGGCGTTGAAGTTAGTGGCGGAGGTGCAGGACTTGGAGGTAGCGGTGGCTCTGGCGTAGTTGTTATTAGTGCTGGTCAAGCTGCTGCAAGTACAACAGGTTCACCAAGTAATCCAAGTACTGGAATATATATATTTAATGGCGATGGTTCAATCACATTCTAAGGAGAAAATAAATGGCGCACTTTGCAAAACTAGATGAAAACAATAATGTACTTGCAGTACACGTTGTAGTCAATGATGTCATCACCATAGATGGTGTTGAGTCAGAGCAAGCTGGAATAGATTTTTTAACAGGTTTACACGGACACACATTATGGAAGCAGACTTCCTACAATGGAACTATCCGTAAGAACTATGCAGGTATTGGCTATACATACGACACAGGTCGTGATGCTTTTATTTCACCTAAGCCTTATGGTTCCTGGGTATTAGATGAAGCAACTTGCCACTATAAAGCACCAGTTACTTATCCAACTGATGGCAAGATTTATGGTTGGTTTGAACCAAACCAACAATGGATTGAAATAACAGAACCAATAAACTAAGGAGAAATAAATGGACAGATTAAAGTTAACAACAAAACAAAAGGCAATACTTAAGTCATACCTACGTGGTGTATTAGTTTCATTCTTAGGATTCTTAGCAAGCAATGAACTTGGATTAGATCCAATCGTATCTATTGCTGTTGCTGCTATTGCTGGTCCTGCAGCCAAGGCTTTGGACAAGACAGAATCCGAATACGGTATAGGTTCTAAAGAGTAATGACTACCAACGAATGGGCTGGTATCGCAGTAGCGGTAACCACAATAGTCGCCAGCTTTGCTGGCTCGGTTCGTTGGCTGGTTAAACACTACCTTAATGAACTTCGCCCGAATGGGGGCAGCTCAATAAAAGATTCTATTTCTAGATTAGAAATTAGAATTGACAGTTTATATGAACTAGTGGCTGGAAAGAGTAATGAATGAAACCTGTAGTCAAGAAAGCCACACCTGCTGCAGTTGCTGTGCTGCGCCAAGCGACGGCATTGTTTCCAAAGAGGAAGAAAGCAAGCGATGGTCTACTACCATCTGCTGCTCATCAAGTAGCCAGTCCTGATTCAGACCATAATACTGGTCTAGCAGTAGACCTAACCCATGATCCTATTGGTGGAGTAGATTGTAAAGATATTTACAATCGACTTAAAGAAGACACTAGGGTTTCTTATTTAATATTTGATAGTCGCATTTGGTCTGAACAAAAAGGCGATAGAAAATATACTGGCTCTAATAAACATATAAAACATTTACACATATCTATTAAAGATGAATGTGGTAATGACACATCACCATGGTTTAAATGGATGGAACAACCAAATAAGAAGTAGGAGATAAAGCGTGGCAACTACCAATAAATATCTTAAAGGTGATTTGCCTATTGCAATCAGCATCAATATTCCTACTGCGTTGGTTAGATACCAACGTGAGGATTTCGCTGCTAGTTATGCTATAGGTAATACTCCTTGGCTTTCTGCTGCTTCCGATAATAATAAAATTTCTAGAATTACTACGACATACCAGAAGGAACGTATTGACCAGAGCGCAACTGCTGGTGAGCAGTCGCTATCTAACTGGTGGTTAAGATCTGCAACCTCATGGCATCATGGTGCGGGCGAAAGATTTTATGATGCAGAATCCTCTGATCTATTTAGATTCTATGAATCAAACAACATAGATCCTTGGACTCTTGGCGAGATTTCGCTATTGCCAGCAACCACACAATTAAGTACAGCAGCAGCATCCTACCCAGCAACTGTATCAAGTGGTACATTTTTTATATCAGGTGGTAACGTAAAATTTTATAACGGCAGTACAACTACATCAACATCATTGGCTACATCTTCAACCGCACAGGTATTAACATCAGATGGAACCTTTGCAATTGTTGGAGCTAACGATGGTATATATCAAGTAAGCACAGCGTTGGCTGTAACTAAATTATATAGCAAGCCATCGGCAGTAACAACACAAACAGTTCAAGCAATTGCTTATGTTAAAGATCGTATTATTGCTACGGTTATGCATGACTCTGTTGATGTACATGTATATGAATTAGGTAGGAACCCAGCTTCTCCTCCTACTTTAATGGCAAGTGGTGCTGTTAGATACACATTTGCAAATACATCTTTAACTTTTAATTCAATTAGTGAACTACCTGGATCTATTATTGTTGGCTATACACAAGGTGCCGTATCGAGAATCCAATCTTATACAATGAATTCTACCTCAGCAGTAGCTGCAATTAACGACCCTGTCGTTATTGCAGAGTTACCTAGAGGTGAATCTTTAAATCAAGTTAGAGTTTATTTAAATGAGTTTGTTATTCTTGCTACGTCTAAAGGTGTTCGTGTAGGTACAGTTGGCACAGATGGTACATCATTTACATATGGACCTCTTAATGTTACTGGTAATGTATCTGACTTAGCCTTTGACCAGTCTTATGTATACGCAACTAGATCTGAAACCGTATCTGGATCTACTGGATTGTGGCGTATTAACCTAGGTCAAGCCGTAGGTAATGGCTATGCCTATGCATCTGATTTAGTTATTGATAGCAGTTCACCTAATGGTGTTTCTTTTATTGGTACAACAGGACAAAAGTTTATTACATCATCTACTGGCGTGTGGATTGAATCTGCCACAGTTAAAGCAGCATCTGGTTATTTACAATCTGGCTGGATTAGATGGGGTACTAGTGAAAGAAAACAACCAGTATCTTTATTGATTAACTCAGACGGAGATAGTGCTGGAACATTAGGATTTACTATTGAAGATCAAGATGACCAGCTTATAACTATTGGTTCTACCCCCCTTGGTACAAGCACTGAGATTACTTTAGCTGGCTATGTCCAACCATCAGATCACTTTGAAATTACATTTAACTTTACTAGAGATTCATCTGATACTACTAAGTCACCCTTATTAGAAGAGTGGCAGATACGTGCATTACCTGCACCACAAAGATCTAGAACATTAACTGTTCCATTACTTTGTTATGAAGAGGAGCGAGACCCTAATGGCAATACCAGAATCTCAATACCATGGGAACGGATTAGTTATCTGGAACGCATTGAACAAAATGGAGGAGCGGTACTCTACCAAGACTTTTCTAATGGAGAAGAAAGAATCTGTGTTATCCGTGCTATTCAATTTGAGCAAGTTGCACCTCCCACTTTTGCGAGTGGGTTCGGAGGAATAGTTACTATTCAGTTACAGACTATTGATACCGAACAAATTATTTCTTAATGGATACAAATAAATTATTGACACTTGTTGGACCAGATGAAAGAAGTGAGCTAGTTACGAAAGTTCGTATAGCTCTTAACGTTGCTGGCGATGATGTGCTTGATGCTCCCCTACAGGAAATGTTAAAAGGGTTGCAGCGTCGTATTGACATCCCAGCAGTCGGGTGCATCAATATAGCCACGCTAGATGCGCTCGCAGTTGCTCCACCTGAATGGTAGGGCTAAGAAGAGAGGGGGATCTTAATTGATCCCCCTCTTTTTTTGTTTCCTATTATCTTTCACGGCTCGCCTGAGCGAGCCTTTCCCACCCACCACCCTTTTACTTTATCAGATCTTTGGTATAAATGTGATTCGTGTCGCTACCAAAGAATGTCAGTTGGTTAGATTACTATGCGACTATGAACGAACTTCCTCCTCATAGATCTTATAGCCAGTTATCTACATGGCAGTCCTGCCCACAGAAATATTATCTTAGCAAGATAGCTATGGTTCCAGAGAAACCTGCGGTGTATCTTGCTGCTGGTTCGGCTGTCCACTCCATGCTGGAGTGGTTAAACCATGAGTTCTATAAGAAGCAACTTGGCAATTGACCAGCGTGGTATACCAAGCAATGAGTGTATCAACTGTGGCTCCGACATACAGGTCATCAGGGCAATCTTTAAAGATTATGAATTGGTCATGTGGTTTCTTGATTCCTTCTGCGCTAACTGCGGTTCTCCTATGACCGCCCCAACACCAGCCGATCACCCTGAGTACAAAGGAGAGACTGATGACTACCTTTGATTTGACACAGAAGTGGCTTGAGGTATTTAATGATGCCGTCAAGGAGACCGAAGACAAGACAGGTATTCCCTCGACAGAGTGGAAGACGGCTGGACGCAAGACCACCTTGCGCCCAGACGGAGAAGATCTATCGTTTTGGCAAAGCGATGGACTCAAGCAGGTAGAGGCGTATCAGAAATGGTATGAGTCTTCTGGTTGGCAAATTGCTACGATGCCAGATGGTCGTCCTGGAATTGAATGGGCAGCAGATGTTCACTTCGGGGGAACACCAGTTCGCTTTATTGTTGATGCGATCTACCAAGTAGGGGAAGACTTGGTAATCGTTGACTACAAGACAGGTTCTAGGACACCATTCGGTATGATTCAAGCAGGCTTATATGCTGCTGGTATTGAAAAAGCTTATGGCATTCGCCCCAAGTGGGGCGCATTCTTCATGACAAGATCAGGTTCGCTTGACGATCTAATAGATTTGTCGCACCTAACAATAGAATATTTTGATTATGTATTTGGCGCAATGAACCATTCGGTATTACAAGGATGGTTCCCACCATCCGTTGGCGACTCATGTCGCATGTGTTCATTCCAATCCCAATGCCCAGCCATGGGTAGTAAAAGTTTCCCATTGAAAATACCAACAACAAAGGGAAAGAAAGGATGAACATAGATGACTGAGTCTAAGTTCTCATACACAGGTAAGCTAAACAGTACTGACCTATTCACCGTCCGAGGTGACAGTGCTGCTGAGTTTGCTACTAACATGCAAGCTGCAGTTGAAGCAATCAAAGCAGCAACTGAACTACAGATCGCCCTTGGTGGTCGTGGTGGCATGACATCAATGGATAAATCAATGCAAGTACTAACTGCTAGTGGATTAAATCCAACTGTAGTTGCTGCTGGTATTGAAGTAATCAAAGATAGATACGACAATGAATGGACATATGGACATCCAGATGCACCTGATCTACCAGACGGTAGAGGTAAGTACGCTAAGAAGAAGGGCGTATCCAAAGCAGGTAAGGCATATGTAGGTTGGTTTGATCCAGTAAAAGGACCAAAGCCATTCACAGTAGGCGCAGTAGAAGCCGAAACAATCTGGACTAAGTAATCCATGCGTACCTTATTGCAAGTAGTAGGGGTCGAATCTCCAGTAGGGCATGCCCTTCCTGAGATTCTTCCTCAACTCACCAGCAATCAAGTTGTATTCCGTCAGGCACAATTACACTTGGTTGCAGCGCAACCAGGTGGTGGTAAAACCATGCTTGCTTTATGGTACGCAATTACATCTAAGACTCCAGCATTATATTTTTCAGCAGACTCTGATTCAAGAACGATAGCCCTTCGTGCTGGTGCAATCCTAATGAATAAATCAGTAACTGATATGGAGAAGATGATGGACTCTGATGCATCTGTCTTATTGGAAGATGCACTGGCTGATGGTGCTTCACATGTTCGTTTTAGTTTTGACCCCTCTCCTTCTTTACAAGATATTGAAGAAGAGATTGAAGCTTGGATTGAACTGCACGGTGCTCCACCATCAGCAATCTATATAGATAACTTAATGAATGTTGCTGCAGTTAGCGACAATGAATGGACAGCATTGCGTGATGCAATGTCTGCGTTCCACTACATGGCTAGAGAATATGAATCAGCGTTCATAGTGCTACACCATGTATCTGAAAATGAGAAGATGTCTAAGCCTAACTACCCAGCCCCACGTAAAGCTTTAATGGGTAAGGTCTCCGCCTTACCTGAACTGGTACTGAGTGTAGCGTTAGATGCTATAGCCAATGCATACAGAGTTGCTGTTGTAAAGAATCGCCATGGTAAGGCAGATCCAACGGCAGAAAATTATATAACTTTATCTGTTGAACCAAGTCATATGAGTTTATATAACTCTCCCACAGAATTAAACAGGGCAAGGACTTTGCAACAATGGAAGTAGAACTAACTGAAGATGAGATTATAGATTCACTTAGGTTTATCCACAGGGTGAGGATAAACAAGAAGGAGTTTGATGTTACGGATCGTAAGTTTGATAAAAATAATTCCTCGTATTCCGTTAATCTTATGGGTAGGCTGGGTGAGGTGGCATGTTCTAGGGTCCTTGGGTTACCGACGGATAACTCGATTGCGCCTAGCGGTGATAACGGACACGACCTTAAATCAATACTGGGTAAAACTGTACAGGTTAAGACGTCAACACTATCGCAATTAATATTTAATGCACCAGAATTATTTATATCCGATGTGGCTGTACTTGTAAAATTTTTTGGGGATAAACAACTTCCACATGTGGATAGTTTGTTTGATGTAATTGGTTGGACAACACGAGAAAATTTCCTTGCTAATCATTACCTACATGACTACGGTTATGGCACTCGGTTAGTAATGGATGCTAACCAACTACAACCGATAGAGGTACTCATCAATGAAATATCCAGACTTCACTAGTGCAACTTGCAGAGGAATTGGTTTAGATTTTTTCTTTCAAGAACACAACAATGCTACAAGTAGTGAAGAACGGAAAGCTAAATCAATATGTAAGGAGTGTCCAGTAATGCAAGCTTGTTTAGAATGGGGTCTTGCCCATGAGTCACATGGTATATGGGGTGGCGCATCTCCTAGAGAAAGAATGCGATTGAGAAAAATACTTGGTATAGAAGTTAAACAAATATTGGTGAGTCATTATGTCAACACCAAGTAAACGCAAAGGCTCACAGTATGAGCGTGATGTATCCAAGTGGTTAGTTGCTAATGGTTTCCCTTGTGCTGAGCGGGCGTATGGTGCAGGTAGGCACGACGACGTCGGCGATATTGATGGCATAGATGGTGTTGTAGTAGAATGTAAGAATGAAAAGAAGATAGATTTGTCTGGGTATATGAAAGAGTTAGACAATGAAATGACTCATGCAGATGCCGAGACTGGAGTGGTACTAGTAAAGAAACGTGGCACAACAAATGTCTCAGAGTCGTATGCAGTAATGCCTGCGCAACTCTGGGTCGATCTGCTTAAACAGGCAGGTTACAATGGACATAGATAACAAGGTGACAGTTAGTTATCAACTGAAAAGAGGTAACTATGCGGTTGATCGCAATGACCGTAGCAACGGTGATGTTGATGGTGATATCACCAGCAAAAGCTTACTCTCCGCTTATGACCTTGGAGAAGCGTATCGCTACGCTGGACAAGGAAGAGGCGTTGGAGTTGGCTATAACTACAGTAACGACAGACAAAGAAGAAGCTGCTTGTGCGAAGAAGATTGCGTACAAGGAGAGCCGTTACAACATCGACTCGTACAACAAATCGAGTGGAGCACGTGGAGTTTGGCAGTTACTCTGGGCAAAACCAGGGTGGTCAATACTCAAACAAACATCAGAAGCACACAAGTATGTGCTTCATCGTTACGGAACTTGGTGCAAGGCGTTCGAGTTCCATCAAGAAAGGAATTGGTATTAAATGAATCAACCTGAATTTCTTGAAGCAGTCTTTAATCATTATGATTTAACCTTGCCACAGGGAGAGAAGTCTATTCTCTGTCCTGTGCATGATGATTCTCGTAAGTCTGCTTCAGTTAATTCAGACAAGGGTGTCTGGGTATGTTATGCATGTAACAGTAGTGGTTCTGGTATTCACATAATCATGGCTCGTGAGAAGCTAACATACTCAGAGGCTCGTAAGTGGGCAGAAAAAAATATAGGATCCGAAAAGAGTAAAGAGTTTGCCACGCCTATGCGTGGCAGAAGACGAACCAATGGTCGGTGGATACCACCAAGATTGCGGAAGTAATGACAACCATCATTGGTATACAAAAGAATGATTACTGCGTTATCGCAGCCGACTCTCGTACAACTACAGAGAAGGGCAGACCATACTCTCATCCTATTATTACAAAGATTACTAAGCGTGGTAAGTATATAATTGCAGGAGCTGGCACAACCATGCCATGCGATACCATCCAACATATCTGGAAACCACCAGCACTACCACCTTCAGTTAAAGATCCATATCATTTTATGATTACAGATATAGTTCCTAGTATGCGTGAGTGTTTGAAAGACAATGGTTGGGTTGCGGATGATAAGTCAGATGACTATGAATTTTTATTTTTAATTGCAGTTAACGGAACTATCTATGAAATAGATGATACCTTCTCGGTATTCTTACGTGATGATGGTGTGTATGGAATAGGATCAGGATCTTCTTATGCAGTAGGTGCGTTACAACAAGGCGCAACTTGGCGTAAGGCGTTGCAGATAGCAGCGAGGAATGATGTGTATACTGCACCTCCATTCTTAATGCACAGACAGGAGAAGAGGTAGTGGGAAGACTTAGTTTATATGTAGGGTTTAATCGTATTTATTGTTGGGGTCTTGGTATTACTTACCACACTATGACTTCAGTATATGAAGATTTAGATTCACTTGATCTGGTTGAGTATATAGATGCCAGAGTAATGCGTTTTGATTTCTTAATATTTTATATTAACTTTACCTCATGGGCGAAGCAGGAGTGGGATGAGAGTTAATCCAAAGCTAATTGAACTATGGACTAGATCAGCCAAGCAATACCACGATAGCCTTGCTGGCTCACCAGCAGAGGCTTACTTAAAAGAGCGTGGGATTCTTGATGGTGCTAGTCGTTTCATGCTTGGATATGTAGCAGAGGTAGCACCTGGGCATGAGGATAGAATCAAGAATCATTTATCTATTCCATATATAACTGAGGCTGGGGTAGTTGGATTCAAGTTCCGTCGTATTGATGGAGGAGATCCCAAGTACATGATACCTACTGGTCAGAAGCACCACCTATATAATGTTGATGCAATACTCAACGCAATTAATAAAGTTCTAATAGTAGAAGGAGAAATAGATGCAATCAGTGCAACACTTATTGGTCATCCTGCTGTCGCTGTTGCAGGAGTTAATGCTTGGAAGCCTCACTTTGCTCGTTGCTTTGATGGTATAGGTACAGTAATAATCTGTACTGATAACGATGCCAAAGAAGATGGGTCAAATCCTGGGCAGGAATTAGCTAGAAGATTACAAGATGCAATACCTCAAGCTGTGCGTGTGTCGCTACCGCCTGACAGCGATGTTAATAGTATAATTTGCAGACAAGGAGCACAAGTATTGACTGACTTAGTCAATGCAATTAACTAGAAAGGTGCTCTGTTGGCGACTGATAAATCTGACCAGTTAATCCTTGAGTTTGAAGAGGATGCTCAGAAAATATATGATGAGTTACTGGCTATACTTATAAAGAAACAAATAGATTATGGTCCATTCAATATCTGGAATGCACCTGGTGGTGCAACCAATGGGTTAATGGTTCGTATGTCAGACAAGCTTGAACGATTAAAGAATCTGATATATAAAAATATTAAACCTAACAACGAATCATTAGAAGATTCGTTCGTTGATATTGCAAACTACGCAATCATTGCATTGATGGTGCAGCGTGGGGTATGGGCTAAGCATGCCAAGAAATCGGAATAAGACTTACGAAGAGCAACGGATCTCAAGGATCCGCTCTTATGGAATAAGTGTCGATGATTATAATCGTATGCTTGAAGAACAAGACGGCGGATGTTATATCTGTGGAAAGTCATATACGAATCGTGCTCTTGATATTGATCATGACCACACTACTGGCAAGGTACGAGGTCTCTTGTGCTCGCCTCACAATAGAGTATTAGGTCTACTCAACGACGATCCAGAGTTGCTGTTACTAGCCCACGCATATTTAATTAAACAACATGACTGAGTTAAACCGTGATCATCCTATATGGGATGAAGTTAATGAGATTAATATATCAATAGCTTGGGGTTTGTCCAAGCGTTACCATAGATTTGTAGAACTTGCAGACATAAGACAAGCAATGAATGAGTACGCATGGAAACGTAGAGATAAAGTTGCACAGTATTTAATTCGTGAAGACCCTATTGAAATCAAGCAGGGATACAAAGCATTCAGTACGTTCATGCGTAGGGCTGGCGAGCGGTACGCTCGCAAAGAGAAGGCTCGCACTCTTGGTTATGAACTAGGTGATGAGTACTTCTATCGTCTAGATCTAATTGAGAATCTAATTAAAGTTGCTGGTACTGACGAATCATACTTGGCTAACCAAGTCTTCGATCCAGATGTACATGGGGTCAAGGCTAAGAAGCCAGCTAATGAAGGCAACAATCTGGCAGCAATGATTGCTGATGTGGATAGAGCAATGAAGAAACTAGATCCCAGAATGCAAGGCATACTGACATCTAGATTTGTAAACGACATGCCACTTGTGGACATAGCCGAGGCTTGGGATATCTCACCTCAGCGTGTAGAACAATTGGTTATAAAAGGAATAAAAGACATAGCAGACAAACTCGGAGGGGTAACACCATACTAATGAAAAAGAAACCATTTTGGAAAACAACTAATCCAAAGAAGACATCAACACCACTAACACCTGAACAAAAATCTGAGGCACGTGCTCGTGCTAAGGCAGCAGGTAGACCGTATCCAAACCTAGTAGACAACGCAGCAGCAGCGAGAAAAAAGAAAAAGAAATAATGCCTCAGTACGATTTCAAATGTGATGTCTGTGAAGACAGCACAGTAGAGATGCACCTATCATTTGATTTAACTGAGCGACCCAACTGTGATCGTTGTGGAAATGCAATGACCAAAGTATTCACACCACCAGCAGTTCACTTTAAAGGTGGAGGATGGGGTGGTGACCATGTCAAAAGTTAAGTCAGTTAAAGATAGGATCATGGTTACTTGGTGTGACAATGGAACTACTGATGGAAAGTTTACTCAAGGACTTGTGTATACAATTCTAACTAGTGGTGTACCTATTGTCTCAGCTCAGCGTGTACAAGGTAACCAGATAGGTAGACAAAGAGAGACTGCATTTAATACTTGGCATAAGAAGACAGACATTGAATGGATCTTGTGGGTAGATTCAGATATTGTTCTTACGAACGAGGCTGTGCAAAAGTTATGGGCTTTGGCTGATGCCAAAGATAAACCAGTTGTTAGTGGCACATACTTCATATCTAAACAGAACGAGCAGGCACTCATGGAACCATACCCTGCGCTGTTTATAGCCCATCCATCAGATAAATATATGATGTCTTATGTTCACCCAATGGAGGAGAATGTTGTAGTGAAGGTTGATTATGCTGGCTTTGGATTCCTTCTGATGCACAGGTCAGCAGCTGATACGATACGAAATTTTCATGGTGACAAACCATTGTTCATGGAAACTTCTACTGGTCAAGAAGGTTTAAATGGTAGAGATCAATTCATTGGTGAAGACATTCAATTTTTCATGGCAATGAAGGAGGCTGGTGTTCCACTCTATGCTCATACTGGAGCAACAGTTCAACACATGAAACGATTTGCATTTGATATAGAGTTCTATAAATTATATTGGGTTACGCACATGGTCGCAGGCGAGAAAGAAAAAAAGGCGGAGGCATGACGCCCCCGCCTTTAATTTATTTCTTGGATACAGTAGAGAAGAACTCTCTACTCTTTGCATCTAGATTCTTTAAGGTCTGATACATCTCCGTCTTACCTCGTTCGTAACCATAATGGTTACCAATCCAGTATGCAGTTATACCTGCAAGGATTTGCATCAGTAATGTGAATCCATTGTAAAACATTATTGTGCTCCTATTCTTTTGAGTAGGTCGTCTGGATTTTCCAGACGAACTATTGTTCCCTTACCACCTGTATCAGGTGATGAAAGATTAGGGAAGAACTTCTCCGCTTGTAAGCGGGTGTTGAACTCACCCCATGCTTGTACTGGAACCCAGTCTGCCAACTTTGCTACGACAATAAACGATTCTCTCTTGGTTCTAGATTTATCTAGAGCCTCAATGATTTCAATCGCTAGTGCCGTAGCATCTTCGGAGTTATCTGCGTCTGGATCTAGTAGCTTCGCTACTAGTTTTATTTCAGTTGGGCGTGGCTTACTCAAGAGTAAACCTTTATACATTGCACAACCTGTTGATGTTGCAGTAGTTCTTCTTGTGCTTTGTCTTCCGTCTTCGCTTCTATTACTGCATTGCAGTATGGACAGAAGATTGCATTCCATACTTCATGTATCATGATTACTCCTTTGCTACTTTGTGTTCATTGGTGATGATCTCGCACTCATCAGGTGTGGCTTCGGAGAAGTAGTAGAGGTGAGCACCAGCAATGAACAAGACTTCTTGTTCGGTGTCACCACTACCCATAGTGTCGTGATACGGACAGTACCACGACCACCCAGCCAACTGTTTAACCTGCAAACTAGGTGGTCTAGTCTGCAGGATATCTTTACTTATTAACTTACCCATTTGTATTCTCCTCTGGAGATAGAACTACAATGTCAACCATTGCTTCCTCTGCCTCCTTGTGTACGTCTGACTCTATAAGTTCGGGCTCATCTTTTTCTCCTGCATAAATATGCAGGTAATCAAGAGCCTTGATTATGTAGTTAGCCATGCGAATAGATATCTTTGGTGCTGCAAAAGGAGTTGGGTTATCCAACTCCTTTGCATACTTTTGTAATGGATTATCCATTAGACTCCTTTCGTCAGTAGTTCAAGAGCTTTGCTCTTGATGCGGTCAGCAGAACCAGTAACGATACGCTCTGCTCGTACTGACTCAGCCTTGTGACTGTAGTGATCTGCATACTCCACGATAGATTGGAACGCACCGAACCTAGTTCCGTATAGTTCCTCTTGTGTACCAGTATCACCACGATAGATTGCTTTAGCAGTAGCCCTTGCCACCGTTGCTGAATTGAACTGACGCTTCTGCCCTGCACTTAACAATGCATAAGGTGAGTTCTCAATGATGCTGGGGATCGACCACATCTTACTAAAGATATTGTCTACCTCTTCATCTGTTAACTTCTCGTTGATAAGTTTGTTACCGATAAGTTCATAGAACTTAATACCCTCATAGGTAACAGGGATGATGCGCTTGATATCCTCAATGCGGAACTTAGCATTGGTTGTGTGCTTGAGTGTGTATGTTCCAGCCTTAGCAAAGATACCTGCTATCTGATTGGTACAACGCAAGCGTTGGATTGATGGTGATATTTGTAGTGCAGTTGAACCATCGTGTGATGTCCTTGCTACAAGGTAGCAAGAGTGAGGGTCGTTGGCTATCTTAACTTCGTTAGGTAGCTCGAGCACCATGTATACCTGCGCTCCACCCCTTACCTCACCAGCATATGCATATCTTGCATCGCCTGAATCAACCAGTGCATCCAGACCTGAGAACATCTCCTCATTCTGGAACACCTTGTATCTACCACCGACAGTACCTAGTACTGACTGTGTTGCATCCTTATTGGTACGGATTGTTGCGAATGTTGATGGCACTTCGAGGGTGTTAACACCATCATTCGTTACGGCTAACGCTTGTACGTCAGCCAGTTGTACATGCCAGTCGAGACCAGCCTGTTGTGCTGCATCCTTTGCGGATGTAGCGGTTACTGCCTCGCCAATAATGCGGTATGCACTACGGCGACGAGGGTTGGATATTACTGTACTCATTTATTTCTCCTATTCGTTTGGTTGTGGGGTGATTATCTCACACACGTTTGTTGAAGTCAACAACTGCATCTGAGAGTGTATCGAAGTAGTGACCTTGAAGGGTCGAGATACCTTCGCTATTTACATACGCTTTCCATGTTACATATGGGTCAGCTTTGCGTATGCTTGGTACTTGCTCTTGCTTATCCAGTACCCAAAGGCACAGGACAACATGAGCATCATCATTTAGTGCTGGCTTATGGTCGATGATAACTGCCCCATTGGGGCAGATACCACCTACAGATACGGATGACCTCATACTCTGGTCACACTTTGTATACTCACTCGCTCAATGAACACATCACTCTGCTCCACATCATCATTCTGTAATGAGAATGGTGCATCATCGGTGAACCATAGGTTCTTTACTTCTTCCTTTGCATTATCCTCACTCTCAGCAGTAATGGTGAATGTGGCATCCACATACAGGCTTACCTTAACTTCGTACGTATGTTCGAAGGTAAGGGGTGTTCCCCATATGTCTGTGATCACCTCATTCACATACTCAAGTGGGATTTCATCAGTAAGTTCACAATTATTAGCGGCTATGTAGTCGTTAATACGTGTGACTAGGTCACGCACTTTAGTGCGTTGTGTATAGACAGTCTCGGTGAGTGTGCCTATCTTAGTATTCAATGAAGCAATCTCTGATTGCGATTCATTGGCTGGTGTTCCGTCTATCATGGTCATACTCTTGCACCTACCTTTCGTAGTCGTTCATCTATAGTCATGGCTGTTGTGTCATAACTGTTTGCACCTTCTCCATCTGCGCCTTCCAACCACAGAATTACATTCTTGTGCCTGATGGTCGAGCCATCACCGTACAAGCTCATGAGTAAGGCACCTGCTGCGTAGTCGTACACCTCAGCAATTACCTCACCACTTGGATCGCATACTTTTACTTTCATTCGCTTGCCCCCTTGTCTATCAATACATAAGGTCGCACAGTTGCTCCCCATGTTTTCGTTCCTTGCTCTCGCATTATTCCTTGCCTGTTCCTTGCTTGAACCCGAAGGTCCATTGCTTTCTGCATTAACCCATGAGCCATGTCTTCGGCTTGGTTAGCCAAGTCCAGTAACTCACTAGGTTCTTTATCGTCATACATATTTTCCCCTTTCGGTCGGTGTTGAACCCTTATCTAAACAGATCTTCGATCTGTTATCAATGAAAGACAGGTGCGCCCCATGTCTCGAGCATGCTATCGCTTGTGTCCTTGTCATTAAGCAGGGCATCAGCCAGACTACATACTTCTTCTGGAAAATCTATCCAGTTTTGTGCGTCGTATGTTAACTCCTCACCTTTAGGTGTGAGTATTCGTGCATCTATGTCTACGACTTGGGCTGTGCCATCATCGTATTCTTCTAACTCACCCCATAAGTGGATGCCCCACTCTCGATTAGCAACTGTTATCCAGTTGTATTGTGTTATGTCAGTCATTGTCTATCTCCTTTACTAGTTGGTTATCCTTCAGGTACTGAAGGACTAGTTCATCTATGGTTTCATAGTCCAATCCGTAGAAGTGGTCGCCCATATCTACGAACCAATTGTCCTTGACCATTTGGTCAAAGGCTTCTTCACGAGTGGATGCTAGGACTAGTTCGTGAAGTTCAGGTCGCTTGTATATATCCTCAAGCGTTTGCCATATGGCAAGGTCTTGCATGCCCAACCTGCGATAGTGGCTGGTGTAATTAGATAGCGTTGTTTCTACTTGCGTGATCATGAATGATGCTTCCATTTGTTACCTCATTTCTTGGTTGAACTGAATCGGATATCGGCTTTGCCGTATACACATAGCCCGCAGCTGACGCAGGCTGAC
>Ga0209442_1000667_pt1 | contig 19996 bp, 15 predicted proteins | sample LauGreSBDMM110DD_2_FD_187565 | JGI IMG/M metagenome (GOLD analysis project Ga0209442, IMG submission 187565) | Freshwater lake microbial communities from Lake Michigan, USA - Sp13.BD.MM110.DD (SPAdes) (version 2) | ecosystem: Environmental > Aquatic > Freshwater > Lake | place: Lake Michigan...
TCCGCTTTTAGAGCGAGCCGCCCGCGATGGCATCGACTGGAAAGATCTGGCTCATTCACAGATTGAGCTCTTTAAGTCGGATATGGTCGCACTTCATGTGATTCCACCAGCTCATTACATCGGAGCGGTTGAAGCGATTCCAGAAGTAATAAGCGCAATTAAGACGCTCCGAGAAAAGGGTACGGTCTATAACGTAAACCAAGACCTCTACTTCGAAGTTAGAAGTGATGCCGACTTTGGCCGACGTTCAAATTTATCTCAACCAGAGATGCTCGAAATATTCGCGCAACGCGGGGGAGATCCGTTAAAGCCTGGCAAGAAAGATCCACTTGATGCTCTTCTCTGGCTTGCACAACGTCCCAATGAACCGGGTTGGGAAAGCGAATTCGGCAGTGGACGTCCAGGATGGCATATCGAATGCTGTGCAATTGCGCTCAATTATTTAGATATTGCAGAAGACGATGCCACCTCGATAGATATCCAAGGTGGCGGAAGCGATTTGATTTTTCCACATCATGAAATGTCTGCTGCGCAGTCGAAGATGATCAACGGACGCGAGTTTGCAACGCATTATGTTCACGCAGGAATGATCGGACTTGATGGCGAAAAGATGAGTAAATCCAAGGGAAACCTTGTTCTGGTCTCTAATTTGCTCAAAGAAGGTCGCGATGCGATGGCGATTCGCTTGGCTTTGTTAAGCCATCACTATCGCAGCGACCATATGTGGACGGATACAGATCTAGTTAACGCCGAGGAGTTTATGGAGCAACTACGTATTGCGCTCTCGCGTATGGAAGTTGCACCGACAGATGCCACTATCAATGAAATTATTGCTGCGCTCTCAAACGATCTCGATACTCCACGGGCTATCAAGGCTCTACGAAACTGGCTGGCAGCTACTAACGCTGGAAAAATTGGCGGAAGCCCGGGGGAACTATCACGCGCGATTGATACCTTGCTCGGTATCGCTTTCTAACTGCCTTCTTGTCGTCTTAAGAATTTCTCTAGTTCACGGGCAATTTCATCGCCAGAGACATCAGAGAAGGCGGCGCTATCTTTACTCTCTTCCAACGCTTTAACGTAATCTCCGATCTCACTATCTTCCTGCGTTAACTCATCAACTTCCTTCTCCCATTCTTGGGCGTGATCATTTAACTCACCCAATGGGAATTCGATCTCTAAAAAATCCTCTAAAGCGTTTATCAATGCGAGAGTTGCCTTCGGAGATGGTGAGATACTCGCATAGTGAGGAACGGCTGCCCAGAGTGAAATCGCATCGATTCCACGTCGCAGACATGCATCTTGGATGACACCAAGAATTCCGGTTGGTCCTTCATAACGACTTACTTCTATTCCTAAACGCTTGGCAATCTCAGGATGTGCACCTGATCCCGTAACAGTAATCGGGCGACTATGTGGCGCATCAGCGAGCATCGATCCCAAGGTAATAATCGTTGATACTTCTAAATCATCGGCGAGATCTAATAGTTGATGCGTAAATGTGCGCCATTTCATCGAAGGTTCAACGCCGCGAACAATTACAAAGTCATTGGCAAACTGCGGTGTAGAAAGACCAAAGACTTGGGTTCCGGGCCAGATTAGAGATCGAACAAGGGAACCATCTATTTCGATCATTGGTCGATTTACTTGGAAATCGTAATAATCTTCAGAATCTACATCCGCGATTAGCTCTGGAATCAAATCGGTCGCCTTTGGATTATCTACATCAGCGATTTCACTCCAGATACCTAAGAGATGAGAGACGGCGCCAGTTGCCGCTTCTGCGGCATCGTTCCAACCAGAGAAAGCGATAACCATGGTTGGTGAGCGCAGCGCAGGTATCTTATGAATCTCCACATTGAGCACCTTACGGTAACCTCTGCCAAGTGACGAGCCCTAATCGCCAGAGACCCGCGGGATTACTCCGCCAAGCCCTGGCATCGCGCACGGTAATCGCCGATGGGGCGATGGGCACGATGTTGCAAGACGCCGATCCAACGCTGGAGGATTTTCAAGGCCATGAAGGTTGCAACGAGATTCTTAACGTTTCGCGGCCAGATGTTGTTCGCGGAGTTCACGATAAATACTTGGCGGTCGGCGTTGATGCAATTGAAACCAACACTTTCGGCGCGAACTGGGCAAATTTAGCCGAATACGGAATTGAAGATCGAATTTACGAACTGGCGTTTGCCGGTGGCAAGATCGCTCGCGAGGCAGCAGATGCCGCGAGCACGAAAGAGAAGCCACGTTTCGTACTTGGCTCACTTGGGCCCGGAACGAAGTTACCTTCGCTCGGACACACGACATATCAAAAGTTGAAGGATGCTTATTACACAGCCGCAAAAGGTCTTCTTGATGCAAAATCAGATGCGCTCTTAGTTGAAACGACTCAAGATTTGTTGCAGGCCAAAGCCGCCGTAAATGGTTGTCGCCAAGCGATAGAGGAAGTCGATTTCGATGTAGTACTGATTGCACAGGTAACTGTTGAAACAACTGGCACGATGTTGTTGGGCTCCGAGATTGGCGCAGCGCTAAATGCGCTAGAGCCGCTAGAGATTGATCTAATTGGGCTGAATTGTGCGACGGGTCCTGCAGAAATGTCTGAGCACCTGCGTTACCTATCAAAGTTTTCAAACTGCGCAATTTCAGTTATGCCAAATGCTGGCCTGCCAATACTCGGTTCAAAGGGCGCTGAATATCCGCTTGGGCCTAAAGAGTTAGCCGATGCGCTTGAAACATTTGTGGGCGATTATGGCATCGGCCTAATTGGTGGTTGCTGTGGAACTACGCCAGAGCATTTAGCGGCAGTTGTCGAGAAAATGTCGAGCAAGCCATTTAAAGATCGCGGAGCGGCGCTCGATCCGGGTGCTTCATCGCTTTACCAATACGTTCCATTTCGCCAAGACAATACTTATCTAGCGATCGGTGAGAAGACCAACGCCAATGGTTCCCGCGCTTTTCGTGATGCACTTGTTGCCGAAGATTGGGAGAAGTGCGTAGAAATCGCCCGCGATCAGATCCGCGACGGAGCGCATATGCTCGATCTTTCAGTGGATTACGTCGGTCGCGATGGCGCTAAAGATATGTACGAGATCGCATCACGTTTTGCTACTGCGTCTACTTTGCCGATTGTTCTTGATTCGACCGAACCTAATGTGATCAAAGCTGGACTAGAAGCGCTCGGTGGTCGCTGCGTTATCAACTCAGTTAACTACGAAGATGGTGACGGTCCCACATCTCGCTTCGCTCGAATAATGCCCTTGGTTAAAGAACACGGCGCATCAGTTGTTGCACTGACTATCGATGAAGAAGGTCAAGCCCGTACAGCAGAATGGAAGTTGCGCGTTGCGCGTCGACTGATTGAAGATCTAACTACCAATTGGCAGATGAAGACCGGCGATATTTTGATCGATGCCCTGACATTTCCTATCGCCACCGGCCAAGAGGAAACCCGGCGCGACGGTATCGAAACGCTGGAGGCGATTCGTGAGCTCAAGGCTGAGTATCCAGATGTTCAAACAACATTAGGTGTATCAAATGTTTCATTTGGCTTAAATCCAGCAGCGCGCGTTGTTCTTAACTCGGTATTTTTACATGAGTGTGTAGCGGCAGGCCTTGATTCGGCGATCGTCCATCCCTCAAAGATCACGCCTCTTGCCCGTATTGAAGAGCGGCAAAAGGAAGTAGCCCTCGATTTAGTTTATGACCGCCGCAAGTACGACGGTGAGACATGTATATATGACCCGTTGACTGAATTTCTACAACTTTTTGAAGGCGTTGAACTAGCGGCTTCTCGAAATGTTCGAGCCTCGGAATTAGCCGCTTTGCCACTTATTGAACGTTTGCAACGTCGCATTATCGATGGTGAAAAAGTTGGCCTCAGCGATGATCTAGATACCGCAATGGCTGAAGGCATCAAACCGCTCATGATTATTAACGATTATCTCCTCGAAGGAATGAAGGTAGTAGGCGAACTCTTCGGTAAAGGCGAGATGCAACTTCCTTTCGTACTTCAGAGCGCTGAAGTTATGAAGACGGCAGTTGCTTATCTTGAACCGCATATGGAGAAGACCGATGACGAAGGTCGCGGCACAATGTTGTTGGCGACGGTTAAGGGCGATGTTCACGATATCGGCAAGAACTTGGTAGATATTATTTTGAGCAACAACGGATATACCGTTGTAAATATTGGAATTAAGCAGACAATCAATCAGATTATTGATGCCGCGCAAGAATCTAATGTCGATGCCATTGGTATGAGCGGGTTGCTTGTTAAGTCAACGGTGATCATGAAAGAGAATCTTGAAGAGTTAACTAATCGTGGGCTTGCTGAAAAGTGGCCGGTTGTACTTGGGGGAGCAGCCTTGACTCGCGCCTTCGTAGAACAAGATCTGGCTGGAATGTTTCCTGGAGAAGTTCGTTATGCCCGAGATGCATTTGAAGGACTCCGCTTGATGGATTCGATCATGGCGGTTAAGCGCGGAGTTCCAGGGGCAGCCTTACCGGCGCTAAGAGAACGTAAAGTTCCGCTACGTCCTAAGAAAGATGAAGATTTAGTAATTGATACCAAGCGAAGCGATGTCGCTATTGATATCGATATTCCGGCCGCTCCATTTTTTGGTTCTCGAATCATTAAGGGCGTTCCTTTAGCGGATTATGTTGAAATGCTTGATGAACGAGCTTTGTTCGTTGGTCAGTGGGGCTTAAAGGGTGCCCGCGGTGAATATGAAACGATGGTTGAAAATGAAGGGCGTCCTCGTCTTCGCGCACTTCTAAATCAGGTTCAATCTAAAGGTTGGCTAAATGCCGCCGTTGTTTACGGCTACTTCCCATGTGTTAGCGATGGCAATGATCTAGTTATCTTGCATCACGAAGGCCCTGATAAAGGAAAAGAACGCACCCGCTTCTCATTCCCACGTCAATCACGCGATCGCAGACTCTGTTTGAGTGACTTTTTCGCCGCTAAAGATTCAGGTAAGACCGATGTTGTCGCATTCCACGTGGTCACGATGGGTAGCGAGATCAGTAAAGCGGCAAATGAACTCTTTGCCGCAAACAACTACCGCGAATATTTAGAGCTACACGGCTTATCAGTTCAGTTAACAGAGGCGCTGGCTGAGCATTGGCATGCGCGAATTCGCGAAGAATTCCATGTCCGCGGAGATGATGCACCAGATCTGCAAGGAATTTTGGATCAGGGTTACCGCGGATCTAGATACTCATTCGGTTATCCAGCGTGCCCAAACATCGAACAACAAGTTGAACTATGCGAGTTGCTAGAACCAGGACGCATTGGCGTAGAGCTCTCTGAAGAGTTCCAGTTACATCCTGAACAAAGTACATCTGCGATCATCGTTCATCATCCTGAGGCGAAATACTTCAACGCAAATTGAGTTTCCAAGCAATCTTCTTTGATATGGACGGTCTCTTTCTAGATTCTGAGCCGCAGTGGCATGAAGCCGAAACGCTAATGATGCGTGAAAATGGTTATGACTGGAAGCCTGAAGATCAATTACATTGCCTCGGCGGACCACTTCGTCGTGTCGCGGAATATATGTCTAATTGTCTTGAGGGACGTAAATCGCCAACAGAGTTAGAGGCGATGATCATCGCCGAGATGACCGATCGTCTCTCCAGAAAAGTCCCACTGATGCCAGGTGCGCTAGCAATATCTAAAGCGATACACGGTTCGGGCACGAAACAAGGTTTAGTTTCAGCTAGTCCACGCCCGATCGTAGATGGAGTTCTTCGCGGCATGAGCGAGAAGTACTTTGATGTAACGGTAGGTGCTGGTGATATCGAACGAACTAAACCTTTTCCTGATCCTTATCTGCATGCAGCCAAACTTCTTGGCGTTGATATCGAGCAATCGCTTATCTTTGAAGATTCACCTACCGGCATAACGGCGGCTGTCGCAAGTGGAGCGTTTGTCGTTGCGATCCCACACTATGTAGAAATTCAGGAGCAGCCTCGATTGAAAGTCATTGCTTCATTTGAGGATATAACTTTTGCAGATTTAGAGAAGTGGGCAGAAGTTAACCAACGTGAGCTGGGCAGATTGCCTTAAAGAAGCACCAATCGCATAATTTGGTTGGACGTGGTCGGAACTCATTTCGCTCAATAGCGCGCAAGATATCGGCGGCGACATCAAAGAGTATTTGTTCGGTCTTAATTAGATCTTTCTCAGTGGGCGTACTTTTGATCAATCGGGTATCGCCCATATAAATCAACTGCAGCAACTTTGGAATTACGCCGTGATTCTTCCAATAAAGAAGGGCATACACACGTAGCTGAAAGAAGGCTTTATCTTCCCAACCTGGTTTGGGAGATTTACCAGTTTTATAGTCGACGATTCGTACCTCACCAGTTGGTGCAACATCTAAACGATCTACATAGCCGTGAAGATAAAGTTCGGGGGATAGATCCATCTCTAGATGAAGCTCCCGGTAAGTTGGTTCAAAGAGAGTTGGATTCTCCAAAGTGAAGTAATTTCCCAACAGCTCTTCAGCTCTCTTAAACCATGCTGCGGAATCTAAAACCAGTTCTTTAATGGCGGGCTTAGCCTCGATCTGTGCCTGCCATTTCTCTGGCAACATCTGTGCAGCGTTGGAGACGGTGCGATCGGATGCAGGAACTTCAAAGAGATCTTCCAGAACGGTATGAATTAAAGTTCCGCGTTCGGCATCAATACTCGGTGGCTCTGGCAGTAGGTCGATCGTGCGATATTTATAGAGCTGTGGACAATTGTTAAAGTCGCTGATGCGGCTGGGAGAAAGTCTCAATTGGCTCATAATGAAGGAAGATACCCGTTCACACGAGCTTTGCGCCTAAGATGCTCCCGTGTCTAGCCATATTGAGAGCAACGCCGATCTAGGCGCCAATCGTGGTCGTTTTGTCGCTGGCGATCGAGTTCAACTTACCGATCAAAAGGGAAAGATTTACAGCATCACCATAACTCCAGGTAAGGAGTGGCATACCCACAAAGGTTGGATCATTCACGATGATTTGATCGGTCTTCCAGAAGGTTCAGTTGTCAGCACTAGCGCGGGCTTAAAGTTCACTGCATTTATTCCATTGCTTACTGATTACGTTCTATCTATGCCTCGCGGAGCGACAATAGTTTATCCAAAAGATGCTGCGCTAATTGTTGGATTCGCAGATATTTTTCCTGGAGCGCGGGTACTTGAAGCAGGTGTGGGAAGCGGTGCGCTGACGCTCTCGCTTTTACGCGCAGTTGGCCCATCGGGTTCTGTCCACTCTGTCGAACGTCGCGAAGAGTTTGCCGCGAACGCAACATCTAATATTGAAAATTACTTTGGCGGTCGACCTGCAAACTGGTCACTTGCAATCGGTTCAGTCCAAGAACAAGAGTTCGACCACGAGTTTGATCGCGTGATACTAGACATGCTTGCTCCTTGGGAGTGCGTCGAGATGGCAGCGAAAGTTTTGCGCCCCGGGGGAGTCTTTATGGCTTATGTCGCAACAACCACACAGCTCTCGGCTACAGCGGAGGCGCTGAAAGAAGATGGCCACTTCACTGAGCCAGAAAGTTTTGAGAGCATGGTTCGTGGTTGGCACCATGAAGGTTTAGCAGTTCGTCCGCAGCAGAGAATGATCGGACACACTGGATTCTTGATCTTCTCTCGCCGCATGGCTCCAGGCGTTGAGGTCCTGGCTCGACGTCGTCGTCCTGCGAAGGGGTCTTACGGTGTCGCGGAAGACTGAGCGTTTAGTAAATTTAACAATCGCGCTCCTGGCAACGAAGAGATATATAACGAAATCTGAAATCTTTCGCACTGTTGATGGCTATGAAGGTACTGCAGAGAGCAAAGAACGGATGTTTGAGCGCGATAAAGATGATCTTCGAAATCTCGGAATTGAAATTGAAGTTGGCTCATTCGATCCACTATTTGAAGATGAGGCTGGTTATCGAATCAAGCCAGATAGTTACCAATTCCAATTAGGTGAAGTTACTAGCCAAGAGATCTCACTTCTTTCTCTAGCCGCAGAAGCATGGCGGGGAGCAGCGCTAGATGGATCTGCGCTTACTGCGATAAGAAAATTGCACGCTATCGGCATCGAGTCAGATATCGAATCAATTCCTGATCTCGCACCGCATGCAAATATTCGAGATAAGAATTTACAAGTTGCGATCAGTGCTATTACATCTCGACAGAAGATCTCCTTTAAATACCTAAGCGAAGAGCTAATCGAACAGGAACGGAAAATCGCTCCCTATGCGGTCACTTCTCGATATGGCCATTGGTATCTATATGGCCTAGATCTCGAAAAGTTAGGAGTTAGAAGCTTCCGACTTGATCGTATTTCAGGAGATATCGCATCTGAAGGCAAGTCAGGATCTTTCGAGGTGGAAAAGAGTTTTGATCTATCCAGCCAAGGCAGTAACGCAGATGAGATTCGTACAGCGACGATCTTTTTGCGAACCGGTAGAGCGTTAGCGCTACGTTCGAGATCCAAGACCGCATCCACCAAGAGCTCAATTGCTGGCTGGGATTTAGTCGAATTGAGCTATCGAGATCAAGAGAGATTTATTGAAGAAGTCCTCTGGTACGCAGATGATGCAATCGTCCTCGAACCCGGTGATGTTAGGGCTGAAATCATCAAGAGATTGGAACTCGGAGTGAAGCGCTATGGCTAAGCAACCATCCTCACCGATCGCTAAAACCGCTCGTCTATTGGATTTAGTTCCTTATATAACTACACATCAGGGAATATCAGTTAAGGATCTAGCGAAAGAGTTCTCCATTTCAACAGAAGAGTTGCTTGATGATTTGAACACCCTTTGGATGTGCGGGCTTCCTGGATACACACCACTTGAGCTGATAGACCTCTCCTTTGAATCCGGGTACGTATCAATTCGTAACGCTGAAATTCTACAGAAGGTTCGCTTACTCACCAAAGAAGAGCTAGTTGTGGTTGCAATCGGGTTAGATTTTCTAAGAGAGTCGATTTCAAAAGATCGGGTAGATCTAATCGCTGCGATTGCTTCGCTGCAAGTGAAAATCAAATCACTGATAGGTGATATCGCGCAGGCATCACCAACGGTAGATAGCGCACATCGCGCGGTAATTCTAAGAGCGATAAAAGAGCGTAAAGATCTCGAGATTGAATATCACTCTCTAATTCGTGATGAAGTTTCCACCAGGGCGGTAACGCCTCTGGAGTTGGGTGAGGATAAGGGGATCGAAGTTCTTCTGGCTTACTGCAGTAAAGCTTTAGGATTTCGTACATTCCGCCTAGATAATGTTAAGCAAGCAAGGCTCTTGGATTCAAGCCAGATGATTTCAGATGCTAAGAGCGATAGTGAAGAGTTATTCCGAGCCAAATGCAAAGTTAACTCTCGATTGCGAACCACCTTTGAGAGATTCCGGTTAGAGACAGCGCTTGCGACCGCTCCGAGCGTTGATTCAGGCAAGGCAGTGGCTGTTGAGGTAACCTCATTTAGCCGAGATTGGTTGGTCAGAAATTTCATGAGTACGTTGGCCAATACAGAGATTACAGAGCCCGCGGAGCTAGCCAAGGCTGTGGGCCAAAAGTCGCAAGCGACCTTGGAACTTTATAAGAACGAGCGCTTCTCGTCCTAGGCGCACCTGCGCATACTGGCGCTAATGGGATATCTTGTACCTATGAATTTAGCGCAACCAAGTCATCTCCTTCTTGTCCTATTGGTCTTTATCGTTCTCTTCGGTGCAAAGCGCCTACCTGATTCAGCGCGCTCCCTTGGTCAATCACTTCGCATCTTTAAGAGCGAGATGAAGAACGATGGGGATGAAAAGAAGAACGACGACGATTCATCAACTAAGTAATTCAGTAAGTAACTAGGCCCGCGTCCTACTCTCATGATGGCTGGAGCAAAAGCGGCTCGCATGCCTTTGTTAGATCATCTACGCGAGTTTAGAAAGAGAATCGTTCGCTCTGTTTCGGCAATCTTGCTCGCCGCGTTAATTGGCTGGTTCTTCTATAACGAAATTATCGCGAAGTTAGCAGAACCAGTTTGCGATTTAGCCCTTGCACAAAGAACCGGATCTGACACCTGCGGTTCGCTCTACATCAGTGGCGTTCTGGGTCCATTGAACCTTCAGATTAAAGTCGCGCTACTTACCGGGCTGATCATCGCTGCGCCATATTGGCTCTATCAACTATGGGCCTTCATAGCACCGGCACTTCACCGAAAAGAAAAGCGTAACTCCGTCTTCTTCTTCGTCGCCGCCACTCCATTCTTTGCTGCCGGAACTTTCCTCGGCTACGCAATTCTCCCTTTAGCGATCAAGGTTCTATTCGGCTTCACCCCAGATGCACTTAACAACTTGGTTAAATTCGATGATTATCTAGATTTTGTAATGCGAACGATATTGGTCTTTGGCTTGGCCTTTGAACTTCCTGTTTTCCTAGTTACCTTTAACTTGATTGGTTTCTTAAGCGGCGTGACAATTCTCAGACCTTGGCGCATTTGGGTCTTCTGTATTGTTCTCTTTGTTGCTGGGTTCTCACCAAGTGCCGATCCGCTATCGATGATACTTCTAGCTATTCCACTAATTATTCTGTACCTGCTTTCGGGAGTATTCGCGCTTTGGAATGACAAGCGGCGAGCTAAAAAAGAAATTCCACTGGATTAAATCGTGTGGGCGATCGTTATCAACCCTGTATCTGGGGGAGGCAAAGGCGCCATTCTCGGTAGAGAAGTTGCCGGTTACTTCGCAAAGCACGGACTTGAATACACGATAATCACCGCTGCATCAGCGAACAAATTAAAAGAGAACTTAGCTAACTTTCTTGATCTAACCGAAGGTCAACCATGTCAGGGCGTGATTGCAGTTGGCGGTGATGGCCTGGCGCATCTCGTCATCCAATTGGTTGCCCCAAGAAAGATCCCATTTTCAGTGATTCCGGCAGGAACTGGAAATGATTTGGTTCGAGCCATGGGTTGGAGCCTTGACTCGATTACTAAGCAATTAGATTTTGTGACAACAACGCAACCGACTGCAATTGATCTTGGAATGGTTGATTCGGAATGGTTTGGCGCAATACTCTCAACAGGTTTTGATTCAGTGGTAAACGAGCGAGCCAACACCATGAGTTGGCCTAAAGGACCGATGAAATACAACTTCGCGATAGCGATGGAGTTACCAAGATTTGCGCCGATTTCTTACACAATTGAATTGGATACCCAGTTACTTCAAGTTGAGGCGATGCTTATCGCCGTTGCAAATGGCAAGAGTTACGGGGGAGGCATGCAAGTTTGCCCTGATGCATCGATGACCGATGGACTCTTTGATGTGATGATTCTGCATCCCGTGAGCAAATTGGAATTTATCAAGGTCTTTCCAAAGGTATTTAAGGGCGCTCATATCGGCCACCCTCAGGTGCGCGTTTATCGCAGTGCCCGCGTCTCCATCTCATCTTCGGCGATTGCGTATGCCGATGGTGAGCGAATCGGAGGTTTGCCAGTTCGTGCTGAATGTATGGCAGGTGCTGGACTATCGTGGACCCCGTGAGTACGCCTGCTGAAAAATTCGCCGCTGCAAAGAGTCGAAGTAAGCACGCTGTAACTGAAGATTTTCTAGCCGAATCAAAGTTCCCATTTGATGATTTCCAGATCCAAGCCTGTCACGCGGTCGAAAGTGGACATGGCGTTTTAGTTGCTGCTCCAACAGGTGCAGGAAAAACGGTCGTTGGAGAGTTCGCGGCATTCCTTGCACTGCGTAACGGCAAGAAGTGTTTCTACACCACTCCGATTAAAGCGCTATCAAATCAGAAATTTCAAGAGTTTGTAGATCGGTTCGGTGAAGATCGGGTTGGTCTCTTAACTGGCGATACCAATATTAATTCCGAAGCAGATATCTTAGTTATGACCACAGAAGTTCTGCGGAACATGCTTTATGCCGGCTCTTCAACGCTTACCAACTTAGGTTCCGTTGTCATGGATGAGGTGCATTACCTGGCAGATAAGTTCCGCGGTGCCGTTTGGGAAGAAGTTTTAATCCACCTCATGGAGTCAGTCCAAGTTATCTCGCTATCAGCAACGGTTTCTAACGCTGAAGAGTTCGGTGAATGGCTCGGGGAAGTACGTGGTGAAACCCATGTGATCTTGAGCGAGCATCGCCCAATTCCGCTCTACCAACATATCTTGATCAACTCATCTCTCATCGATTTATTCTCAAGCCCTGGCAAAGTAAATCCTGAGATCTTGGCTGCCGAACGCGAGGCGATGCGAAAGGTAAAGATTCCACGCCATCGTCGCGAACAATGGGGAGCATCCGAATCACGTCTATCTCGCCCTGAGATTATTGAAAAGCTCCAACGCGAGAACTTGCTACCTGCAATCACTTTTATCTTCTCTCGTATGGGATGCGATGCTGCAGTAAAGCAGTGTCTAGCGGCCGGAATTAAGTTAACAAATACTGAAGAACGTGCTGAGATTCTCAAAACTGCTGAGCGTTACACCGCTAACTTGCCAGAGGAAGATCTCGAAGTTCTCGGATATCGCGAATGGATCACCGCTCTTGAAAGAGGCATCGCTGCGCATCACGCGGGCTTACTTCCCTCATTTAAAAACGCGATCGAAGATCTCTTTCAGCGCGGCTTAGTTAAAGCAGTCTTTGCCACCGAAACACTTGCGCTAGGAATCAATATGCCGGCGCGAACAGTAGTCCTAGATAAATTAACGAAATGGAATGGGGAAGCGCACGTTCCAATTACGCCAGGGGAGTACACCCAGTTAACCGGACGTGCAGGTAGACGCGGTATCGATATTGAGGGAAATGCTGTTGTGCAATGGTCACCAACGGTGGATTCAGCGATGGCGGCAAGCTTGGCTTCAACTAGAACTTATCCACTGCGTTCTTCATTTACTCCGACCTACAACATGGCTATAAATCTGATCGCACGATTCGGTCGCGAGAGAGCCCACGGAAGTTTGGAATCTTCATTCGCACAATTCCAAGCCGATCGCGCTGTAGTTGGGTTGGTCAAGCAAATTAAGAAGAATGAGAGTGCGCGACTTGAGTTAATGGCTAGTGCCGACTGCCACTTAGGTGACTTTGGAAGCTATGCCAGATTACGAAGTGAGATAAAAGAGTTAGAGAAGCTGCTCTCCAAACGTGATGGCCGTAAAACTTTTGATAATCGCCAGCGTCAGCATATGGAGAATGAGATTGACGGCCTGCGCCGCAGTACGCGTTCACATCCCTGCCATTCATGTAACGATCGTGAAACACATGCCCGCTTTGCTGAGCGCGCTGAACGCTTGCACCGCGAGTCCGAAGGCTTGCGTGGAAGAGTTGAGAACCGTACCCATGTCATCGCTAAGACCTTTGATCGCATCTGTGATGTATTGACCCATCTTGGATATATCGAGGGGGAGAAGCCACTTCCTCAAGGCAAGATTCTCGCCAAGATTTACGCCGAATCAGATCTTCTGCTAACCGAAACTATTCGTAATGGAATTCTCGATGAATTGTCTGCTCCGGAACTTCTATCGGTTGTCTCGTGCATGATCTTTCAATCAAGATCGCGCGATGAGTATGCGCCAAAGATGCCTCACCAAAACGTCTCTAACGCACTAGTTGAGATCACCAAACTTTGGGCAAAGCTGGAAGATATCGAGAACGAGTTTGATGTTAAAACCCAGAAAGAACCCGATTTCGGTTTTGCCTATATCTCTTATCGTTGGGCACAAGGCAATTCATTAACCAACGTCCTTAAGGGATCGGATATGTCGGTCGGAGATTTTGTTCGTTCAGCCAAGCAGTTGATGGATCTACTAATGCAGATCGCCGGTGCCAGCGAAAAGTTACGTCCAGTTTGTCGAGAGGCGATCAAGCGTTTAGATCGCGGCGTTGTTTCATATATGGTGGACGACCTATGACTTTAATGCTCCTTGATAGCGCTTCTCTTTGGTATCGCGCTTACTACGGAATGCCAGATACCTTGCTCGCACCCGATGGAACGCCCGTAAATGCGATACGCGGCTACCTGGATATGACGGCACGTCTTATTGGCATGTACTCACCAAATCGTATTGTGGCTTGCATCGAGGGGGATTGGCGCCCCTCATGGCGAGTAGATATTTTTCCGGATTACAAAGCTAACCGCCTGGAGGAAGATGGCGAAGGCGAAGAAGAACCAGATTTATTGACACCACAGATTCCAATCTTGCTGGATCTGCTTGATGAGTTTGGAATTCCGATGGTCGGTGTAGATGACTATGAGGCCGATGATGTTATGGCGACCTTTGCAGTTAAAGAACCTGGCCCAACTCGAATTGTTACTGGAGATCGAGATCTCTTTCAGTTAGTCGATGACAAACGTGATGTAAAGGTTGTTTATCTAGCAAAGGGTTTATCGCAGCACGACCTAGTCGATAAAGCGTGGATTGCGCGTAAGTATGCGATTCCCGGTGATCGCTACGCCTTATTTGCAATGTTTAGAGGCGATCCTTCAGACGGACTTCCTGGCGTTAAAGGGATTGGCGAGAAGGGCGCAGCGTTGATTGCAAATAACTTTGCAGACGTCGATGAAGCCCAGCAAGGAGCTCGTGACGCGCACCCATCTTTAAAGCCAGCCCTTGCTAAGAAGATAATTGAAGGCGCAGATTATTTAAAGATCGCACCTACTTTGGTCAACTGCGCAAGAGATGTCGCCCTGCCGAACCTTGATATCTCGATGCCGCAGAAACCAGCCGATCTTTCAAAGATATATGAGATCAAGGAACGCTACGGACTTGGCGCGAGCGTTGATCGGTTGATTACTGCACTCAAATGGTGATCTTCTTATTTTCTGCGCTTCTTGTAAGTGCAGCATTTGAACCGATAGGTATTTGGTATTTCGCGCTAGTTGGTTACGCGCTTTTCTTTAGAGGGCTGTCGAAGAGTAGAAGACCAGTCCTAGCCTCATTTATCTTTGGAGCAATTCTTAACGGCATAGTTCTGCATTGGAGTAGTAAGTACGTCGGCGCACTACCTTGGCTCTTTCTCACTTTGCTGCAAGCAGCTTTCTATCTTCCAGTTGGTTGGATCTATCGCAAGACTGGCTCGCTTCGTTGGGTGCTCTTCACCTTTCTAATTTGTGAAGAAGTTCGTGCGCGCTTTCCATTTGGCGGATTTGCCTGGACCAGAATCGCCTTCAGCCAAGTTGAATCACCGCTTCTTCCACTGGTTTCAATTGGGGGAGTACTGCTACTTAGCTTCGCGACTTTGCTTTCTGCGTTGGCGCTGAACCGACTTAAAATCCGAGCACTTGTTCTAGTCGCACTCGGTTTTCTAATCGTTACCTTCTTACCGAATAATCCAACCTCTTCAGAGAAGATTTCATTAAAAGCGATTCAGGGAAATACACCTTCAGTTGGTCTTGATTTCAACTCGCGAGCTAAGGCAGTCTTCTATCTACATCGCGACACAACACGCGAGCTTGTAAAGCAAAAGTATGACGCAGTTGTTTGGCCAGAAAATGCCATCGACATTGATCCGCGAAACTATCCCGAAGTTCTAGCAGATATTAAAACGCTGGTTAAAGAGTTAGATACCCCGCTGATCGCAGGCGTAGTTCTTACAGAACAAGGATCACCGGCAAATGCTTCGGTCATGTATGACGCAAAGGGAGAAGTTGAATCGACATACATTAAGCGCTACTTGACCCCTTTTGGTGAGTACATGCCGCTGCGCCGAATCGCTGAAATTGTTTCTCCATATGCCAAGTCGGTAAACGATTTTAAACCTGGTCAGGGCTTTGTTTCGCATGAAATTGGCGGATATCAAGTAGCACCGATCATTTGCTATGAAATTATCAATGATGGTTTGGTTCGCGAGAGCGCGAATCGCTCCGGTGCAATTATTGTGCAAACAAATAGCGCGACCTTTGCAAATACCGCCGAAAGCGCACAGCAACTAGCAATTACTAGAATCCGCGCGGTTGAACATTCTCGCGATATTCTCAGCGTTTCTACCGTTGGCATCTCTGCCTTTATCGACAATAATGGCCGCGTGGTATCTCAGACACCAGAAAACATCTCAACTTCTATCTCTGGCGATCTGAAAATTTCCAACCATCGAACATTGGCTGATCGTCTAGGGGGAGTGGCTCCCCTTCTCGTACTAATATCTTCTCTAATCCTCGCACTTGGAATTCGCAGAAAGGTTTCGCGATGACTATCAAGATTGCACTTCTGATTCCAACTTACAACGAAGCAGTTTCAATTGTTGAACTTCTAGATAAGCTGGCTGATTTTCGCTTAAATAAGGCGAGTAACTTTGATGTCATTGTTATAGATGATAATTCGCCAGATGGCACTGCAACTATTGTCGATAATTTGCATCTTCCTTGGGTATCGATACTTCGCAGACTCGGTAAAGGCGGATTAGGTGCTGCTTATCGCGCCGGTTTTGTACGAGTTCTCGCTGATTCGAGTTATACCCATGTGATAACAATGGATGCCGATGGATCACACCGAGTTGTCGATTTAGAGAAGATGATCGGTGCAATAACTCCTGGAAAATTGATTGTTCTTGGCACTAGATGGATACCTGGCGGATCGGTTGTTAATTGGCCAAAGCGGCGTCAATATCTGTCGCGAGCAGGCACTGCATATGCCAAATTGGCCCTTGGTATCCCGTTAAATGACTTAACTGGTGGTTTCCGGGTTTACAGCGTTGATCTACTCAAAGCTTTAAAACTTAGCGATATGCAGGCAACAGGTTATTGCTACCAAATCGAAATGGCTCTTGCTGCTCATCTTGCTGGTGCAAAAGAAATCGAAGTTCCAATCACCTTTGTAGAGCGAATAAATGGCGTTTCCAAGATGTCGCAGGCGATAGTTATCGAGGCGTTGCTACAGACGACCCGTTGGGGTATCTCACGCATACTTAGACCTAACGCCGATAAGTTACATTATGTTAAGTAATACAAAATAAGCCCTACCCCGCGGAATTTAGGCGCTAATTAGGCGTACGACTCGATCGGTGCGCATGAGCAGACAAGGTTCCGATCACCATAAGCGCCATCGATACGACCAACGCTCGGCCAGTACTTTCCGGCAGTTCCGATCAGTTCGCCGCTTATAAGGCCGCCAGCAGGCGCTGGAAAGGCTCCCATTTCGCGTGAATAGCGACGATCCCACTGGCTATCTACGACTGCGCCAGCTGTATGAGGTGCATGGCGAAGCGCTGAATCTTCTACCGCAATAGCCCCAACAGTTATCTCGGAAATCTCGCGGTGGATCTCAACCATGGCGTTGATAAAGCGGTCCATTTCGCGGACATCTTCTGATTCAGTTGGCTCAATCATTAAAGTGCCAGGAACTGGGAAGCTCATCGTTGGTGCATGGAAACCAAAATCCATTAAACGCTTTGCGATGTCATCAACTGTTACACCGCTGACCTTGGTGATCTCGCGGAGATCCAAGATGCATTCGTGAGCAATTAACCCGCCTTCACCTGTATACAAAATTGGATAATACGGCGCTAGTTTCTTTGCCATGTAATTAGCAGACAAGATCGCAACTTGGGTCGCATGAGTTAACCCTGCTCCCCCCATCATTCGGATGTAACTCCAAGAGATCGGCAAGATACTTGCTGAACCAAATGGTGCAGCTGAAATTGGACCAGGACCCGTTGCTGGTCCTGCAGTTTCATCAAGTGGATGATTTGGCAAGAACGGCGCTAGATGAGCACGGGCGATTACTGGACCAACGCCTGGTCCCCCACCGCCATGCGGAATACAGAATGTTTTATGGAGATTTAAGTGCGAAACATCTGCGCCAAACTTTCCAGGTTGAGCAAGGCCAACGAGTGCATTCAAATTTGCGCCATCTACGTAAACCTGACCACCTGCTGTGTGTACTAACTCGCAGATTTCACCGATCGCAGATTCAAATACGCCATGCGTAGATGGATAAGTCACCATGAGCGCTGCGAGATTTGCGCCGTGTTCTGCGATTTTCTCTTTTATATCTGCGACTGAAACGTTTCCGAGTTCATCGCAAGAGACAACGACCACCTGCATTCCGGCCATTACCGCACTTGCGGCGTTTGTACCGTGAGCACTTGATGGAATTAAACAGATAGTGCGGTGGTTATCGCCGCGCGAATCATGGTAATTGCGGATCGCTAGCAACCCAGCGAATTCTCCTTGGCTACCAGCGTTGGGTTGCAGTGAAACTGCGTCGTAGCCAGTGATTGCAACCAACCAATCAGATAACTCCTTAATCATTCGGCGAGATCCTGCGCTCTGGTTGGCAGGTGAGAATGGGTGCAACGCTGAGAATTCAGGCCAAGTAACCGCTTCCATTTCAGTTGCCGCATTTAACTTCATGGTGCAAGAACCAAGCGGAATCATCGTGCGATCAAGCGCGAGGTCGCGATCTGAGAGCATGCGCAAGTAACGCATCATCGAAGTTTCGGAGTGATAGGTATTAAAGACAGGATGTGCCAGGTAAGAACTTTCTCTGACCGCGAACTTAGGAAGACCACTCCCCTGCGCCGCCAGATCAATTGAGATTCCAAAGATCGTTGCTAATTGGTTCAAGAGATCAACTGTGGTTGTTTCATCGAAAGAGATGCCAACCTGGGACTGCGAAATCTTACGCAAGTTGATCTTTAACTCTTCGGCGACCTTAATTAACTTATCGGCTGAATCAACGTTGATCGTTAACGTGTCAAAGTAGCTTTCATTAGCGATCTTGAAGCCCTTTGAAGTAAGTGCAGTTGCGAAGATATGTGTCAGGCTATGAACACGGTTGGCGATCTTCTTTAGGCCAACCGGGCCATGCCACATCGCGTAGAAGGCGCTCATATTGGCAAGGAGAACTTGGGCGGTACAAATATTGCTAGTGGCTTTATCGCGGCGAATATGTTGTTCGCGAGTCTGCAGCGCCAATCGAAATGCTGGATTGCCATGAACATCAACGCTCTGCCCAATTAAGCGACCCGGAAGTGAACGCTCTAATCCAGCACGCACTGACATAAAGCCGGCATGCGGTCCACCGAAACCCATCGGAACTCCGAAGCGTTGTGCGCTTCCGATAGCGACATCTGCGCCCCACTCCCCTGGCGCCTTTAATAAGGTCAGAGCTAAGAGATCTGTTGCTGCAATTAAGTAAGCATCTTTGCTATGGATTGTTTCCGCTAAATCCGAATAATCTTTTATCTCGCCAAAAGTGTTTGGATACTGAATAAGAACGCCGAAGTATTCAATCCCAGATATATCGGCACCTGACTTGATATCTGCTTCAACCACTTTGATTCCGAGTGGCTTAGCGCGTGTAATCACAACCGCCTTACTCTGCGGGTGAAGTGATGAATCAATTACAAACACCGCATCGTCTGATCCCTTGAAATTACGGCGGGCTAGCGTCATAGCCTCAGCTGCGGCAGTGCCTTCATCGAGCATTGATGCGTTAGAAATAGTTAAGCCAGTGAGGTCGCAGACCACGGTTTGGAAAGCAAAGAGCGCTTCTAATCGCCCTTGCGAAATCTCTGGTTGGTACGGTGTGTAAGCGGTATACCAGGCAGGATTTTCTAAAACATTTCGCTTAATGACCGCTGGTGTAACTGTTCCGTAATAACCCGTTCCGATAAGTGAGGTAAAGACCTGGTTCTCGGAAGCCATCTGGCGAAGTAATTTGATCGCTTCAACTTCAGTGACCGCACTTGGCAGATGCTTCTCCAGCGGTTCTTTCATCGCAATTGCAGAAGGCACCACAGCGGAGATAAATGTATCGAGTGATTTAAAACCAAGTTGCTCAAGCATCGCAACTTCACTTGCGTGCGTTGGACCTATGTGGCGATCAACAAATGCGCCATGTTCTAAAGTCAAAGCAACTCCCCCGATTAAGTTGCTAACTATCTAGCTAGCAACATATTGGGGAAGAATATGTCTTTTAGGCGCCTTTCGCCTTTCGACGTAATGAGAGCTCGTCGTTACTTTCACCACCTGCTGTAACGATCTCGCCATTGAACTCGCCTTGCAGCGATGCCAATGA
>Ga0209442_1000668_pt1 | contig 19979 bp, 17 predicted proteins | sample LauGreSBDMM110DD_2_FD_187565 | JGI IMG/M metagenome (GOLD analysis project Ga0209442, IMG submission 187565) | Freshwater lake microbial communities from Lake Michigan, USA - Sp13.BD.MM110.DD (SPAdes) (version 2) | ecosystem: Environmental > Aquatic > Freshwater > Lake | place: Lake Michigan...
GCGCGCAGTCGCTGGGCCGGTTTTTAGCGCAAGACTTCACCGGCTGGCAAAAGGTGGTGGCGGCGCAAAACATCAAGGTTGACGCGGTCTAAGCCACGCAGCTCGCCTGCGCTGATCAATCGACCTCGGCGCCGCTGTGTTCGACAGCGCGCATCCACATTTGCAGTCATCAACTGTGCATCCACTGACGCGGATGCATCTTGTGAACGCAATTAAGGCTTGACCAAGCTGGCAACAGACCGTTTGGGGGAATTCCCTATGCCTTGCTCTGGCCTACATGTTGCATAGTGATAGGTTTATTCAACCCACTAAGTCAATGAGGTGATTTTGATGAATTCGATATCCAATTTTCCGTTTCAAGCCAAGCCCTTGATAGTTTCTTTGGCCTTGGCTGCCTGCTTGGCCCCAGGCTTGGCAGAGGCCAAGCCTTTTAAATGGTCCAGTGCCAGCGACATTCCCACTTTGGACATCCATTCTCAAAATAACGCCTTGGGCAACGGCGTTCACGCCGCCATTTTTGACTCGCTGCTTTACTACAACAGCACCAGCTTCAAGTTGGAAGGCAAGCTTGCCACCTCTTGGAGGGAAATGTCGCCCACCCAGTACCGGTTTAATTTGCGCAAAGGGGTGAAGTTCAGTGACGGCTCGCCGCTGACAGCAGACGACGTGGTGTTTTCTTTAGACCGTGCCCGCGCCAAAACCTCCAACTTCACCGTTTACACACAGGGCTTCAGCCGCATCGCCAAGGTTGACACCAACACCGTGGACATTATTCTCAGTGGCCCCAACCCGGTGGTGTTAAACCAGTTGACCGAGCTGCGCATCATGAGCAAAGCCTGGGCTGAAAAGAACAAGTCCTTAGAGCCCAAAGACATCAGAGTCAAAGAAGAAAACTTTGCTCACCGCAACGCTTTGGGCAGTGGCGCTTACATGGTCAAAGAATGGCAACCCGACCAAAAGCTGGTGCTGGTGAAAAACCCCAACTGGTGGGGCTGGTCCGAAGTGCCCAGTAATGTGACCGAGATCATCTACACCCCCATCAAAAACGAAGCCACGCGTGCTGCGGCCTTACTCTCTGGCGAGCTTGACTTTGTTCTCGACCCCAGCCCGCAAGACCTGGGGCGCATGCGCAACAACGCCAACCTGAAAGTGATCGACGGCATCGAAAACCGCACCATCTTTTTGGGTATGGACCAGCTGCGCGACGAATTGCCCGGCTCCAGCGTCAAGGGCAAAAACCCCCTGAAAGATGTGAAAGTGCGCAAAGCGCTTTACCAGGCTATCGACATCGATACGATCCAGCGCGTCACGATGCGGGGTCTGTCGCAAACCACCGGTGCGCTGGTGGCGCCGCAGGTCAATGGCTGGACCAAAGCGGTAGACACGCGTTTTCCGTATTCCCAGGACGCCTCTAAAAAGCTGTTGGCTGAAGCCGGTTACCCCAATGGTTTTGAGGTGGACTTTGCCTGCCCGAACAACCGCTACATCAACGACGAAGAAATTTGCCAGGCCATCACGGCCATGTGGGCCAAGGTGGGCATCAAGGCCAAGCTGCGCACCATGCCGCTGGTGACGTATTTCCCGATGATCCAGCGCTATGAAGCCAGCATTTACATGCTGGGCTGGGGCGTGCCGACCTTTGACGGCTTGTACAGCCTGCAGTCGCTGGTGCGCACGGTGGGCACGGGCGGTGACGGCAATTACAACGTGGGCCGTTACAGCAACACGCGCATGGATTACATCGTAGACCGTATCAAAACCGAGACCGACTTGCCGGTGCGTAACCGCTTGATGACCGAAGGCCTGCAACTGCAAAACGACACGGTGGCGCACATTCCCCTGCACAACCAGGTGATCCCATGGGCTATGAAGAAAAACATTGATGTGGTGCATCGGCCTGACAACCGCCTCGACTGGTCGCTGATCAAGATCAACTGATGCTCGCTTTCATCCTGCAGCGGCTGATTCAGGCCGTGGTCGTCATGGTCACGGTGGCTTTCATAGCCTTTTTGCTGTTTCAGTATGTGGGTGATCCGGTAGTGATCTTGCTGGGGCCAGACGCCACCAAAGAGCAAGTCAACTTGCTGCGTGCCGATTTGGGTCTGGAACAGCCCTTCTTTGTGCAGTTCGGTCATTTTTTGACCAACGCTGTGCAGGGAGAGTTTGGTTTGAGCTTGCGCCAGGGTGCCAAGGTCTCGCGCTTGATCGCAGAGCGCCTGCCGGCCACCCTGGAATTGGCTTTGGTGGCGGCCACACTGGCCTTGGTCGTTGGCATTCCCATGGGCGTTTATGCGGCGCTGCGCCGCGGCACCTGGGCCAGCCAACTGATCATGACAGTGTCATTGCTCGGCGTGTCCTTGCCCACATTCCTCATTGGCATTTTGTTGATATTGGTGTTTGCCGTGATGCTGGGCTGGTTTCCCAGCTTTGGCCGGGGCGATGTGGTTCAGATGGGTTGGTGGTCCAGCGGCCTGGTGACGGTCAAGGGCTGGCACCACATTGCGTTGCCCGCGGTCACGCTGGCGATTTTTCAGCTGACGCTGATCATGCGGCTGGTACGCGCCGAGATGCTGGAAGTGCTGCGCACTGATTACATTAAATTCGCACGCGCCCGGGGCTTGTCCAACCGGACTATCCACTTCGGCCATGCGCTCAAAAATACGCTGGTGCCGGTGCTGACCATCACCGGTTTGCAACTCGGGGGCCTGATTGCTTTTGCCATCATCACTGAAACCGTGTTCCAGTGGCCTGGCATGGGGCTGCTGTTTATTCAGGCCGTGACCTTTGCCGACATCCCTGTCATGGCAGCCTACCTGTGCCTGATTGCCCTGATTTTTGTGGTCATCAACCTGGTGGTGGACTTGCTTTATTTCGTGGTGGACCCCCGCTTGCGGGTTGACAAGGCCGGCGGCCATTGAACATTCCAACACTACTCACTTTCAACCTCAGGTAAGTAATGAACGTATTGAAGCGCTGGCTCAACAGCGATGTGGGATACAGCTTTCGCCATTCGCCCACAGCAATGTTGGCGGCCGGCATGGCCTTTATTTGTCTTTTTTGCTCGGTCTTTGCCGGCTGGGTAGCGCCCACCAACCCCTTCGACCTGGCCACGCTCGAGCTGAGCGACGCCCGCATGCCACCCGCGTGGCTGGACGGCGGCAGCAGCAAATTCTTGCTGGGTACCGACGACCAGGGACGCGACATCTTGTCTGCCCTGATTTACGGCTCGCGCATCTCTTTGGTGGTGGGCTTAGCTTCGGTGATGCTGTCGGTGGTGGTCGGTGTCGGCCTTGGTTTGCTGGCTGGCTTTCGGGGCGGCTGGATCGATGCCTTGCTGATGCGCCTGTGCGATGTCATGCTGTCTTTTCCGGCAATTTTGGTGGCCCTTTTGATCGCGGGTGTAGGACGGGCCCTGTTTCCTAACGCGCCCGAGTCGCTGGCTTTTGGCGTTTTGATCTTGTCAATTTCACTCACAGGCTGGGTTCAATACGCCCGCACAGTGCGTGGCACCACCTTGGTCGAGCGCAATAAAGAATACGTGCAAGCCGCCCGCGTGACGGGTGTTGCGCCCTTGCGCATCATGTTCAAGCATGTGCTGCCCAACGTGATGGGGCCGGTCATGGTGCTGGCCACCATTCAGGTGGCCACCGCCATCATCACCGAGGCCACGCTGTCTTTTTTGGGGGTGGGCGCTCCCCCTACATCGCCCTCACTGGGCACCTTGATCCGCATTGGCAACGACTATTTATTTTCGGGCGAATGGTGGATCACGATTTTCCCGGGGCTGATGCTGGTGCTGATCGCACTGTCCGTCAACTTGCTGGGTGACTGGTTGCGCGATGCGCTGAACCCGAGATTGCGATGAGTCTTTTACAAGTCAAAAATCTGGTGGTGGAATTCCCCAGCCGCCATGGCACTTTGCGTGCGCTGGACGATATTTCTTTCGACATCGCCCCGGGCGAAATTCTGGGCGTGGTGGGCGAGTCGGGCGCGGGCAAATCGCTCACGGGTGCAGCCATCATCGGCCTGCTGGAGCCACCGGGCCGAGTGGCCAGCGGCCGGATTCTGCTGGAAGGCCAGCGCATAGACCAGCTCAGCGCCGACCAGATGCGACATATTCGGGGCCGCAAAATCGGCGCTATTTTTCAGGACCCGCTGACCTCGCTCAACCCGCTGTACACCATCGGCCGGCAACTGACCGAGACCATTTTGGCCCACCTGCCCGTCTCGCCTAAAGAGGCCCGGCAACGCGCCATTGACCTGCTGAAAGACACCGGTATTTCTGCCGCCGAGGAACGCATTAACCACTACCCGCACCAGTTCTCAGGCGGCATGCGCCAGCGCGTGGTGATCGCCCTGGCGCTGGCGGCCGAGCCGCAACTGATCGTGGCCGACGAACCCACCACGGCGCTGGATGTGTCGATTCAGGCGCAAATCATCAGCTTACTCAAAAAAGTCTGCAAAGACCGCGGGGCTGCCGTGATGCTGATCACGCACGACATGGGCGTGATCGCCGAAACCTGCGACCGGGTGGCTGTGCTGTATGCCGGGCGTGTGGCTGAAATCGGTCCGGTGCACCATGTCATCAACCAACCGGCTCATCCCTACACCGCAGGCCTGATGGCCTCCATTCCCGACATGGACGGTGACCGCGAGCGCCTGAACCAGATCGACGGCGCCATGCCGCGCCTGAATGCCATTCCCAGCGGTTGCGCTTTCAACCCGCGCTGCCCCAAGGCCTTTGACCGGTGCCGGCAAGAAACGCCCGAGCTGGTCCAGGCGGGGGCCAACCGTGCGGCCTGCTGGCTGCACACCGGGAGCGCGCCATGACCAAGACCCCCCCTTTGGTCATTGCGCAAGACTTGGCCAAAACCTTTGACGTGTCAGCCCCCTGGCTAAACCGCGTGATCGAGCGCAAACCGCGCCAGCTACTGAAAGCTGTGGATGGCGTGAGCTTCGAAATCGAGCGTGGCAAAACCCTGGCGCTGGTGGGCGAGTCCGGCTGCGGCAAAAGCACCGTAGCGCGCTTGCTGGTGGGCCTTTACGAACCCACGCGCGGCGGCCTGACATTTGACGGGCAAGACGCCCATGCCGCATTCAAGTCCCCAGATGCAAGAGCGATGCGCAAGCGCATCCAGATGATTTTTCAGGACCCCTATGCCAGCCTGAACCCGCGCTGGACCGTGGACAACATCATCGGTGAGCCGCTTCAAGAACATGGCCTGATTCAAGACGCCGACGAGCTGAAAGCCCGGGTGGCGGAGTTGCTGCAATCGGTGGGCTTGTCGCCTCTTGACATGGTTAAGTACCCGCATCAGTTCTCGGGTGGGCAACGCCAGCGCATCTCGATCGCGCGGGCACTGGCCACTGCACCGGAGTTTTTGGTGTGCGACGAGCCCACGTCAGCGCTCGATGTGAGCGTGCAGGCGCAGGTGCTCAACATCATGAAAGACCTGCAGCGCGAGCGCGGCCTGACCTATCTGTTCATCAGCCACAACCTCGCAGTGGTGCGCCATGTGAGCGACCAGGTGGGCGTGATGTACCTGGGCCGATTGGTGGAATTGGCTGACAAGCAGCAGCTGTTTTCGAACCCGCAACACCCTTACACCCGGATGCTGCTGGACGCGATTCCCAAGATGCACGACACCGGCCGCGCCCGTACGCCCGTGCAAGGCGAGGTACCCAACCCCTTGAACCCGCCCACCGGTTGCACCTTTCACCCGCGCTGCCCGCAAGCGACCGATATCTGCCGCACCGAGCGCCCAGCGCTGCGCGACTTCAAAGGCATCAAGATCGCTTGTCACGCTGTGGTGTGACCAAGGACTTGTCAGCCTGATTGCCAGGCTTCTGCCGAATGGAGATGGCCGTGTGTTTTATGGGTTTGACCAAGCGAAAAGCCCGCTAGTGCGGGCTTTTTAACATTTGGCGGAGTTGACGTCCGCATAAACTGATCAGTGAAGTTGATAGTATTTATAATTACCTATCAAAAAAACCATCCTAAATAAATATTTTTTACGTAGCCGCAGATCCGACCAGCTGCACCGATTTCGAGTCGGCCAGTGCGTGCCCAATGAACGACCTGATCACTGCACGATCAGCATTGCCCCTAACTGCAGTCAACATCACGACAGCCATCCATGCAGCACTGAATGAATCCGATATCCAAGACAGCGCCATGGCCTGACCCAACAAGACAATCACAAAAAGGTAAAAGTGTGGTGTTGCTTTTCGAATCAGCATGCGAGCGCCTTCTGGTGGCAGGTGCCGAAACAGGAAAGCAGCGAAGCCTTCCGAAAACAGGAACATACCGCCTAACAATAACGCCACCACCAAAAGACTTGCCGTATGCAAGTAAGGATCTAACATTTCAAAATCCTTCAAACATTCACAGCTAACAGAACCACAACTACGGGTGCAGTGGGCTACTAAATTTGTAGCAAATTAGTTGCTGTTTTTAGCTTTAACGCTTCACTGGGGTAGAGCGCACCAGCTCATCACGTGCCAGATTCTCAATCATCGCCAGCAGCACTTTGCGGGCGGTTTTTACTTCCTGTGGTGACACGCCACGTACACTGACATGGTTGGCGTCTTCTGCCATGGGCACCAGTTTTTCTTTTAAGCCACGGCCTTCGTTCGTCAAGTAAACGTACATATTTTTCTTGTTCGTCGGTAACTGCTTGCGGGTAATGTAGCCCAGTGCCTCCATCGCTTTCATGGCGGTGAAGGTGGTAGGTTCCATCACCCCGGCGCGAGCACTGAGTTCTTTTTGTGTCAGGCCGTCGGAGGCCCACAAAATACGCAAAAAACTCCAGTGACCAAAAGGTACGCTGTGCACTGCCAAGCGTATTTGCAGGGCGCGACGAAAGGCTCTTTCGGTGTCGCGTATCAGGTGCGCCATACGGTCATTGGGCACAGTTTCCCGCCAGTGGTGAACGATATTTTGGGTTTCGTGGCTCATATATCCGCAGGGTAACTGACCTGAAAAGCTGGCCGACAGTCTTGGCCAGACTTCGTCGATTCAAGCATTGCTAAGCAAGCCGCTGTGGTGGCTCTTGCCCATGTGCCGCTGTGGCGTGCGGGCTTGCCATGAACCACAGCGTCAAACAGCTCGTCGATGACTTCCTGGCGTGGTACGCGGGGCGCGGGCAGGGGCTCAAAGCTTTTTTGTTTGTCGGCGTAAACCGCAATACCTGTTGGGCTGGGTTTGAGGTCCGCTTTTTCGCAACTGATGATGATCTGGCCAAAGTGCTGATGCGCCAGGCCTGTTGGCAAACCGAGGGCTGGCACGTAAAGCTTGCCGCCATAGTTACGGTCGGCTTTCAAAGCTGTCTCTTCTTCTGGTTTGATGGCGTTCAACAAGCGCTTTCTGGCGACAGCGTAGTCTTCCGGATTTTTTCTTTGGCCTAACTCGCCAATGTTGTCCATCAATGCATCGGTGTCGTAGTGACCGTAGCCGCTGTAGGTACAGCTTGCAAATGCGCCGCCCTCAAAGCCCAGCAACGCGCTGTAGGCACCCTCGGTCGGCCGGCTGCTGTCCCATGCACCCGTGTGCGCACGCACGCTGCTAACCAAACCGCCACCCAGCAGCCGCACAATGTCGATCTGGTGTGCGGCTTGGCTATGTATCACGCCGCCCCCAACCAGGGTGTCAAGCTCCTCTGGTCTGCGCGGACGGTATAAAAAATCAGTGAAATTTTGAGCAGTCATCATCATCACTGCACCATATTTACCGCTGTCAATGATTTGCTTAGCGCGCTGGATCGGTGAATCAAAACTGTGACTGTGGCCCACCACCAAATGTACTCCAGCGCTTTTGCAAGCGTCAATCATGCGGGTGCATTCGACCAAGGTGAGGGCCATGGGCTTTTCAACCAGTACGTGTTTGCCATGCGCTGCAGCCAGACAAACGTGGTCGGCGTGAAAGGCGTGTGGTGAGGCAATGTAAATCGCAGCGACATCAGCATTGGCGCACAAGGCTTCAACCGACGCGTAAGCGGGTGAGTTGAAATCTGCTTTGAATTGCTCCCGAGCTGAAGCTATCGGGTCAGCCGCAGCAACCAGCTGTATGCGGCTGTCATGCAAAAAAGTTGGCAGCATCAGTGTGAAGGCTCTGCCCAGCCCTGCCACGCCCAGCCTGATGGGAGCGCTGCTCATAAGTCAAGTACCAGTTCAGCCGATGTTGCGCGCGACACGCAGACCATGATGTTGCTGGCGCGTTCGCATTCGCTCAGGACGCTGTCTCTATGCTCCGCCTGACCTGCCAGCAGGCCTGTTCGGCATGACCCGCAGTTTCCGCTTTCGCAGGAGCTGGTGACCTGCTGGCCACTTGCCCGCAGGGCTTGCAAAATGGTCTGGTCGGCGCTGACCGGCACGGTTAACCCAGACTTGTTCAGGCGTACTTTGAAGGCGGTGTTTGCGGCCAGGGTGACGGCTGCGCTGGTAGAGCTTTCAAAGTGAATCGCGCCCGATGGCCAATGGCCAGTCATATCGGCCACGGCGTCCATCAGCGCGCGTGAGCCGTAGCAGTAAATCTGCGCTTGGGTCGGCGTTTCAAATTCCGGCCAAAAATCAAATGCATTGTCGCTATCACCGTGGTCGTGGTGCAGCGTGAGGTGAGAACCAAATTCAGTACCTGTCAGTTCATCCAGAAAAGGTGTCGTTTGTTTGCTGCGCGTACAGTAAATCAGTTTGAACTGATGGTGGTTTTGCGACTTCAAGTCCCGCATCATGGCCAAAATAGGTGTGATGCCTGTTTCGCTAGCAACAAAAACGTAGTCGAGCTTCGGGTTAACGATCATCTGGGGCTTTCTAGTGAGTCTTGACAGTTGCTAAAAATACGAATATTCTTAGCTTACTAAGAATAATTGTGTTCGTCTAAATTTGCAAGCCTGAAAGAAACGATGCATGCTGACACAAGAAGAAAACGACCTGCTGTGCCGCGTTGAGGGCAAGGCCTTAATGGGCCAATTGATGCGCCGCCACTGGACGCCTGTGTGTTTGATTGAAGAAGTCAGCGAGCCTGATGGCACGCCTGTAAAAGCCAAGGTTTTTGGTGAAGATCTGGTGGTGTTTCGTGATACCAATGGCCGGGTTGGTGTGATGGACGAGTATTGCCCGCACCGCCGCGTCTCTCTGGTGTTTGGCCGCAACGAGAACTGCGGACTGCGCTGCCTATACCACGGCTGGAAGATGGATGTGGATGGCAACATCGTCGAACGGGTGTCTGAGCCTGTCATTCCCATTACTAACCTGAATGCTGCACCGCCCAAACATTTGGCATATCCCACCAAAGAGTGGGGCGGTTTTGTTTGGACTTACATGGGCCCGCCTGATACCCAGCCTGCGTTTGAACCACCCGCCTGGGCACCTACGGCAGACGTTCAGGTCACGATTGCCAAAGTCATCATCCCTTGCAACTGGGCGCAAATACTGGAAGGCGCGATTGACTCTGCCCACAGCTCCAGCCTGCATTCGTCCGACATGGTTCCAGCGCGGGTTGACAGCGCCCGAGCCACTGACAGCATGTGGCTGCGCCCGTCAACCGACAAGGCACCGCGGATGCAAATTGAGCGCGGCACCTATGGCTTTAGGTACGCCGCGATTCGCCGACCGATTACCAATGCTGCCGTGAACGACTACGTGCGCTCCACCGTCTTCGTCGCACCCGCGACGGTCTTGATCCCGCCTAACAACCTATACAACGTGGCCAACATCAATGTGCCGATGGACGATACCCATACCGCTTTTTACTTTATGGCTTGGGGGCATGCTGACCAAACTCCCGACAAAGATACCTGGCGCAAATTTTTGGGCCAGCAAATTGGCCCAGACCTTGATGACAACTACCTGCCGCTGCGCAACCGGTCCAATATGTTCTGGCAAGACCGCGCGGCGATGAAGGCGGGCAACTTTACTGGTATCACGGGTTTCCCCAACCAGGACATTGCCATGTGGCTCACCATGGGGCCGATTGCCGACCGCACGCACGAGCGGCTGGGTGCAAGCGATCTGGCGATTGTTGAGTTTCGCAAACAGATGCTGCAAGCTGTTCAGGCTTTTGCTGCAGGTGGTCGAGCGATTGGCACCGGTGATGCGCGAATTCAGAAAACGATATGTGCCTACCAGGCTATCGTTCCCAAAACGACGGACTGGCGCGCGCATGTGGCATCCTACGTCTGGGACAGCAACCAGCCAGCGCTGGAGCCGTCCTATTCAACCTGACACGTTAACCCAGATCTTAAAGCACCATTGCTACATATTAAATAGCTGATTACGCCCGAATATATTGAGCCATAGTTAAATTTGACGCCTAAAAGTGCTCTTTTTTACCAAAAACACACCCTAGAGACAAAAATATGACTGCAAAACTTATCTTGACCCGCCGTATGCTGGTTTCTGCCGGTGTAGCAATAAGCGCTGGCTTGTTGCCTCTTGGCGCTAGCGCGCAAACGGCTTACCCGAACAAGCCGATTAAATTTGTTGTACCTTATTCAGCGGGTGGCCTACCCGATACGGTGGCCCGCATCTTTGCCCAGCGCCTTACGGAAAAACTAGGCCAGTCTGTGGTGGTGGACAACAAGCCGGGTGCCAATGGCGTGGTGGCGGCGCAGGTGCTGGCATCATCGCCTAAAGATGGCTACACATTCTTGGTGACTGACGGGTCCATGTTTTCCATCAACCCGACGATTTATAAAAATCTGGGCTATGACTACAAGCGTGACTTCATGCCCGTGTCGCTGGCTGCACGTGCACCCTTGTATCTGGCTGTTCACCCGAAAGTACCTGTCAACACCTTGCAAGAACTCGTCGCTTTGGCCAAGTCAAAGCCTGGTACCTTGAACTACGGCTCTTCCGGTATTGGCAGCACCCACCACCTGACGATGGAGGCCTTGAAAACCGCTCTCGGTCTGGACTTGGCGCATGTGCCATTCAAAGGCTCAGGCCAATCGGTCCCTGCGCTGATTGGCGGGCAGGTTGAGGTGCTGTTTTCAGCGCTTCCATCACTCAGTGGATTCGTCAAAGGTGGTCAGGTCAAACTGCTGGCCACCAATGCGGCGCAGCGCTCGGCGCAAGCGCCAGCTGTACCTGCGATTGCCGAGCTGATTCCGGGTTTTGACTTTGCCCCCATTGTTGGCGTGCTGGCTGCTACCGGCACGCCTGCAAGCGTGATTGAACGTATCAGTGCCGAGATAGCCGCAATTGCCAAAACACCTGAAGTCATGACGCTACTTAGCAACGCCGGAATTGACGCGATTGGCAGTGGTCCAGCAGACTACAACCGAGCCATTTTGGGTGAGAACGAGCGGCTGGCCAAAGCCATCGCTGTGGCCGGAATCAAGTCAGATTAAAAAGCAGTATGTCCAAACTCAAACTCAGCTTCGGCTGTTGGAATTACGACCGTACCCGTGCCTTAATGGACGGCAGCGTGCAACCTGACGGCATTGACCTGAACTACCTGAACATGCCAGTGGAAGAAACTTTTTTCCGTATGCTGAGGCACCAGGAGTTCGAGGTGGCTGAAATGTCGCTGTCGTCATACAGCGTGTCTCTGTTTAAGGAGCCTCGCCCATTTGTAGCGATTCCGGTTTTCCCCTCGCGGTTTTTTCGCCATTCATGTATTTATGTGAATGCCAAGTCGGGTATCCGCGAAGCCAAAGACTTGATCGGCAAGCGTGTCGGCAATCCTGAATATCAGATGACCGCACCGGTCTGGATTCGGGGTATTTTGCAAGACCATTATGGCGTGCCAGTCGATAGCGTGACCTACTTCACCGGTGGTGAAGAAGAACCTGGCCGATCAGAAAAAATAAAACTCGACTTGCCTGCCAATATCAAAGTGAAAAGCATTGGCCCTACACAAACGCTGGCACAAATGCTGCTGGACGGTGAGATTGACGCGCTCTACACCGCGCGCATGCCGTCCAGCTTTTTAAAAGGTGGTGGAAAAGTCAAACGCATGTTTGACGACTACGAGCAGGTCGAGCGCAACTACTTTAAAGAAACAAAGATGTTTCCCATCATGCACACGGTGGCGATCCGCCGAGATGTTTATGAGACCAACCGCTGGGTCGCGCGTTCGATGATGAAAGCATTGGAAGAGTCGCAGCGCCGCGCGTATGACGACTTGTACGAAACAGCGGCACTTAAAACCATGCTGCCGTGGTTGACGTCACATGTCGAGCAGGTCAAAGCCGAGATGGGCGCGGACTACTGGCCGTATGGTTTTGAGAAAAATGAAGCCACGCTCAAAACTTTTTTGCGTTACCACTTTGAACAAGGCCTGTCCAAACGCCAGCTTGAGCCGCGCGAACTGTTTGCGTCCGAGTCGCTAGAAGCGTTCAAGATTTGAATGCCAGCACCACGCCCTTGACAGGCCATACTGTCTGGGGGTATCTGCTCGGTTCTATCGCGATAACGGAGTCTGGCCAAAAAGAGTTGCTTCGCTGACCTTGTAATCAAACTGCTAGGCCGTAGAACTAGTTGGCTGCAGACATAGTTTTGCCCTAAGGGCAGTTCATCTGCCCCTTGCGGATCAAGTGCATGTGAGCATCACTTGCAGCGGGTAGTTGATCCGCTTGAGCTCCATGCGCAGGGCGCTGTTGATTGAGCTTTTGCGGAAATCAAGCATGCACTGGATTGTCGTTTATGCTTTTTCGACAGAACCTGTCCCGTAGCTTATCGGCGACCCTTGCTCGGAGAATCCAGCTGCGTGCGTTAGGCGATGTCACCTTCAAGTAGAGGCCAGCTACGCTTCTACAGCGTGCATCCCCGGCTTCGTCAGCCGCTTGACCTCAATAGCAGTAAGTTCCTTCGCGGCTCTTGGCATTACATCGTACCCATCTGAGTACCCCACAAAAAATATGCTGTCGTATGAGTTAAGTTGAGGCGGGTTGAGATTCAATTCTCAAATGAAAAAGCCCCTCGAGAGGGGCTTTGGACTTAGTTTAATGGCGGAGTGGACGGGACTCGAACCCGCGACCCCCGGCGTGACAGGCCGGTATTCTAACCAACTGAACTACCACTCCTGGTAGCGACAACGTTGCCGTTGTCTGCTTTTCGCTTTCATCACTTTTCAGTGATTCTGGCGACCCCACGGGGATTCGAACCCCGGTACTCACCGTGAAAGGGTGATGTCCTAGGCCTCTAGACGATGGGGTCAAACCTTGGACTTCCGGTGCAGGCTTTAAATAACCCGCCGAAACTTAACTAACTTTTTCGACTGTTGGTGGAGGTAAGCGGGATCGAACCGCTGACCTCTTGCATGCCATGCAAGCGCTCTCCCAGCTGAGCTATACCCCCCTGAGGTTCAGGCTTCCCTAAACCAGTCGAGCTTCGAATTATAGCCCGATTTCGATGCGCTACATAAGCCCCGCTCCGCCTTTCAGCCGGGCTATGACCTCCTGGCGGGGCATGAGTTCGATCACGGCGTCCAGGGACGGGGTTTGCGGCGTGCCTAACAAGAGCACGCGCACGGGCATGGCCAATTGCGGCATTTTCAGGCCGCCGTCTGTCAGCACTTGCTTGATGACAGCGGCAATGGCGGGTTTGCTCCACTCGCAATCACTCAAGGCTTTAGCCAGGTTGGCCAGCGCGGGTTGAACGGCGGCGGTGACGTGCGTGGCCATGTCTTCAGGGCTGGCGACTGCACCTTTTTCAATCAGGGCGATCCAGCCTGCCAGCTCGACCAGCGTGCTGCAACGGTCTTTAAACAAGGCACAGGCTTTGAGCGTGCGGTCGGCGTCCAGGCTAACGCCTTGTTGTTGCGCAAAGGGCGCCACCAAGTTGACGAGCTGCTCATCAGGCAGCGCCTTGAGGTGTTGCGCGTTGACCCAGCGCAGCTTGGCTTCGTCAAACTGCGCAGCGCTCTTGCCCAGGTGGTCCAGGTTGAACCACTGCACAAACTGCTCGCGGCTGAAGATTTCGTCGTCGCCGTGGCTCCAGCCCAAGCGGGCCAGGTAGTTGACCATGGCGTCGGGCAGGTAGCCTTCGGCGGCGTACTGCGTGACGGCTTTGGCGCCGCTGCGCTTGCTCATTTTTTCACCCTGCTCATTGAGCACGGTGGGCAGGTGAGCGTAAACCGGAATGTCTTTGCCCAGCGCTGTAAAAATGTTGATCTGGCGCGGTGTGTTGTTGACGTGGTCGTCGCCACGAATGACGTGGGTGATCGCCATGTCAACGTCGTCCACCACCACGCAGAAGTTGTAGGTGGGCGTGCCGTCGGGCCGGGCTATCACCAGGTCGTCGAGCTCGTCGTTGCTGATCTCGATGCGGCCCTTGACCTTGTCGTCCCATACCACAGCGCCGCCTTGCGGGTTTTTAAAGCGCATCACAGGCAGTACGCCGGCAGGCACGGGCGGCAGGGTTTTGCCGGGCGCGGGGCGCCAGGTGCCGTCGTAGCGCGGCTTTTGTTTGGCTTCGGTCTGGCGCTCGCGAAGGGCGTCGAGTTCTTCGATGCTCATGTAACAAGGGTAAACATGGCCGGCAGCCACCAGCTCGGCCAGCACGGCCTTGTAGCGGGCCATGCGCTGCATCTGGTAGTGAGGGCCTTCGTCATAGTCCAGCCCCAGCCAGCGCATGCCTTCGATGATGACTTCTACCGAGGCCTGGTTAGAGCGCTCAAGGTCAGTGTCTTCAATGCGCAATATGAAAGCGCCGCCGGTGGCGCGCGAAAAGGCCCAGGGGTACAGCGCAGAGCGAATATTGCCAAGATGAATAAAACCAGTGGGGGACGGGGCAAAGCGGGTGCGGGTTGGCGTCATGTCAAAGCGTTTCCAGACCGCACGCCAGATCGGCCTTGAGGTCGTCAATGTGCTCGAGACCGACCGCCACGCGAATCAAGGCCTGCGAGATGCCCGCTGCCTTGCGCTGCGCTTCGCTCAGGCGCCCATGCGAGGTGGTGGCCGGGTGCGTGATGGTGGTCTTGGTGTCGCCCAGGTTGGAGGTGATGCTGCAGACCTGCGTGCTGTCGATCACGTGAAAAGCGTTTTTGCGCGCCGCTTCAGCGCCCTCACCCTTGACGTCAAACGACAGCACTGCACCGCCCTTGCCGGACTGCTGCTGCATGGCCAGCGCGTGCTGGGGGTGGGACTTCAGGCCGGGGTAATAGACACGCGCCACTTGCGGCTGCGCTTGCAGCCAGGTGGCCAGCGCCAGCGCGCTGTCGCTTTGCGCATGCATGCGGATGGACAGAGTTTCCATGCCCTTGAGAACGACCCAGGCGTTGAAGGGCGAGAGTGTCATGCCGGCGCTGCGCATCACGGGCACAAACTTTTCTTCAATTAGTTTTTGCGGCCCGCAGATGGCGCCGGCAATCACGCGGCCCTGGCCGTCCAGGTACTTGGTGCCAGAGTGGATGATGATGTCAGCGCCCATGCTGACCGGCTGCGACAGCGCAGGCGAGCAAAAGCAGTTGTCCACCGCCAGCCAGGCACCGGCTGCGTGCGCGATGTCAGCCAACGCGCGTATATCGCAGACTTCGGTCAGCGGGTTGGTTGGCGATTCGGCAAACAGCAGTTTGGTGTTGGGCTTCATGGCCGCTTGCCACTCGGCCGCGTCGGTCTGCGAGACAAAGCTGCTTTCAACGCCAAACTTACCGAACTCGCTGCCAAGTAGCTTGATGGTTGAGCCGAACACCGACTGCGAGCAGATCACATGGTCGCCCGCCTTCAAGAGGCCCATGCACATCAGCATGATGGCCGCCATGCCGCTGGACGTACCGATGCAGGCTTCGGTGCCTTCGAGGGCGGCCAGGCGCCGCTCCATGCTGGTCACCGTGGGGTTGGTGAAGCGCGAATACATGTAGCCGTCTTCTTCGCCGGCAAAGCGGCGGCGCGCTGTTTCGGCGTCGGGCTGCACAAAGCTGCTGGTGAGGTACAGGGCTTCGGAGTTCTCGCCGAACTGGCTTTTGTCTTCAGCCGTGCGCACGGCCAGCGTGTCGCGGTGCAAGTTCGGAGGTAGTTTTTGGGTGCTCATGGTTTCAAGCCTTATCAAGCTTCTTGAGGGTTGGGCAGCGCCAGCCGCGACACATCGACACCGCCTTCTTCGCTGCCGTCTACGCGCTCGGCGTTCATGCGGGCAATTGTCTCAGGCGTGATGTCGCCGGTGATGTAGATGCCGTCAAAGCAAGAGGCGTCAAAGCCGTCGAGCTTGGGGTTGAGTGAGCCGATGGCGCGCTTCATGCCTTCGATATCCTGGTAGATCAGCGCGTCGCAACCGACGGCGATACGGATTTCTTCGATGGTTCGGTCATGCGCCACCAGCTCGGTGGCAGTTGGCATGTCGATGCCATACACATTGGGAAAGCGTACCGGCGGCGCGGCGCTGGCCAGGTAGACCTTACGAGCGCCGGCATCGCGCGCCATCTGCACGATCTCACGGCTGGTGGTGCCGCGCACGATGGAGTCATCCACCAGCAGCACGTTACGGCCTTTGAATTCGCTGGCGATCACGTTGAGCTTCTGGCGTACCGACTTTTTGCGCACGCCCTGCCCCGGCATGATGAAGGTGCGGCCCACGTAGCGGTTTTTGACAAAGCCTTCGCGGTACGGGATGCCCAGCAAATGCGCCAGTTGCGTAGCGCTGGGACGACTGGACTCAGGGATCGGGATGATGACGTCAATCTCGTTGGGCGGCACCGTCGAGATGACACGCTTGGCCAGCGTCTCGCCTAAATTCAAGCGCGCCTGGTAAACCGAAATGCCGTCGAGCACCGAGTCGGGCCGGGCCAGGTAAACAAACTCAAAAATGCAGGGTTTGAGCTGCGGGTTTTCGGCGCATTGCTGGGCATGCACCTGGCCTTGCATGTCCACAAAGACCGCTTCACCGGGGGCAATGTCACGCTCGAACTGGTGTGAGGTGCCTACGAGCGCCACGGATTCGCTGGCCACCATGACGGTGCCGCCCTGCTCGTTCTGGCCGCGGCCTAGGCACAAGGGACGGATGCCAAACGGATCCCGAAAAGCCAGCAGGCCGTGACCGGCGATCAGCGCCACCACGGCATATGAGCCCTTGACGCGCTTGTGCACGCCGCGCACGGCGGCAAACACATCAATGGGCTTGAGCGGCAGGCCGCGCGTGGTTTTTTCGAGCTCGTGCGCCAGCACGTTGAGCAGCACTTCAGAGTCGCTGTCGGTGTTGATGTGGCGATGGTCGGTGGTGAACAGCTCGGCCTTGAGCACGGCCGCATTGGTCAGGTTGCCGTTGTGCGAGAGCACCAGCCCGAAGGGCGCATTGACATAAAAGGGCTGCGCTTCGTCTTCGCTGAAGGCGTTGCCGGCCGTCGGGTAACGCACCTGGCCCAGGCCGACATTGCCCGGCAGGGCGCGCATGTTGCGCGTACGAAAAACGTCGCGCACCATGCCCTTGGCCTTGTGCATGAAAAATTTACGGTCCAGCTGCGTGACGATGCCAGCCGCGTCCTGGCCGCGGTGCTGCAGCAGCAAGAGACCGTCATAGATCAGCTGATTAACCGGAGCGTTACTGACAACACCAACTATTCCGCACATGATGAACCATTCATAAATTAACTCACAAAGCGGGAGAACTGCACCGGCAACAGCGGCTTTAACGCGTTCAGAGCCGACGTTAAAACCAAGGCGCCCCGGGATGCCTGCCACCAGTCACTGCCCTTGAAAGGCGTCATGTTCACGGCCACCGTCACAGCCAACAGCAACACCATACCGCGCAACACGCCAAACAAGGCGCCCAGCAAGCGATCAGCCGGGCGCAAACCGGCGGCGCTCACCAGTTTTCGCATGAACGAGGCCAGCAGCCCGGCGGCAAAAACCGACGCAATAAACGTCAGCACAAAGGCTGCACCGAACTTCATGGCCGCCGATAAAGTGGACAAAGGCAGCAAGTCGGCCACCCAGGGGGCCAGCCACTGCGCCGCAAAAAAAGCCGCCACCCAACCCAGCACCGACAAAACCTCAAACACCAGGCCGCGCCAGGCGCCGAGCAGCAGCGACAAGGCCAGCACCGTCAGCAAGACCCAGTCAGTCAGCGACACGGTGTTCATGAACGCCAGGGAGTTTGTGTCTGACAAGCCCGGCCTTTAAAAACTACAGACTGAGAATGGTGGCCGGCAGATCAAGCGCCTTGATCTTGAGGGCGGCCTGGTCGGCCTCTGCCTTGCTGGCAAAAGGCCCGACACGCACGCGCGTGCGCTTGCCTTCCTTGCTGTCAGCCACCTGCGTATAAGTTTTGAGGCCGGCTTTTTCAAGCTTGAGCCGCACTTCGCGGGCCTTGGCAGCGTCGGCAAAAGCACCTACTTGCACCACCAGGCGCAACTCCGTAGGCGCATTGGCGTCGGCCACGGGTTTGTCTTCTAAAAGTGCTTTGGCACGCGCGCTGTCTTCTGCAACACGGGGTGCAGCTGCTGCAGGGACAGAGGGGACGGCGGGCACTGGCGTAGCCGCAGGCGTGACGCTGGCGACTGCCGCAGGCGGTGCCACAGGCGCTGGGTCTGGTGCCGGCGTCGCAGGCGCAGCGCTGGGTGCGGGCGTGGCTGAAGCAGGTGTTGCGGTCGCCAGGGGCTTAACGCTTTGCCTGGCCGGAATCTCGATAGCAATGTCCACCGGAATCGGTCGCGGCTGTGAGTCGAACAAAAGCGGAAAGCCAACCACGCCGACCAGCACCAGCACGGCAGCGCCAATAAGTCTGTGCTTGGCGCGCTTGCGCACGGTATCCAGGTTTTCAGCGGGCGCGCCAGACTGGGTTTGTGAGGAGGAGCCGCCCCGGCGGAGGTTGAAAAACGACATGGTCGTGCCTGTGTCCGTTGGAGTTGTGTTGTTCGGGCTGGCGCAATGGCCACCAACCTAGGTGTCTTTTTCAGGCCAGGTGCTGCGCCGTTAAACGGGGTACGCCGTCCTTTAAAACACCACCCACCGTATAGAAAGATCCGAAAACAACAATTCTATCAGCGGGGTCGGCCGCTGCGACGGCAGCGGCCAGCGCTTGATCGGGGGTGTCAAAGGTTTCAGCACGCACGCCGGCACGCGGCTTGAGCGCCTGCCAGCGCGCCGCCAGATCGGCGGCGGTGGCGGCGCGAGGTGTCGGGAGGGCGGTGAAATACCACTTGTCAACCAACGGATTCAAGCGCGCCAGCATGGGGGCCAGGTCCTTGTCGGCCATCGCCCCGAAAACCGCGTGCGTACAGTTGTAAAAACCCATGGCGTCCAGGTTCTCGGCCAGGGCTGCCACCGAGTGCGGGTTGTGCGCCACGTCCAGCACCAAAGTGGGCTGACCCGGCACGATCTGAAAACGCCCGGGCAGCTCGACCATGGACAAACCGTTGCGCACGGCCTGGGCAGTGACCGGCAGCTGCTCGCGTAAGGCCGTCAGCGCTGCCAGTACACCGGCAGCGTTAAGCAGTTGGTTGGCGCCGCGCAAAGCGGGGTAGGCCAGGCCAGCGTAGCGCCGCCCGCGGCCGGCCCAGGCCCATTGCAGCTTGTCGCCGGAAAAATTGAAGTCATGACCAAAACGCCACAGATCGGCGCCCAGGTCTTGCGCCGTCTGCAGCACGCTTTGCGGCGGCACCGGATCGCTGACCACCACCGGCCGGCCGGCTCGCATGATGCCGGCTTTTTCGCGGCCTATGCTTTCGCGGTCCGGGCCCAGGTACTCCATGTGGTCCAGGTCAATGCTGGTGATGACGGCACAGTCCGTGTCAATCAGGTTGACAGCGTCCAAGCGCCCCCCCAGCCCCACTTCCAAAATAGCAACGTCCAGCCCGGCATCGGCCAGTTGCTTTAAAAATACCAGCGTGGTGAACTCAAAATAGCTCAGGGAGACGGGGCCAGCACCGTCTTCGGCCCCGGCCTGCTGGCGTGCGCTTTCCACCTGCTGAAAAAAGGGCAGCAAAGAAGCCGGGCTGACGACCTCGCCGCGCAGGCGACAGCGCTCTTGAAAATGCACCAGATGCGGCGACGTGTAAACGCCGGTTCGGTAACCGGCTTGCAGCAAAATGGCCTCCAGCATGG